>JAABUK010006767.1_pt1 | contig 16910 bp, 5 predicted proteins | sample 5559141 | NCBI WGS metagenome assembly JAABUK01 (sample SAMN10711869, study PRJNA513367) | rock metagenome | isolation source: Antarctica rocks | place: Antarctica: Victoria Land, Pudding Butte nord | collected 2016-01-03
AGTGTCTGTAGAATTAAATTGAGTGCAATTAAATGGATGGAATTGACTGTCTAAATCTATGTAGAATGGGGCATTGAATGAGTGTTATATACTCAAGAAATGCGCTCAAAATAGCCTTGTTGGATAGAGCGTTGAATAGGGCGCAGGCTAGCCGAAACTCTGACCAATGGACGCCCTGAGATCTAGGCTGTTTGACAATTCAACAGACATTCTACTAGCTTTTAAAGCTAATTTATCTAACAGTTATGAGCCCGGGTCTGCTATTCTGCAACTAATACTGAGTATCTATATTCTCTGTCTAATTAACTCAAATATTAACATTTAAGCTATTTAAATTAGTTATAATGTTCACTTCTTTATTCTCAATCACCCGTATAACGGTCATTCTTAATTCCTTAAGGGATTGAGATGAATAACTATTTATAGTCTAAAAAAGAGCATAAAATGACGATATAATGTTATATATTAACGTGAATTCAGAGGAAGAGCCATCTATTCTTAAAAAGTCATTTAATCTAACTTCTAGAAATGTTAACCCGACAGCTATATTAGTTACTAAGCTAAACAGGGATTAAATAGAGATGTATAAGCTTTTCTGAGAGAAATATAAGAATAAGCTCTCCGATTATAAGGAGAAATGAGTCACATTAAGTGATTTACAGAAGTTCATTATAGAAATTATTTCGCGTTTAAATTTAATCTTTATAATAGATCTTAATACTATATATAACGTTCTCAAGACCCTACAAAAAAGGCTTGCTCTAATAAATAGAGCGAGATAATTAGAGCTATCTCAGCTATATCTAGATCTAAAAAAGGCTCTAAAAGATTAATAATATGAGAAATAACTTTAATAATGAGAAAAGATATATACAGATATTAAGAGAGTTAATCTTTTAGAGATTCAGAATAAATATTCTCTATATAATCTAATCAGAGTTATTAAAGAAGTTAATCTAATATTTACAAGCTTCTATAAACTATATCTGAAGAAGAAAATTAGAAAAAAGATGAATATACCGATTCTATTTAATCTAATTAAGTTATTTCGGAATCATATTTAAATTAATAGAGCAGAATTTAAGACGCCCTCTTATACAGCTTTTATAATACTGTAAGGAGATCCTATTAAGATTATTACTTAATCATCTAAAAAATTAACATCTCTACCTTCTAGATTCTATCTCTGCTCTGAAATCCACTTCTACTTCTCCTATTTCTATATAATTAAATAGAATAGGCTAGCTGGATGAGTCCCGAATACAGAAATACAGAAGGCTGTAGATGATAAAATCGCTCAAAATAAAAGAATTAGAAGAATAATGAAAATAGAGCGAAAAAGAACTCATTTTAAGAATAAGAAAAATTAGAATTCCGCGTTAAAATCTTAAGAAGAGAAAAAACGCTTAAATATAGAGATATCTACGAAAATAACCGCTTTTGCAGTAAATTAAAATAGTTATGAGTTATAAGATATCTGAATACTTAATTTAGGAGCAAATTCTCATATTTATAATAATTTATTAAGATTTAAATTCGAGCGTATAACTACTGAGAATGATAAGCTAATAGCAGGTAAAACAGTTTATTCTATTAAGATGTTTAGAAGTGTAGATATCTTCATTTAAACGCCTATAAATCCGAAGATAATAATTCTTCTTAAGATGATTCTTACCCCTGATTTCTTTATAAATACAGCCTCTTTATATAGATTTACATTAAAAGGAGTTCACTAGAATACAGGAAAATAGAGGCTATATTATCAGAGTAACAGGAAGATCTTCTATAGCGTATAATAGATTAGATCTTATTAGATACTTAAATATAATCCTCTTAAAGTCTCTATATTAAATTTCGCGTTAAGCATAATTTCACGGGTAGATATAGAGGTATTAGCTACTTAATAACACGTTATAATGAGTCATCCAGGATAAGATATTATCTCTCATCTTTAAAATAGTGTTACAGGCGCTATTATTATAAATTTAACACTGTTTATAATCTGCGAAATCTGTATATTAAGTAAGATAACAGAAATAGTATTAAGAAGATCTAATAAGAAAGATTCTGCGAATAAGCTTCTTACCCGCGTCTTATATAATCTAATTCAGCTATTAACAATCTATAATAATGAAAAATAGATCAGTCACTTCTATTACTATTTTACTGATATAGATTTTATATATACACACGCAAAAAAGTCGCAGAGCGTTAAAATAGTCACCGAATTTCTTAATATAGTAAAGACTTAATATAGACAAGAAATTCGCTATTTTCAGACTGATAAAGAGATCTTTTTAGATTATAAATATGATGAATTAATTACAGAAAGAGGAATTACTATAGAATACTTAGCATCAGTTACTTAAACTTAAAATGACTTTACCGAGCGTTTTAGAGAAGTGATTATATAGAAAGCTCGCTATATATAAATAGTAAGCTCTCTACTAGATAATCTATAGCCTAAAATTTTTAAAATAGTAAGCTATCTCAATAATCATACGCCTAAATACTTTTTAAGCTGGAAAACGTCTATTAAGACTCTTATAAATGTAAAACCCGATCTATCTCATCTCTATATCTATAATTATTAAGTCTATTCTCTAAATAAACATATTTCTTATATCTAGAAGCTTAAGTTAAGAGCTTATATCAGACATCTTATAGATTATAATTTATCAAATATCTATAGAATCTGAATACCTAGCCAGAAGAAAGTGATTAGAATAAGAAATATTAAATTTAATGATTCTCTATTCTACAGCTCAGAAGATGTTAATTTAGATCATTTTCTACGTGAGAAGATTAAGCAGACTATTAAAATTCTTAATATTCAGTTATTAAGCTCTCTCTTATTAAATATTATTATTAATAGTATCACTAACACTTAAAATAAGAAAATTAGCGCCTTTAAAGATACTGAATTCTTCACGCCCTTAAATAAGATGTTAACATTCTCTTCTAACTTAAATATAATATTAAATCAGCTACTTACGCCTAATTCTACTTTTAAACTCTCTACTATTCTAAATCAGTTTAAATAGATTAATAACTGTTTGTTAAACATCTATAAAGGGCCTGCGCCTGATAATAAGCAGAATTCTTATTTAATAATTAAATTTAACCCTTAAAATATACTTTCAAAAGACGCAAAACACACTTAAAAATCAATATACCGCGCAGTCTATACAGTAGCTCTTAAATAGAGCTTTAAGCTTATCTCTTTTCACTCTATCTTCATCTTCTTAATATAAAGTTAAATTAATAGAAGAGAAGATTTATATTAAGATATATTATCTGCTAAATTAAAAGCGTGGAGACAGCTTATTAAATATTAATTTACGAGAGAATTTTAATAAACAGCTTAAATTAAGATATAAGAACTTAAAAAAAGAGGTATATATAAATAAATAGATAAAAATATCGATTTAAGAGTCAGGCTCTTACTCTTAGTATGAATATATAAGTATAAATTTAATATAAATAGCTATCTCAGTAAATTTAAGACCCGAATTTATATACAAGAAAATTTGCAATCAATCGAGCAAGATACTTACGCAGCTATATTAACTGCGCGCACTTTTCAAGCTTTAATAACTTTAACAGTTGCTTTTAATCTGAAAATTCATTAATATAATATTATTAACACCTTTATTAATAATGAGCTAAATAAGTAGATATATTACTATTCTTTTAAGAGCTTTTAACGCCTAAATTTAGTGTGACTTCTTTTCCGCGCTCTTTATAATCTTAAGTAATCTCCGCTCTTATAATATAATCATCTTAACGCAGCTCTTAAAAAGCTAGATCTGTATTTAGTATCAGACATTAACTATCTATATACTAATAGCCGCCTTCTAGTATTTTTCTATATTAATAATATTATTATTCTTCATAATAAGAAGAATTTTAACTATTTTCAGATCTTTAAGATAGCTCTTTTACGCAAATTTAAAATAAGATTTTTGAGCGAGCTAAAATAATTTCTAGATATTTAAATTAAGTGAAATTAAGATACTTAAAAAATATGATTATATTAAGACTTATATATTACTAAAATCGCCTCAAAATTCAGTCTTCTTAATATTTTACAATCTCTAAAAAGTTCTATCTTCTCTATTAATGTTTTTCTTTAAAATAGTAACGCGCAGATCATCTCACAGTAAATTCTCGCCTATTAATAACGCGTAAGCTCTCTAAATTTCGCAGCTATTATTTCCCGATCTAATATAGCGTTTTCTATCTCTAAATTATCTCAGTTTCTTACTAATTCATCTACAGCTTATTTAGCTATCTTAAATCGCGTTATTTCCTATCTTTATATCTCTTAAAATCTGATAATTAAATATTTAAAATATAATAATAGTTATTACGACCCTGTTTCTGCGCTATCTGTATAAGCTGCGGTAGCGCTAGGCCCAATGGGGTGCTAGGGCTTTGGAAGTGCTCTGACAGTGCTGATATCTTATGCTAAGACTTGCTTTTGCGCTAAGACACAGCCACATTTAATCTTAGAGCTTAAGCAAAGACTTGACGCGATCGCGCTTTTCCTTATTTCTATTCTCCGCCCCTACTTAGATTAATAATAATAACATAATTATCTAGTTATACTTAGCCCAATTAAGCTATTTCTAATTATCCAGCTATTTCAGTTATAGCGCCTGTTACCCACTGTAATATTTAATGGACACGTTAGTGAACGCTTTACTGCGCTTATTAACTTTCTATTATCTCGAATTTTGTATTAGTTTTTCTACAAATTCAACTCTATTAATAGTCTATAAGACATACTGTCTTAAATAGATCTTATTTTCGAATTCAGCTCGTTTTTTGAGTTAAATTTAATTTTATTAACTCTTTATAAGACGCACTGATCTCCGCAGAATTCTATCAACTCTTTATAAGACGCACTAATCTCCGCAGAACTCTATTAATAATCTGCAAGCTATACTAGCTTCTGCAGGAACTTCTTAAGATATTACGCAGTCGCGAGCTAGTCTTTATTTTACAGATTCTCTGCTTTTAATAGATTACAGTTTATAATTACTAATAACTTATCTTATTCTTCGAGTATTTAATATTTAAGCCTCATTTTCATCTTATTCTTTAAGTACTTAACGCTTAAATCTTATTCTATTATTTTCTGAATACTTAACACTCATTTTATCTTATATTCTGAGTACTCAACACTCTATTTCCTTTTTATTCTTTTTATAATCACTAGTAATCGTCAAACTGTTTAAATAAATTAGAGATAAGAGAAGAGATATCATAATCGTCTTTTAAGTTTAGTTAGTCTCGCCAGACTAACATAAGCTGAGTAAATCTATAAAACGGGTTAGTTCGATTCGTCTTTATTAGCTATTAATTAGATATCGTAAGTATAAGCTTTATAAAGCTTAAATAAGAAGAGAGAGAGACTTCATTATAAGAAAATATATTAAAAAGAATATCTTTTTAGAGATTTAAGAGACAATAGTAGAGACTCTTAAGAAGACTCAGACTATATTTATCATAGATTAAATAACATTATTAATTATAGCGGAGCTCATAATAATACTAAATCAGAATATAAAGAGTCATGCGAAAATTATAAAAGTTATTATAATTAATCTTAATATAAGATAGAGTTCCTCATCATTAAGTTGATTCTCATCAGCGAATAAATTAAGAAATAGAGCTTTAACGCTGAAATTATTAGAAATCTATCTATTTAAATCAATCTCTTGTTAAGATATTAAATCGGCTCGAATATTCTATTAACACATTACTGATATTATGCTGATTTATAAAGATTAAGAGTAGAAGCTTACATTACTACTTTCTTATTATCTTAATAATAAAATAACTCATATATAATATACTACTCTATTAATTATCGAAAAGAAGTATTTAATTTTATTATTTACTTAATAAAGAAGAGTTATCAGACGCGATTTTATAAGCACTAATATAAAACTTCGCTCTAATATAAATTAAAAATGTTTTCGATGGAATTAAGAGCGATCTTCTGCAGAATATATTAATAAAAAGATTAATAAACTGCGAATTACAGATATAGAGGCGGAGGAGAATCTAATTTAGAGAGTTTATAAGAACTTTCAGATAATATTAGAATTATAGAGTGCGCTTACTAAAGAAAGTTAAAAGAGTTTATAGAACTTTCGAGATTATTTATGAAAGATATAGAATATTTAATGACGTCTTTATAAATAGAGAATTAGATCGAATCAATTAATATATAAGTATTCTTGATCTTATCTAATAAAGATCTCAAAACTAACTTATAAGAAGATATTATATATTAAGTTAATATTTATAATATTAAGCAAGCTCTCTTTTAAGTCTTTTACACTCGCAAAGAAGCATTTTAATATCGATTCTTTTTATTCTTATAAGAAATGCACTGCTTAAGATCTGAAGACCAATTATTAGATAATCAATTATTTATTAAAGAAGAAGAAGAAGAAAGCCTTTATAGTTAATGAGAAAGTTTCTTTAAAAGAGAAGTTTAATAAGAATTATTATTATATACAGCGGGAGTATTTAGCTCTTCAGAATACTCTTAATAAATTAAGTGATGATAAATCAAGCTTTATAAAGAAGAAAGAGATTGTGACTAACTTTGATATTACTTATTAAGAGTGTAAAAAGTCATTTCTATTGAATAATCAGCTTTATAACTATTTAAAAGCTTTCAATGCTTATACTGCTAAGACTACTCCTTTTATACAATCCTCAATTATTATCAATCTCACAGCGCAGTTAAAAGAGAAATACTCAGAGAATATATCTAATTACACTGAAACCCGCGTTAATATATATCGAGCTATTAATTCAGAGCTATTTATAGCAGTTATTAACTCTAGTTTTGATCGTTTAGCTATTAATTAAAAGTTGCTTACTCAGCTTTTTTATATATTTAAGACTATCAAATTATTAATTATTCAAGATATTAATAAATGATAGAGAATTAGTAAACTAACTACTTTTGTGTTCTATCTTTAAAGCACTTAGAATAAACTGCTTAAGCTATAAATCTCAGTCTTAATATTTAATAATCTCGATACTGAGCTGCTTATCAGTACTGATTATATTAGAGTCTGAAATATAATACTTAATATTTTATATTAACTTGCTATATTTTATAAAAATAGTAAAATTAATAAGTTAATAATTATAATACATATTTAAATAACACGTTAATTAAGTGTTAATCTCATTTTCCGCGCTACTAAGAAGGTGGAAATATCTACAAACTTAATTAATTAAATATCAGTTCATCTTAGATATTTAGATAAGATAGATCTGCTATTTCTATCTTAAATGTCTGAGATATTTAATAGAATAATATCAGCTTTATAAACAGCTTTAATCTATTCTAATTAGAGCTTTATATCGCAGACAGTTTATTAAGATGTTATTTTAAGTACTGTCACATCTATTAATAGAGAAGAGTTTATTTATACTATTTAAGTTATAGCAGTATTAAATAGATTTCTAAGAAAGAGAAATAAATAAAGTGTGAACAAAAATGAATAGCATATAAATCTTAATTAGTTATAAAAGATATATTGTTCTTAATATCGATATAATCTGTTAGAAAATATTGTCACTTCTAATATATCCGCCTTCATATATCAAGATATTTATATTAACAAGCTATTACCGCTTAATTAATAAAAGGGTCTTCAATAGCTCGTTAAGCGTTTTTCTATACTCTTTAATAACACTTTAGAAATGACTCGTTAGTTAGAAGAGAACTGATTATAAATTTAAGTGTCTGAAGAGCTGAAACGCGTTTTGAAGCCGCGGGCATTATATTAAAATGCTCCGAGAATGAAACAGATTATTAATAAGATGTTTAATAAGAATATTCGTCTAAGATATATAATATCGACTAAGCACTTCTTATACTTATTATCTATCTTTATTATATATAAATACACTCTTAAAGACGCAGTTAAAAAAGCTCGATCTATAATAGATTTACGATCTCTTAATAATATTGCAGAATCTAACATATATTTATTATTTCTGCAGAAGAACATTCTTACCGCCCTTACATATACTAATTAAATATTCTTAATAGATTTTGTTAGTAGCTTCTATTAACACTTTATTTATTCTGAGAATTAATATAAAACAGTAATAGTCTCTTATTAAGAATTGAAGATCTTTCGAATATTATTCATAAGATTTAAGAATTCACCCGCTCATAATTAGAGAACTTTTGAACGCCTATTATATGATCTGTTATAACGAATTGTGAATATTTATATTAATGATGTTAATATATTTACAAAAGAGAAATTTGAACAGTATCTTTATAACTTAGATACTGTTTTTTAACAACTTACTGATTTTAAATATATCTTTAAGATTTTAAAGATCTATCTAGACTTTCAGAAGCTAATCTCTTTAAGTAAGCTTATTAGAAGACTTAACTACTTAATAAACAAGAAGAAGCTTAAGACTATAAAGTGTTAGAATACTTCGCGAGATAATCATAATCTTAAGAGATTTATAGACTTTATTAGATAATATTAATAATAAATGCCTTTCTTTATTTAACGCATTAAGAGTTTACAACAGCTCAAAACAACTATTTTTCGAGCTTCTTATTAAGATAAAGAATCTTTATTAGAGAAGATATAGAAGAGAAAGAATTAAGATTCTAAGATCTTAATAAAGCTATGAAAGAATGATTACACAACTATATTTAAAGATTTTAAAGATATCTTTATAGAAATAGCTGAAATTCTGCGTTATTTTGATTTAAAGAAGATATTATATATCTTTCTTAATATTTTAAAGGAGTTAGATTTTGAAGTGGCGATTTATTAACTTAATAATAATGATTTTACAGATTCTCTGAAGTTATTAAGAATCCTTCTATAATTAATTATCTTTCTATCTAAATATTTAATATCAGTAGAGCGCAATTACTAATTAATAGATCTTGAATTAGCAGAATTGATCTAAAGCGTTAAATATCTACAAATCTATATTAAGTAAATAAGAATCATTATCTATACTGATTATTAAGCAAATCTCATTATTATAGCGATTAGATTATTACACACTATATTATTTTTAAAGATAAATACTCAACAATAAAAATAAGTCGTTTTTCTAAGTCAGTATTAAAATAATATAACTGTTATTTATAAGAAGAGACGCGATATAATAATATCTAACGCTCTATTAAGACTCTCTATTAAACTTCACAATAATCGAGAATCGCAGAATAAGAATCTTACTTTTATAAAGATTATATTACTCGATCTAAAGAATATAAAGCTTACCCGCCTGCGCTAAAAGATGAAGAAGGAATTTGCTGAGCTATTTAATTAGTTTTAATAACTGTTTCTACTCTCATTAAGAATATAGCATTTAGCTAATTATTCTTATATCTTACTTTATTAAGAAGATAATATGAATCTAATCTAAATTAATAAAGAAGAGCAACTTCATATTATTATTCTCAAGAGCTTCCGAATAATCATACTGTAGATTATATATAATAATCAGCTTTATAATAATTACATGAAATTATAAAAGATTCTTATAAATATATAATAATCAAAAATAAATAGGGACAGTCTTTAATATATACATCATTACAATCATTATAAAATAAATAAGTCTTATTAAATAAACTCTATTCCGCTCTTATAACTACTATCTATACTCTTAAGATCATTCTATTTACTTATCATAAATTTCATTACTAATCTGTTTTTCGAGAATAATTATAACATGATTCTTATTATAATAAATAGACTATTTAAAAGAGTTGTTTTTAAAATAAAAAAAAAGATTTAATTAGCTGTAAAATAAATTAAGTGCTTTTAAGATAATATTATCTATAAAAGAGATTATAGATTATTTAATACACTTACTATTAATTAAGATGCTTAATTTACAGCTGAATTATGAAAAAAGATATTTAAGCTTACTGAAATATAACTGATCTATATAATAGTATATCATTCTTCCGCAGATAGTTAATCAGAGTGAGTAAATTAAGAGCTTAAGATAGCACTCCGATTCTATATTAATGTTATTCAGATTAATTAGAGAGAATTTCTATCTATTATGAAATTCTACTTTAACAGCAGCTACTCATCTATTATTAATCAAACGCTATTTTAGATTATTTATAGATTCAGTTTAAGTACGTAATTAACTCTGTTAATATCTAAGACGTCTGAGCAGCTTATTCAGAAGAGAGAGACGATAAGAGATATAATCGTTAAAGATTTATAGATCGCAGCTAATCTAATAACTAACAGAGTTATAAAGAATCATTTATTTAAATCAGAATGAGTATGATTACGCTTATTCTCGAAGATCTACTCTCTACTCTTTATTTAAAAATTCGCGTTATTTTCTCAATATATTAAAATCTTTAAGATACTTAAGATGATTAATAAGAGAAATGTATTGTGAATGAATTTATTTATAATTTAAAAGATTCATTCTATTATTAGTAAGATACATCTTAACTTTATAATTAATTTTAATTAGAATCTCTATTATCAAAATATTCTTCTTACGATAGATTATATTAATAAGAAGGAAATAGAGCATTAAAAAATAAATAAAATAGTAAGTAAGCTTATTAATAATAAGATAATAATATATAAGATGTGATAGTATGATTTTAAAGAAGAAGATAATATTTAAGAAGACTAAGAGATATTAACTCAGATTCAGCAGATTATAAAGATGTATAAAGACGCTCTGAAGTGCTCTTAACTGTGAGAGCGTAGATAAGCTAATAAATTTATATTATATATTAAGTCTTAAGAGCGGCTAACGCGCTAGATTAAAATAAGTAATTAGATAATGATTGCAAAAGATAGTAGAAACAGATCACTCTTAAGAAGGCTGTTTATAAGTCGTAAATCTTTTCCATGATAAGCAACTATTACAACTCTATTTCTGCGCTATCTATATAAACTGCGATAGCGCTAGACCTAATAGAGTGCTAGGGCTTTAGAAGTGCTCTGATAGTGCTGATATCTTATATTAAGACTTGCTTTTATATTAAGACACAGCCGCATTCGATCTTAAAGCTTAAATAAAGACTTAATGCGATCACGCTTTTCCTTATTTCTATTCTCCGTTCTTACTTAGATTAATAATAATAACATAATCATTCAGTTATACTTAGCCCAATCAAGCTATTTCTGACTATTCAGCTATTTCAGTCATAGCGCCTGTTACTCATTATAATAATAGCGAGCTCTTTAAATACTTAAGTAATACCGTCTTCGCAGATGATTTAGTTACTTATCGCAGCTCTAATAAATATCTCTTTAAGTTATATTAGAAGGTCATTAATTAGAGAGCTGTTAGATAGAAAACAGTTATTATATTAAATATAGAAGTCGAGTTTCTGTTACTATTTCTAATCTCTTAAGAATTATTATAATAAGAACGTTTTTTTCAAGCTATATAATTTAATATCGAGTAATAAATTACTATTAACTACGATAATTAATAAATTATCTGAATTATTAAAAAAGAGATGTTTAAGCTAAATATTAAGCTGCGCTATATTAATATATATTAGTACTGACTCCGTTAAGAGATTTAAGCTGATTAAATAATTATTAAATAAGTTCTAATAGCTGAAATGCCCGCGGATAATCTCATTAAGACTCTACTTATTTAAAAGCATGTTATATTTATTCAACAGCTAAATCTAATTAATATATCAGACAGACTGATCTGTATTAAAAAGGAGAATTAGGAGAATAGTAAATAACTCGTAAATAATCTATTTCTTTACGTCATCACCCACGTCATTATCAATATTATCAACAATGATAGTATAAAAGCCTGCTCTATCTCTTATTCCTTCTTCTTTTTCTTTAATAGGGGGAACTCAGCAGGATTAATGAGGAGTGTGATGGCGCTGATATTGATTTTCAGCACAAAAGCAAACACCAGAAAGCATTTCTACGCGTTTCTAGATTATTCAAGGCCTAATCCACTCATTTAACGCTATTTCGCGTTATTTCGGCCCATATCCAGCTTCAATTTCGCCCGAAATGGAAGCTGAGGGGGTGTGTCAAACAGCCTACGCCTCAAGGCGTCCATTAGCCAGGTTTCAACTAGCCTGCGCCCTGTCCAACCGCCCTGTTCAACAGGCTATTTCGAGCGTATTTCTTGAGTATATAACACTCATTCAATGCGCAATTCTACATAGATTTAGACAGTCAATTCCATCAATTCAACAGACATTCTACTAGCTTTCAAAGCTAATTTGTCTGACAGTATACCATGCATGAATCATTTTCGGGTACTGTCAATTTGTTAAATACACGCATTTCCCTTCCCATCCACCCTGGACAATGACTTTCTCAAAAACCCAGGTCCCTACGTCCTTCCGACTGACGTAATATCCAATCTCGGGGCCTAGCTCCTTGACCGCCTGGTCATTTCTCTCAGCTCCCCATTCCCACCCAACCCTAAGACCAATGTCGTCTCTCGCCTCCCCATCCGTTAAGATCAGTGGCCGCACAACGACAAAGTCTCGCACATGTGCGCCCTTGTCCCTCAATACCACCTCCTCCATACGCTGCTTGTCCATCAAAGGACCCCCGAGTAGGTAGTGATACGGTAGATAAATGGGCCATGGAATACCCCGGCGTCTCCCGCAGCCCGCCGTGCTTATCACTATGAGTAGTGGCTTCTTGAGGGACTTGTCGCTGGTGGATTGTGGCTTAGCGGCCGAAGAGAGATCTGAGAGAGCCGTGAAGATAGTTCGAATCGCAGTTTCGCAGATCGTTGGGTCCGTGAGGGTTAAAGGTCGTCTGATGCTCCATTGAAAGGTTGGGTATGCGCCGACGCCACTGAGGATCACGTCCACGAGGGCTTCTTGATTGATAGGGCTGATGAAAGCTTTGGACACGGCAGCCGGGTCTTTAACGTCGCCTTGGAAAATGGTGAGGCGTTGGTCGATGGCGCTTGGAGGGACATGGTGCTCGTTGGCTAGGAAATTGCGTAGTTTCTCAGGGTTTCGTGCGACTGCGGTCGCTATTAGAAATCGAAGTTGTTTACTAATGAGCTGGAACGTACGAGCAGTGCAGTAATGGCCTTCTTTCAGAGCACATGCCAAGGCTGCACCTACACATCCACCTGTCGCACCAAAGCAAGCAATCGTCTTCTTTCCGGTAGACATTTTGCAGTCTGTAACATTTAACCTGCTAGATAGATGGCTATGGGAATCACACGCTCATTATATAGAGTAGACCTTGACACAAACTCGACATCTCGGCCTGGCAATCGAATGCTATGCCGTGCAGCAAGACATGACATCCAACCTCTTAGATGCCCCTGCTCCAACTCCTGTCACCGGAATCAGTATTAGCGCGTAACGCACTAGTGTTGATAGCGTTCGCCATCCATATAAGCCAATGAGATATGTGTCCTTCTGTAGAGGTCTGAGTCAAGTCGAGTCCAAAGCGTGTAGAAATGAATATAAAAAGTGGATTCTATTATGGATTACAAATGCCACCCACCCAACCGATCCGGATGACAAATCCCGTAGATTCTTGGTCGATTTGGTACTAGCACGTAACGCACTTTGCACTTATTAACACTTTCTTTAATAAGAATGCTACTGAACCTAAATTGTAATTCCTCTTTAGACACAAGAGATTACTTTGACTCGGAGGGATAGAAGAGCTGGCCATAGAGCCCCGACTGCTAACAGGCATGCATATGGCCTTACTTCCCTCAACTGCCTTAGCTCTTGAAATTCCCAAGGCTTATGCTGCTTATTGCCTCTGAATATACCAACAATGGCTCAGAATTTGTTGATAGCGTTAGTTATGGATGAAGCCGGGGATGCAAGTGACTGCTCAAAAACTCTCCTAAGCAAGGGAAGACCTTCGAGTCCATTCGCCTGCAGTCTAGAAACACAGGGGTCTAATCGCATTTCTAGGCTTCGATTAACAGTAATCGGAGTGAAGTGAGCGACCCAATTGAAAGGAGGAAGCGGCAAAATCGTTTACGCCAAAGAACTTGGCATAAGTACCTGTGTTTGGGTCGAGGCTGTGCCGGCTGGCCCCCTATCCGTCCACGATAGTTTTTGCGGCTAGAACTAACCAATGCTAGGCGAAAGGAAGAGTGTAATCCGCGAGCCGAGGACTATAACCTCGACTGACGACACCGCTTGGAAGAGTCATGGTTTGCTGATGATCACAGATCAGCAGGACTCTGAGACAGTTGTAGACAGCTCTGTTGCAACCGCTCCCCTGAGAAGCGATCGACAAGAGCGTACTGACTCTCAACTTCCTACGCCCGTAGGAAGTCGTAGAAAGAAATCGAACAGACACAAGCTCATACCGCCACTACTACCCTATGCGTCCTTTAGCACGACCGGCCAACCTTCACCTCTTTCGATGAGTTTCCCGTTATCCGCAGACCATTGTCTCATCACGCTTGTTCAGTATAACGTCGTACGAGCTATGCTGTTCAACATGTCTATACTGTCGATGATGGATCGCCTTCCTCTGGGATGCGGCCGCTCGCTTCGAATTCCCCGCTTTGGTGTTATTTCACCTGATATAATTCCATCAGATCTCCAACCTTCCCCCTGCAGAAGTCTATACCTCATCTGTTCTGGATCGATGCTATCCCTTTCCCGAAAGTCCGAGATAACCTGATCCTGATGTCGGGGAAATACGATAGCGATGACCTCTTCTACGACCTTGGGCAGGGTCTATACGAGGGCTTCGATGATGCTGAGCGCCGCGGCTATCTAGTGTGGGGAGATTCATAGAGCGCACATGGATGGGAGGTAAGTGAAGGCTTTGTGAGGAAGTGGGGATTCTTGCTCGCTGGCTGTGCAGACGTGATTGAGTCAGCCAACCGCTGGAGGGAGATACGAGGAGAGGATAGATTGATCGCGGAGGTATGATAGAGCTACGAGAGAGGACGGATTAAGTCCCCCACCCGTCTACTGCGCCAGCCCGCCTAATGCGCCATTATTTTCCCCCTCATCCACCCTCACCGTCGACTTTCTAGACGCGACAGCGAGCTCAATTTAATAGCTATGAGTTCATCATTTGAACTTAGTATAGCTGCAGCTCTACAAGAGCTAACAGGCCCTTCAAATCCCTCATTTCGCGCTATAGAGACAAAGTACGGAATTTCGCGCGATACTCTTCGATATCGCCTTAATAAAGGAATTTCACGATAAATTGCGCGTCAATCATCGCAGCTTTTGTCAATTAAACAAGAAAATAGCTTGATTTAATAGATACTTTCTCTTGAGATGAAAGGACAGGCTCTCACACATAAAACTATTCGCGAGATAGCAGCTTAAATATCAATGGAATCAGGCGGCCCAAAAATAGTGGGCAAGAAATGGCTTTTACGCTTCTTAACGCGTTATTCTGAAATTCATTTAAAGATAGGTCGAAAGATAGATGCTTTATAAATTCAGGGTATTAATCCCATCGATTTACAAACGTAATATTCGCTATTTTAACGCGTTTTCCTTATAAATAAGATCACTCTTAAAGATATATAAAATATAAACGAATCAGACATTACTTTAGACTATTATACGCATTAATGAGTTATAGATATCTTCTTCATCTCTTAAATATATAAGAAGACCCCCAAGAATCGCGAATAGATTATAATTATAAAAAGAGTATTAATTATAGAAAGCTATACTCAATATCTTATTATTTTTAAGAGCAAAAGTATATAAAGCTTATGATTTAAGTATGCGGAGATTCTAAATTAGTTATATTCTTATTTTAAAAATAACTGAACATTAAATAATATTAATATACAATAATTAAAAGAGATATTCATACCCGAAACTTAATTAAAGCTCATTAATGTCTATTAAATTCTACTTCTTAATAATTATAAAAGTTATATTACATCTAAATTCATGTGAATATGCTTTTAGAATAAGATTCAGCTGATCTACTTATCTTCTATTAAACAAATGGCTGAAATAACTCTTTTTGTTTATATAAAATCGAATTGAGTATAATCAAAGTAATAGAATTGACTGTCTAGAAGACTATATAGAATGCCCCTGAGAATGGGCCTAAATATAAAGAGAATAGGGTCAAGATAGGCCGGAGATTGACTTAATTGAGCTGATGAACAGTCTAAGGCGCAGGTTAAGACGCAGGCTGTTTAATACATCCCCGCAGCTTCTATTTCGGGCGAAATTAAAGCTGGAGATGAGCTGAAATAACGCGTGATAGCGTTAAATGAGGAGAATAAGTCTTAAAGAACTGAGAATGCGTGAATACGCTATAAAAACACTTAAGACGTGTCTGTGAATATAGAAAATTCGCGTAAAGAATGAGAATAAGTCTAATAGACTTGAAAATGCGTAGAAATGCTTCAATCAGATTAAGCTTACCAGCGCGATATGCTCGGTATTATTAGCATCATATCGCCGCCATCTCTGCCCCAGTTCTCACACCGTTCGATAATGAAGAAGAAAAAAGAAGAAGAAGAAGAAGAAGATAGATCAGGCCTTTATAGTAGGCTACTCGCTATTATTATGATCCTCCTTCTTAATATATCGATAATTCGAAAAGATCCTCTGAGCTGAGGCTTTCAGTCCAGAGTACTCAACAGCTCTGAGTACTCTGAGCAGTTCTGAGCAACTCATCACAATTCTAAGTCACTCTGAACTCATTCTATTTATAGAATTAATTTAAAAAATTAAAATGAATTAAATCGAATATAAATAATATTAATATTTATAAAATAAATATATACTAAAATGACATTAAATATAAGCTTAATTTTAAAGTTTTAATAATTCGGAAGTAAATAGCTCTTTCATTAATAACGCTAATAAAAATCTAATTTTAAATTTGAAAATTGCAGAAAAATCTATATTTAAA
>JAABUK010006768.1_pt1 | contig 16907 bp, 22 predicted proteins | sample 5559141 | NCBI WGS metagenome assembly JAABUK01 (sample SAMN10711869, study PRJNA513367) | rock metagenome | isolation source: Antarctica rocks | place: Antarctica: Victoria Land, Pudding Butte nord | collected 2016-01-03
ATTTGCGTGCTTTGGATGTCAAACTGCAGAACGGGGTTAAAGGGCAGCTGCTTGCGCACATGCATGACACACAACACATTAATTGTGGACAAACTGCAGCCTAAGATATGTGACTCACCTGAGGTAAGTCTTTGGCAGTCCTCAGACCATCAAGAGCCTGCACTGCTGGAGCAAACAGCTCAGGAAAGGAAACCAGCTTTGCAAACACCTCTGCAGCTCTGCTCACAACACCAAGCGCTGCCTGGAGCAGACTGCCTCTGAAAGAGTCTAGCTGGAATCTGGCATCATCTGAAGAAGACTGAAGGACCTCAGCCAGGCTGAGAGATGGCGTGGCTCCAGACAACGAAGCCCAGCCCTCAGAGGGGAGCAGCCACTGCTGGGTGTGGGCCATAGCTGTGGCAGGCTGACTCACGGCTGTGGACATCAGTGCTGAGGCAAAGGTGAGGGGCTCTGGAACCAGCCGCTGGCCAGGAGCTGCCATTTGAAGGGCAAAGCTTGAAAGCAGCAGCCCTGCAGAGCCAAACAAGATGAAGCCTCCTGACCTGGCCCACTTAGAAAAGTAAAGAAAAGAAAAGACTACAGCTTTTGGCGTCAAATTAATGAGAAGCCAAGTATTATACCGGGCTGCCCAGCTGGCCCACTTAAACTAGTATTTGAAGCTTGGTCCAGGCAATATACAGCAGGAAGTGATGCAGAGCGTCTGACAGCAATTAGCTGTAAGAGCTTCTAGGGGTGTCAGGTCGGCTTATGATGCACTGCAACATGACGCATTTGGATTGGTGGCTCAACGAGTACGGTATCTTGAGTGCAAGCTACAGCACACAAGGCCAGGCAGAGGTTACTGACAAAGATGTCACTTGCTGAAAGAACAGTACGCGTGGCTACACTGCAGGCAGGGTGACGACTTGCTCATGGCAGCATCTAGATGATGGCTCTCAGGGCAAGGCCAGGCAGGCAAGAGTGAGAAGGATAGCATAAACTGGCTGAAGCCGTCCTTTCTGAGCTTGAGCCATTCTGAACGTTGACAATGGCTCACCATGGCAGCATCATGTTGGAAGGACATGAGAAGCATGGGCAACAGCTGGCAAGCAAGACAGCCAAAGCAAACATCGACATTTGTGAGTCTGCATCATCGGTTTTAGCTCTTTTAAATCCCGAAACGCCTATTTTAATTCAGAAACGTCATCCCTACACTGGAATCCAAACTCAGAAACGTGTGGGGACAATGAAGACGCATTTCTAGATTGTCCAGATGTTACAGTTCCATACAACAGTTTGGGTGGACACTACTGGTTCATGCAAGCTGGAGTGCTCACCGATAGCAGCATCATGATGACAGGTGACCGGGCATAAAGCCAGGTAGGAGCTGGTGAGCAATGCCAGGGGGGTAGTGACTGGATGCCGCCTGTCACTCACTGGAAACACCGTCGCCCACAGCTTCAGCAGCAGCACATCTCGTGCATCTGCGACGCACCACTGCACAGGTTACATACCCCTGCGATTTTGGCTTTGCTGCTGCATGTAAGGCTGGTGATATGGTATGGCTAGTGTATGGCTAGCATGTAATTTGCATCAGATCTGTGGCAATGTAAGGGTGCTCCTGATCGATCGATAGGCGTTATGTATCTGGGGAAACAGGTACACAGGCATCAATACTGAGCTGTACATGGCAGGCTGGCAAATCAGCCTCCTGCCTGGTGCCTATCTACACAATGAGCTAGTGTCCAGGAGGCAGCACAAACAGTGGGCATCGCCAGAGGTAATACGAGCAAAATGCACCAGGCCGTCCTGTCTCAAACAGAAGTCAAACAGAAGTCTGCGTCATACCCACAAATCCAGAAGTTTTGCACACGAATAAATGAAGGTGCGGTTTTTGATTTTATCCATTTTGATTTTATCCAGATACCACACAAGAAGCATACGTCACTGGTGTTCATAACAATTTCCATTTTGTTTGTTTTGCAATAGGTTTTGATGTATGTGCTTACCAGGCCAGCCTCCGCCTTGAGAGCTGTCCAGGCTTGTCAGGGCAGCAGAAAGGCGCTTGTGTGCTCGTGTCAGCCTGGCTCGCGCAACAGTGGCTGCATAATAAGGCACCTCAGCTGTCAGCTCCAAGATGTGGACTGTCAGTACATCAAGCGCCTGCATGGAGAGGGGTGATGTGCCTGCCAAGATGGCAAAGTGCTGCACCAGAACGCCGTAGAACACCTGCATGGCATACAAGCGTACTTCAGGCTGTACGTGGTGGGAGTTGAGGTGGAATGAAACAGCTGCTCAGGATGTACACTCTCCCTGCACACGAGAACAGCAGCAGCAACACAGCGTGAGAGGAAGTATCACAAACTTGGAGCGATTGCTTGTGCAGCTGAACAGAAATCGCGCCAAATCACGTGCAAGGAATGCCAATGAGACTGATCAAACAGCGCAGATGCTGCTGCTGAGCCACCTTGGCAGCATCAGCAATGGTGCAGCATGACAGGCAGAGAGAACTGTCCAGGTGTTACTAACTGTATATGGACAATGGACCAATGAGTTTGTGCGCAGCACCAGAGGATGACTTGCTGTTAAAAGGCGCCACTTCAAAATGACAGGCTGAACCTCACAACTGTCACGTGCAGTATGCACCTCTCATGCACATGCACTCAGCATACAAGAGCTGACGCCCCCTCATGGGGTGGGGCCTTAGCCTTGGCAGGAATATAAGCTCATGCTGGCAACTATCAGGGTATGCCATGCACAACAGGCCAATCACAACTACATCAAAAGCACTCAGTGATACAAGGTGGTGCAGAAACCTGCCTGTAGCTTTCTCCTGTTGTCAGTGGCCAAGGCAATGGCATTACAGACTCTGATGCGCTGGATGATGAGGCGTAGCTTGCTTGGGCTGTGTCCCTGTACCAGCTGTGCAAAGGCAGCATAGCTGCTAGGGGCAGCAATGGTGAAGGGAATGTCATCCGTGTCTTCTGGTATGCTGTCATGCTGATGACTGCTGCCCTGCGCCTCAGCATGCGCTTTCTGTCTTTCACTGGATTGCTGACTTGCTTGCTCTGCTGTCTCTGCTGGGGAATCTGAATCTGACTCTGACTCTGACTCTGAGTCTGAGTCTGAACCCACGGGTTCTGAGTCTCCGCTTTGAGCTGAGGCTGAGGTGTGGTTGTCCTCGTCTGAGGCTGAGTCAGCAGAACTTGCTTCTTGGTCTGCAGAGTCTTCTTCTGCTTCACTGGTGGCTAGTGCATTGCCTTCTTTGCTGTCCTCTGCTGCTTCCTCCCTGTCTTCATTCGCAGCTGCTTCAGCAGCCAGCTCTGCTTCTTCTGCTTGAGAAATATGTGCAAGCTTAGCCTTCTTGCTGTTCTTCTTCTTGGTATCTGCCGCTGTGCCATACTTTTCCAGAAGCTGCGCTGCAGCTGCTCTGAAGCTCTGCTGCAGGGGATGGTCCCCTGCTGCTCTGGCAGCCTGCCGGGCTTCTAAAGTGGCCTTCAGAAGCCTGCCCCCTTCCTCTTCATCAGAGTCTGACTCGCCGCCATCCGCGCTGTCATTGCTGTCTTCTTCATCAGAGCCATCTTCCTCATCCTCTTCGTCACTGCCCAGAGGGTCGTCATCATTTAGATTGTCCTTGTCAGCAGCTGCAGCATAGCAGGATCATACATCAGATTTAGCACCCAAGGACCACCCCACACACTGTCTATGTCCAACAGCTATGCTTGCCAGCAGCTAACACATGGCTGCACCTGATCAAAGCAAAAATGTGACATTGCAGGCATGATGAGCAGCCATGTAGTATACAGACAACAGGTGACTGTTCAGCTACAGCCAGCAGCCTCGTTCCTACAGAGTACATATGCTTTGCCAAATGGTTTTTGCTGTGCAGATGAGCAGCAGACAACAACAGAGGAAAGTCTACTGCACCAGTCTCTGGTCTCAACAAACAACAGACATGCAAGCAGACATGTTGGTCCATCACGCTGCTGGGATCACCCAGACCTGTGCAGTATCACTCTGGGTTGAGTTTGACCAAATTGCATATGTTTGTAGCCAAGGTGAGGTATCAAGGTGAGTATCATGTGTATTGACCCAACATGACCTGACATGACAACCCAGTCACATCACAATGATAGCACACTGTGTTTGACCAGGAGTATGACACGGCCAAACGAGACAGTCATCACAGCATATATACCATGATGAAAACCATATTGTTAATGCAACCAAATCACACTGACTGCACACAGTGTGAAGCCATTGTGATGACCAAGCCACATCACACAATCAGTGAGATATTGAGAGTTGACTTTGAGCTTCCCGCCTCCTGCGCTTGGCCCGCCTAGCAGCAAAGCCGCCCAGGCCTGTCAGCCCATCTTCCTCTTCAGAGCCACTGGCACCCTCCCCCAGGTCGTCCCCAGAGGTACCCCTCAGCCTCTTCAGGCGCTGAGCTTCCAGCCTTTCTAACCGCTGCTGCTCTTCTGCTGCGAGCTCTTCTGCTGTCTTTGTTCTCTCCCCAACCTGTATTCAATAAATGGATACCTTATACTCTGGGGTGTGGAGCCAGTTGTGACTCATCAGACATCCTGGCTTGAAGGCACAGGTGCATGTGGTGCAGAATACAGCTGTAGACAGGGCTGAGGCTTGCAGCTGCTAAGTTGATGAGCTCAGGACAATGTCTGAGTCATGTCTGTCCCAGCTGCGCTGGCTATTGACAGGGAGCAACTGTGATTCAGCTGCTGCAGTGAAGAGTGAATGCAGACTGCATGATTGCTGTCACTGAGCAGGCATGTTATGTGCACTGAGGGCCAGTCACAACCCAACAGGACGCTGTACTTGTCAAGCCAATCTGGACCAAGATACACGACTCATGTGTTTCGAAATGTGCAGAGTGCACCACTGCAGCTGGTGCGTGCATAAGTGCGTGTGCTCACCATGCGCTGTGTAATATATACTCATAGATGACAGGTCAATATAACGACACGACATGGCAGCAAAGCACTTGGTATACCTTAGCCTTTGCATCAAAGACAAGCTCCCTCCTCATGACATCAAAGGCAGCCCCTTCGGGGTCCTCAGATCTGCCTTTCGCAGCATTGCCTTTCTCCCCCTTTGGTCGCACCATGCCTGCCATGATCCGGCCCTCCATCAGCTCCTTGAACTTGTTGTCCAGCGCCTCTGTTTCATTCAGGTCCTCTTCACGCTGATGCTGCTTTTCAGCTTTGAACTTCTTGCTCTTAGCCATCACTTCTTCCATGACCTGTGATCGCAGCATAAGCCATGTCAGACTGATGTTGATGTACCGCGGCTCAAATGTGACACTTGTGAGCATTCATGGATGCGTAGTTGACCGTTTGAGCATACACAATCAGCTGAGCAGCTTTTGATGCATGTTGTATAGAGTAGATACTGTTGTATTCTGGAATGACAGGTAATTCTGCGCACACAACACAGGCCAGTATTGGGTTCCATGGACATGACATTGCTGCTTTGCATGGATGGGGCAGATTGATGACATGAAGCTGATGCCAAACCTCCTTCTTGCTTCTGTGCCTGTCTGGGTCTGCATCAGGATCTGCACTGTCAGTCTTCTTCTCAAACAGACCGCCACCAAAATTGAACTGCTTGGTCATCTGCCGGTTCAGGTGATCATCAACATCATCATCTTGAAACGAGAACCCCTGCAAGCACAGCTGTTCTGAGATGCAGAGTCATGGCAGTAAATTGGGCGTCTGGAATGCTGGAGAGCTGTACAAGCATGCGTCACAACTTTCTGAAGGAGCCTAAGCTCCTGACAGCAAGCTGATGCTGTACTTGATTGCAATCATGCAGTCTAGGTCAGCCACAGCCCAATTCATGCATCCCAACAGCAACTTATAGGCGCATGTAGTGCAGCATCAAATGACGATGGCAAAGCCAGCTGTGGAGAGACAAGTGTAGGCAGCGTGTGGTCACAGTCTGTAGCAAATGACCTCATGAGTGTCGCCCGCTCCTAGGCTTCGGCCCATGTGGGTCAGAAGCTCTCCCCCGCCCTCCTGGTCATCATTCAACGAAAACTTGTCACCTGCAGAAGCATACAGTTGTGGGTGAGCTCTTGCAGCACTGATGAAAGCAAGATAGTAAGACTGCTGCAAGTCAAGGGCAGCAGCTGAGACTTCCTTGGCAGCAGCGATGCTGGCAGCAAGATCTGGTCTGTCCCGGTGGAAGCACTCTTTTCAGAGGTGATGCTCACCTCCAAACTCCTTCGTGCGCTGCTTCTGGAACCTAGCAATGGCTTTCTCTTCAGCAGTAAGTCTTTCATCCTCCTCCCCAAAACGTCTGTCGACAAATGCATTGGCCTTGCGCAGCTGTCGATATTCTACTAGCAAAGTCTTCTTACGCTGCAATCATGATACGTAGTTGCATATTGGGCACTGTGACAGACACGTTATGCTGCTAATTGATTTCGCCTCTGTCAGCGACGTTGGCTGTTTGTGCGGAAAGAGGTACAGGGTGAGATTTCAAAGGCTTTTCTTTCCACAAAAAGTTGTGCAGCGTTGACGGTTGCAGCTGCATGTGGCATCACCTTGTCGACTGCGTCGTGTACCGACTGACCATGTTTGCGCTCGCCTTTTGCTTTCTTGCCCAAGATGTCAAACTTCTTGCGGTTGTACAACCTCTCAAACAAGTTTGGCTTGCTTTCCTGAGCTGCAGTTTGCCCATCGGAGCGCTTTCTAGAACCTTTGGCTTTTGGCTTCTGTTTCGCCATCGCGCTTCAAGCAAGCGCTGACTCGCACGCTCAAGGAAGCAGGCAAAGTGCAGTGGCCGGCATCAGGGCGATTTGGCCAATAGGGCGCTTCGCGCCCCGTCCCGCGCGAAGTAACGCCAGCACAGGCGTTTATTACGTGAACTTGTGCACCTGTTGCTGACAAACTCCGAACAGGTAGGCCCGACATGCAGCGCAGGGCCTTCGGGTCACCTTGTTGCAGGCCTGCAGCCAACTGCGCTTGTACTCAACTGTGCTGTCCGCCTGCTTTCCTCGGCGTTCACCAAGATCTTCCGGCTTGTTTTCAGTCGACGTAACACTTTTCAAACACAAAGCCGGCGTTTACTAGCGACTCAGGCACTTGCCTGGTGGATCATGCGTCAATTGACCCAGATCGTTCCGCAACATATACACAACCCAGAACATTATGTGCGTCACTGCTTATGTCTGCATACCCAGGCTGAACGGACGTTTGAAAGTTGGAGTTTCCTGCAGGAAGTTGCAGAGATGGCAGCATTCACCCCATATGGCACTTCAGAAGCAGCAGCAATCGTGGCTTGTATCCTATATTTCATGTTCTTTTGCTGCGCAGTAGCAAACTACATTTATACAAATTACCCTTTCTATGACGTCCTGATCGTTTCCACAGCCTGTAAGTCACCCTTTCGACACCTGACTTGGCCTCATTGCTCGCATGTCTTCAGCTTTGCAATCATGGCAGCAAGAGCACATCACTGATGGTCAATGAAGGGCTTGTTGCTGCCTGATGCCCACTTCATGCTGGTTGCTGCAGTCAGAACTGCTGCATTTGGTGTGAGGGCGGCATACACCGTTAGGTACAAGCCAGCATTGGCTGGGACCTGGTTAGCATTTAACAACGCTGGTTTTGGCGCCAACATTGCAACTCTATGTCTTGCTCTTGGGACCTGGTATGCCTGTTAACGTTTTAGCTAATGAGCCCTCTGCCTTTGTTAGTGAAGCTGAGGTACATGTCAGGCTGCGGGGTAACTGCGCTGTTGACGTAAGGATGTCAGGGTTAGCTGCACAGAGCACTCACTGCGTGTGTTGCCTTTTCAGGGTAAATAAGGTTGGACACTTGTATTATAGCAAATGGGAACAAAGAATATATATGATATGGGCTTACATCCTGGTGGCATCAGTTATTATCTTTGGTAAGGTGTTGTTGCTGCCATATCCATATTGCTGTCTTTGCACGGTAATTCATCCATTTATGGCCCATGCTCAGCTGTTCAAACAACAGCTGTTTGGATGCTTTAGACAGTATAGCTTCCGTGCATGTGCTTGGACAGGAATGTGCAAACAGGGATGTGGTGACTAAGACACATAATGTGCTGCAGGTCCAATATGTGGTGTCATTGCTGCTGGTTTAGAATATGGTGACTGGGATTCTTATGGGTCATCATACGGTGAACGCTTACGGTTTGGGGCATCATATGTAAGTGTGTTCACAGTGATAATCAACCAGCTAAGCGTATGATACTGTGCTAAATGCTCACCTCAGCTTGATGGCTGTGTTATAGGGACTGGTATCGTGCGTTGTCGGCCTGCTGATAATATCTGCAAGGCTGGCAGTCAGTGTATTCATCACAGGCAGGACTCAGTCTGGGCGCAAGGCACCTACAGAAGAACACCCTGGACGTCAGCCAAAACTGGTGTGTGTGTCTCCTCTATCTGCATCTGTTTCACCAAAAGTGCGGGCAGAGTCATGTTTACAGTGTTCATGCTTGTAATGCCAAGACACAGGTCACTGCATTCACGTGCTTGGTGGGTTGATGCATATATTGTTGAGATAAAGTGTTCTAGCTGACCCTCTCTAGGGCAGGCATGTTGCCTTGCATTTGTGTATGTACTTTGGCTCTTGCACCATTCACTCGACTGAATGTCAATATTTGGCAGGCTTCTGCTTTTGCACTTGAGAGCGTCAGCAACCAAACTTGTCCTCAGACTTCTTCTGTGGAGTCATGGAATCACAGGTGTACTGGTGCCTTGGTTGTGTCAAACGGCTGCAATCACACTCCATGTAAAGCAAATAAATTGCTTTTGTGGACTGCTGCAGGTCATCATGTTTTTCGTCTGCGCTGTGTTTTTGGCCATCAGAGGCGCTACAGGCTGCGCCGCAATTTACCTGCCAATGCAGTATGAAAAGTATTGGGCACAGGACAAGTACTTCTATCCGCTAGATACATTGCCAGAACTCATCGTGCTGGTCATTATGTCATGGCCTGCTTTTCTGGCACGAGCGGCCCAGTCATGGCCCAAGTCTTTGAAGATAGAGGACAAGTACAAGGACAAGAGCAACCAGGGGTCCAACAAACAGGCTGATGGTCAACTGGCTGGTGGTCAACTGGCTCAACACTCACGTGATACAGCTTCTGATGCAAGCCATGCAACAAATAAGGCTGTTACAAGTACACATGTTACAGAGTAATTTTGCGTGGTGTGCATCTACTGTGCAAATTCAAGTGTGTGTCAGGTTGAGGTCCTGTCAATTGAAGGTGCAAGGTTGTAGTGTTTGTGTGGTTGTTGGTGTAGTCAGTGACTCCTCGAGTATGTGTGTGACAGACGTGGTTGCCTAGTGCTATTCATTTTTGCTAGGGCGATTCTTTTTGCTTGACGGTGTACAAGACTGGTGGTAAGCCAGGAAGAAGAAGAAGAAGATTACAAGGTTTGGCCAGCCAACAAGTCTGATCGCTCGTGGCAGAGCCTCAGCAACCCTGCCAAACGTCATTCATTTGTGTCAAACTAAATGTCAGTGACCTCCAGATAGAGATGCCCTGTCAACATCATATGCCTGAGCTGGTTAGGCTAAACAAAGGCCTGAACAAAAGCAAATCCCTAATCCAGGCAGGCCTCGTAACGCTAGCGTAACGCTCAGTATGACGAACGAGCACCACGAGCTCAGGTGAGGTTTACAGGTCGTCATCAGATTTGCTAACATGTAGCAATACAGATCGACTAAGCGTTCCTGTATGCAACCGTCATTTTATGCGGAGTTTGCAGTGTCGCTTGCATTCCGCAAACAATAGCACGTTTCTGCAAGGTGCTGCTTTATCTCGAACGGGTCAGCAAAGTCAAAGTGCAAAGTGGGATTGCAACAGCAGGCACCGCCGTCAATCTGCTCACTGGTGTTCACGTTTGGGCAGAGATCGTAACACAGCCTTACGAAGCCAACCTTGTATTGATCAGGGCGGCGGCAGTGGCGAAGGAGGAGGCAACAACCGCTCTGTCGACTCTGGTGACGAGGACAGAGAAACACCCGGTAGTCATTGGGGTCTGCTGGGAATCGCCTTGATCTTTGTGAGTTCAACCTTGCTCACTGTGTCAAGATCAGGCATTGCCACAGGATGTTATCAACTTTTGGACTTGCGCTTGCATGCAGGCACGCTCCAACCCCGCTGGAGGTGACAATGATGAGAGGCTCCTTGCAACAATTTTGGCGCCTCCAAATGCTGCAGCATATGAGCCCCACAGCAGCAGTTCACACGAAAGGATGCTGTCTGTCACACCACTGCATGATGCCAGCCAGCTGGAGGATACACCTCCTGCACATCAGCAGCTCTCCGTGCGCGATGCATTTGCTGGACGCACTGTACTGCTGACTGGGGTCACAGGCTTTGTTGGCAGCCTTGTGCTAGAGCAGCTGCTGCGCACCTGTCCAGAAATTGCAAAAATCTATGTCATTGTGCGTCAGAAGCATGGAATCTCTGGCCAGGATCGCTTCCACAAGATGCTAAACACAAATCCATTGTTTCACCTTCTCAGATGCACCCTGCGACTTCCCTGCTGTGCTGGAGGTGCTGGCCATAATGCAGTGCTGCTTGAGGATGCACGCAATGATGATGGAGTTCTGGAGTTAGCTGGTGGCAATACCCCACACATTGAAGCTATAGCTGGGAATATGACACTGCCTGACTACGGCATTGCTCAGGCTGATCTGCTCAGGCTGCAGCAACAGACAGAAATTGTAATCCATGCCGCAGCAAGCATCAGCTTTGATGATCATACACATGATGCCATCACCCACAACTACATGGTGAGTTCAGTATGCCGCGGGATCATCACATGCATGACAGCCTGCTTAAGTCAGACACAGAAAAGGAAAGAAAAAACTACACCTTTTGGCGTCAAGTTGTTGAGAAGCCCAGTATTATACTGGGCTGCCCAGTCAGACACACACATATCTGCTCCTTTTGTGCATGTTTTGGTTGCTTACATACTCTTCAGCGCAGATGCAAACGATGTCAAAAAAATGCAATGGTGATTTTGTATCTTGCGATGCTTCAGTGTCATTGACAATGTCTGCAGGCAACCAGGTACTTAGCAGACATGGCAGCACGGATGCCCAATCTGAAGGCTTTTGTGCATGTTTCTACGGCCTACGTGAATGGCAACCAGTCAAAGGGGAGCGTCATTCCAGAGGCCACGCTACCCCTGACTGATCAGTTAAATGCGCATGTGTCTCATTCTGCTCTTGTGGCTCATCTGCAGGCTCTTCCAAAGCCAAAAGCTGCTCAACAAGTAAGCATATTACTTCACTTCAGGAATGCACACTGCTCTGCGCCTTGTGCACATGACAAGGAACAGAAACTCAGATCATGTGCATTATCATGATCTTGTGTGTCAATAATTGTGCATCTGCATGAGAGTGGGCCAAATCGAGTTCTCTACAGTGGCTGAAAGGCTCATGGTAGGCCAAACGCTGTGCCACAAATTTGGAATGATCTGTGTCAGTAGAATCATGTGGTATTGGACTATCTTCTGATTGTGTCTGCTCCAGGCTTATTTTATGTTGCTTTGACCCTGTGCAGTATCCCTGCAGGCACAAGCATACATGCAGCAGTGGGGCTTTCCCAATACGTATTGCTTCTCCAAGCATCTGGCAGAGTCTCTCATGGCAGACTACCATACCAGGGCTTTTCCTGTTGCCATCATACGGCCCTCCATCATTGGAGCTGTGGCAGGCAGCCCCCTGCCAGGCTATGTGGGCAACACTGCTGGTTCCACAGGGGCTGCCTTAGCCATTGCTACAGGTATAGTTCCAGAATCCAGAATTTCAGAACTCTCAGGATCCCGAATTCCAGGGAAGCCAGCAAGCAACATGACATATGCTGTACGTCCAGAGTGGGTGCACAAGTGTCGTCACTGACTTCCAGTGTCAGTGGAAGTTGATCGATTGGTCCTTAAACAGGTCAGATTGTGGCTGCGTGAAAAGGATCTCAAGCGTGCCAGGAAAACTGCCAGCTCTGTTGCGACTGCTGTAGATCAGTGTGTAGCACCACACAAGGAAGTCCTGTGTGTTAGTTCAGGCTAGTGCAAGTGCAGTTATCTTCAGATTTTCATGCATGGTGTTGCACTATACATGTATGGCTGCAGTGCATTATCTCCACAATTTGCTCTTTCAATGTGTGCAATGACGGTCAGCACACATGTTGCCAGCCTTCTTGAAATCTGTACTTCTGCTCAGAAATGTTGCTACATTGACTGGTACAGTCTTCTAAGAGTAGTGTTGTGCGTATAGGCATTGCAGCATGGACCTGTCATCAGCCCAGCAGCACATTTGATTTGGTCCCTGGTGATATAGTCTCCTCCTCAATACTGGCGGCTGCTGCTGTGACTGCCCAGGTGCTATTTCTGCATTGCCTGTTTGCCTCAGCACATCCCGATGCCATTCCATACCTTTAGACGGTTTGGATGTTTAGCACAGTCCCTGTGTTTGACTGGCAGACCTGCAGTTGCTGTACTACTCTGCACTCTCTGATCTGCCTGCATGCTGGAGATCAACAGCAAGATAGTTCTGCACAGTTTGGCGCTTGTGCAATAACGGAACAACTGTAAGCAGAGCAGCACCTCTTGATCTTTGTGCTTGCAGGGCTGCAGCAGACACAGGCATCCCTTGGTAGTTCATGCCTGTACCAGCAGCCAGAATCCTATCACCACAGGCCAATTCTTCCAACACATTCAGGCCTACTTTTCATCCCACCCCCCTCCCTTCAGGGTCATCCTAGGACCCTACCCCAAATACCAGGGGCTCAACATCGTGAGCAACAGCAGACACCTCAGGGTAGTGAGGTATGCCTTGGCAGAAGCTAAGTTTGTGGTGCTCTGTGGCGTCCTGAGGGCAGCAGGGCGGGAGCACCTGGCCAAGAAACTGTTTTCAGGCTGGAAGGTGTGTCACTGTGAAGATGAACAGCCACACGCTTGATGCTAAAATTGTGTTTCGACAATTTCTGACTCGGCACCTCACCATCAGTGTGTCACAGAATGTTTTGACTGCAATGTGGTGCTTGAATGAAATTGGTGCTGGCTTATGGGTTTATGTGTGCGAGTAGAGTGTTGGCAAATCTATGGCTGTGTAAAGCGTCAAAGCACTGATGTGCAAATAAACATGCTCCAACCAGTGTTTCTGCTTGTGCAGGCGTGGCAGAAGTACAACAGGCCAGCTCTGGACTTTGACCTCTGCTTCAAGACAGACAACCTGCAATGGCTGCAACAGTCACTGCCAGTTAAGGAGCAGAGCATGTTCAGACTCTCCTGGGAAAATGCTGATTGGAGGCGGTACATGCAGACATACATGGCAGGCATTCAGCATCGCATCTTCAAACAGCCAACAGTTGCTGATGCTGCCCAGCATGATTTCATGCCATGGCCTCTGCTACCAATGCTGTCAGCCACCCAGCCACAGCCTGTTGTCAAGTCATAGGGTGCTTGATGCTGTTGTATGGTTGTGGCAGCAACAATTTTGCAGTGACATCATACTTGATGGCCTGTGTCAGGTTGCTTGTTTATTTCATTCCAGCATTGACAGTCACTGAGTGTGAGTGCAGTTGGGTGTGATGTGAGGTATGTTGTGTTTCTTGTTCCTGTCAAATGCACTCAACGTGAACGCAGTGCTTGATTGCTTGTGGTTTTGCTCACAATGTGCAAACTGCGTTTTGTCAAGCAGTTTTGCTGCCAGAATATGAACATACCACTGGTACACAATGTAGTTTCAACAGCAACCAGTGGAAAGGTTGTAAAACTCCTGACACATAACTCTTCCAAATTGAACCTGACCTGCAATGGCTCAGTGCAATCACCCGTTCAGCATACAAACTACAAGATTGCAAGCTTGCAGTTGTACAATGCTACTGCAGCAGCATAGCTTTCTGAGTAGTCTAGCTACAGTGTTCGATGGTGCCCTTCATTGCTACAGTAGAGTCAGGATGTGCTCACAACTGAAACAGTGTGAGTTCGTGTGACTGTCGAAGCGCAATTGTACACACTTGTCGGTAATAAGCCTGAATGTTATCAAAACTCCTATGGCAGTATATAAGCAAGCTGTGACAGAGAGAACTCATGTGCTGCAGTAAACTTGCATGCCGTGATGAGCCAAGGTTGCCATCTTCACGCCGTGGAAGGGTTCTGAACGACTATCAACTGGTATTCGTGCAGCTTGTCAAAGTCTGGTGCTATCATGATCTCGTGTTTCTTGGACCGTATCCGAATCAGCTGCAGATCGTCCTCCGGATCGTTCTTGCTGACTTGCTTGACAGCGCTTCTTGCCTTCACTGTAAAGTGGGAGACCAGCGATGCGTACTGCACAGATACATTGTTTTCAAAGGTGCTTCTGATTGGGATGCCGTCTGCGTTGACGATGATGACTCCAAGTATCCCTTTGTGCGAGCTGATCCTTTTCAAGGTCTCCTCCACCATGGTGATGTCCCCCATCTTGAGGTCAGCTGCTAAGCCCGCTCGAGTGGTTCGAGCAAAAGACTTTGAAACACTGGGTTTGACCTTTGTGGAATGCTGGCGTTTTGGCGAGCGTTAAATAGCTCTGAGCAGAGAGGAGGCATAGAGGAGGATATTGCTCCTGTGTCACCATGGAAGCAGTCATTGCACGTCGAAGTCAGTCGCCTGTTCTCGAAGCTCAACGCTCATCTGCCCAGACAGCGGCTGCCACTAAGGGAGCCGTTGAGGATCTGCAACAGCAGATCCTGCAGCAACGCAAGATTATCGATAGGTGTAAAGCTGAAAATCAAGCACTTAGAGGAGAGTTTGATGCTCGAACCAAGGTACCCCTGCAGATCTCGCACACAGACCTGCTTGCCTGGTGACACAAAACCACAGTGCTGACGTGTCTTGCGCACAGAGGGAGCCTTATGTTCCTACAACATACCAGCAAGACAAGCTGGCACAGCTTACAGATCTCATTGACGTCTTCACCCGAAAGGTATGGGAGGCTTGTCCCTTAATTTGGACAAAGCTGCCACGAAAGCTAACAACTTGTTCTGACCAGGTTGCGCAAGAGGAGCATCAAGTTGAAGCTGTGCATTTGCAAATCAGGCAATGCCAGGATCAGGTGATTGCCTTGCCACATTCTCGTCACTCCATGTTGCTCTAGATGACTTGACACTATGTGCTGCCATGTCATCAACATGAATTGGACATGTTGCAATAGACTTGCGTTAGCCTGACCCCTACAAACACAACTGATCATCAGCACAAGTCACCATCATCTGTCACACAGGGTGCTCAGACGTCAGGATCCTTAAATGCAATGCCTCTTAGAGTCTGAAGAACTGGCGCTGAATGTAGCGCTTACAACTGAACAGTGCTGCAGGCCTTGCAAACACGTGCACACATGGGTGGCATCAACGCGGCTCGCCATGCTGTGCGTAACCATGCCTTGAATGCCAGTCAAATGCAGAGCAGGCTTGACAGAGCTCTGCTGCACTACCACACCCTGCTGACACGCAACAAAGCTCTTCAAGCTGACATCCGGGAGCTCAGGTGCGATTTGCCTTTTGTGCATTGTCCACGCAGCAACTTCTTTGCGTATACTTTCTTGCGTGGGCATCCACCTTGGTCACAGTTGCAAGCAACTCTGCTGCATATACTTTGTCAGTGCTATCCTACAGAGCACAGTCTCAACCTGACCTTGCACTACTGGCACTTCAACTGACTGCTGCTGCTGCCAGTTGCCAGGATACATGTTGGTAGTCATGACTCATGTTGTGGGCTTCTACAGCAACAGCTGACATGTGCACAACGAGCCCCTTCTTGGCGTGACTTGAAGAGCATGCACTCATAAGAACCGAGTAATAAAGTAAGTGCAATGCAGTGGTCACAGCCACACGGCGCGCACTGCAGGTGGGAGCGTTCAGGATTTGCTGCAGACTATGGGAAGCTTTCACAGCAGCTGCAGACAGTGTCTGCTGAGGTGGAGGCTGTGGTGAGTGGCATTGATGTTGCTCAAACAGCTGAGAGGCATGCAGCGGCAGAGAGTGAGGTCCTCAAGGCTCAGGGAGACTCAGAACAGGTGCGGCATGAAAGAAAAGAAAAGGTTACGCTTTGCAGCGATCATAACGGGAGCCTCCTAAGGCGGCAGCCCGGAGCTATAGTTGCACCACATTGCTGCTATTGCTGACTAAGAGCAAACGCTGCTGCTACTGTTGAGTGTCGTTGGTGCTATTTACCCGGCAGCCACAATTACAGGTTACAGGACATGTGCAGCTGGTTGACTCAGAACAGGTTGACCACCTCCTTCATGAACATCCCACACTTGCATAGCAGCAGCCGTCGTATTGCTGGCATCCAGGCTGCACAGCAGCACGGGCAGGTTGGTACAATGGCTGTTTCTATACAGAACAAGTGTCGTCCCTGCTAGCAGCGTACAGGGTCATGACAACCTAACTGTTCAAGTGCATACAACTAATGTGCAATCTTGGCAGCTCATACCATGCTGCCTATATCAGCCCTCAGTCATGCGTGCCTTTGGTGTACCAGCTCAGCTGTGTCAACCCCTCACTCCAGCCACTCTTTATACATAATCACATCCATAACCTGCATTTAGCACTCCTGACATCTCGCATCTGGCTTGAACAATGCCTTTCTGAATGCCTAGGTGGCCTTTGACAGCCAGATGCATGAGTTGAAGCTGCTGATGGCAGCTGATGAGAAGCTGTGGCAGCTCAGAGGCTCAGTGACCAGCTGCTCAGCAGCTGGCACAGCAGTTTCGGAGGCTGTTGCTATCAGCCCTGCCAGCCTTGAAGGGCCAGACTGGACAGCAGAGCAGGTATGTCAATGAGGAAATATGGGCACCTGTTCATTGTCCTGAAAAGTTGCAGAGGTACCAAAGACACGCAAATGATAGGACACGCTAGTCAGAGGAAGTTTGCATCAG
>JAABUK010006769.1_pt1 | contig 16907 bp, 16 predicted proteins | sample 5559141 | NCBI WGS metagenome assembly JAABUK01 (sample SAMN10711869, study PRJNA513367) | rock metagenome | isolation source: Antarctica rocks | place: Antarctica: Victoria Land, Pudding Butte nord | collected 2016-01-03
ACTCAGGACTCAGGACTCAGGACTCAGGACTCAGGACTCAGGACTCAGGACTCAGGACTCAGGACTCAGGACTCAGGACTCAGGACTCAGGACTCAGGACTCAGGACTCAGGACTCAGGACTATCGGGGCCGGGTCCAGTGGTCCTCGGCGAACAGGAACGCGTGGGCATTTTCATATAATAACAGATTGCTATTAATGAGGCGAAGCACTGCTCTTATACCATCGGACCTTCTTTTGTATGAAAGGAAATTATTTGAATTCAACCTCCAATTTGATGTCCTCGGGAGTATCCACCCACAATTCGACTTCAAGGGGAGTCTGGTTCTTGAGGATGAGGGTTACGCCCCGGGTATCTTTCGATGAAAGTCGGACTTCCTTGACCGAATCCTCCAGTTGGAAGTAGGTCACCTGGTTGCTGTGCTTGTTGTAGACAGTCAATCTTGGCCCGGATCCAGTGGTCTTGGAACCATCAGGCGAAACCAGGACCATGTCTAAAATCCGTTTGGCATCCAGCACCATATGGGCCACTTCCCGCAGGTCTACCTCGACGGTTGCCACTAACCCACCAAGGTGAAGGATAAGGGGTACCCTTTTCACAAAGTCGGAGGGTTTAACTTTCTTTCCGCCCTTGAAATCAATGCTGGGGACCTGGAAGCCGCATCCCGTCAGGGCGGCGAGGGTGAGCATCAGGCAGGGAATCATCCGCTCACGATTAGACATCGTTTTTTCACTCTTCCAATAGTGAGGATTGCCGGCGGGAAGGGCCACGGCTAGCATCAGCCGTCGTACCGATATCCGAGGCCATCGTATCGCGTGCCCTCCGCCCACCCGGGTCACCGCGCCGGCTTGTCGCCGAGGGCCACCGGGGCCGTCGGGGCGTCGAAGGGGGCGGGGGTGGCCTCGACCGGGCTGTTGTCGTGGACCAGGGCGCCGAGGTCGCCGACCAGGAAGCTCCGGCCGTCGGCCAGTTCGAGGTTGAACACCGGCTGGACCCGGTCCTCGACCACCGAGCCGACCACCGCCACGCCGCCGAGGGTCCGGACCGGGTCGCCGGGCCGGAGGTCGCGGGCCATCGTCCACCCCTTGCCCGCCTTCCAGAACCGGTGGATCCCGGTGGCCACGATCGACTCGCCGCCGAGGTCGACCCGGAGCGTCGGGCTGGGCGGGTTGTGGAACGCGGTCACCACCGGCCGGTAGCCCAGCGAGCCGGTCCTCGTGTCCTGCGACAGGACGAGGTCGCCGGCGCGGATCGACTCGATCCGCCGGGCGCCTTCGACCGTCCGGACCGAGGTCCCGGCGGCGAAGCAGGAGTGGCGGGTGACCCCGACGAAGCCGACGGTGGAGCTCACGACGAGGGGCGCGGCCTGGGGCGTGTAGGCGATCGGGACGACCTCGACGATGGTCGGGGCGGTCGCGGTCTGGCCGGCGAAGGCGTAGCCCAGCTGGTCGGTCCACCATCGGCCCCAGGCCGTCCCGTCGTCGCCGTGGTCCTTGCCGTTGACGGCCCGGAGGGCGGTCAGCGTCGGCTCGTTGGCCTTGCGGGTCGCCGCGTTGGCCCGCTCGATCGCGGCCACGTCGTCGGCCTCCTGGCGATGCGCCACGATGGCCTCGGCCTGGGCCTCCAGGATCATCCGCCCGATCGGGATCTGGAGCTGCGAATCCTTGATGGGGGCGTAGGTCTGGCCCCTCTGGGGGTTCCCGGGGTTGTTGACCGCCCGATCGATCAGGTTGCGGTCCTTCCGGGTCGCCGAGGCGACCGATTTCTCGATCTCCCGGAGGATGGGCGAGGCGGCCGCGCCGGCGGGAAGCCGGACCGTGTCCGGGGCACCCGGCGCCGTCCCGGCCAGTTGCAAGGCCTCCTGGGCGGAGTAGGTCCGGCTCCGGTCGACCTTCTGGCCGAGGTCTTCGAGGAGGACCGGCAGGCCGTCAGCGTCATAGGCGACGGTCATCCCGGGCAGGTTGGGGATGGTCGGCAGGGGAGGCGGGGCGTAGACCCGGCGGACGTTGGCCCGGGGCCCCTCGATGGTCAACGTCCCCGGCGAGCCCGGCCCGCCGACGGGCGTGAACTCGTACCGGACCGGCTTGCGGACCAGGGCGATCCAGTGGTGGACGAAGTCGCGCGGGTCGCGCTTCTTGAGCGTCTCGACGGCCGATCGGCGGACCTCGGCCGACCTCGCGAACACCGCCAGCGCGGCCAGGGCCCGGCTGGCCGCCGGGCCGTCGACCTGCCCGAGCAGTTGCACCGCCCGGGGCTGGTCGGGATGCCGGCCGGCGGCGAAGACGCGGGCGATCGAGGGGACGGCCCGGGGGTCGACGACCGCGGCCAGGGCCGCCTGGGCCTCGGCCCGCCTCGACGGCTGGTCGAGCATCGCCTTGTACCTGTCCAGCGTCGGGATCCATTGCCTGTCGGCCTGCTTCTGGGCCTCGGCCTCGGCATGCTCGGCCGCGACCTGCGCGTCGGTGGCCCATCGGTTCCCGTGCCGCCTGTATCCCAGCCGCCTCCAGGCGTGCTCGCGGGCCGGGTCGAGCCGCGTCACCGCCATGAGGTGGGCCCGGGCCTGGTCCTTCAACCCGTGCTCGTCGCACCAGACCCCCAGCGCCCACTGGCCGTCGGCGCTGTATGGCGCCTTCTGACGCCGGGCGTCGTACTCGGCCAGTCGGGCGGCGAGCGTCGGGTCGGCCTTGAGCCGATCGGCGACCGCCTCGGGCCGGCGCCACCGGCCGCCGTCGGCCACCAGCCCCATCAGGCCCCGCGCCGTGGCGTGGGCCGGGTCGGCCAGCACCGCCAACGCCAGGTGGTTCAGCCGCTCGGCGGTCATCCCATGCGACTCGCACCACAACGCCAGCCGGACCTGGTCGTCGGGCGACCGGCCCGCCTGCGACCGGACCTCTTCATAAGCCCGATGCACATCCGGGCCGGGCGACTCGGCCCCGGCGGCCAGCAACGCGGAGCAGACCAATAACGAGAGCATGGGCGTACTCCCCTTCCGATCCGATCCGGTTCACTCCCCCCGGCGGGCCGACGCGACCGCCGCCGGGGCGGCGTCGAACGGGGCCAGCCGGGGGTCGGGCAGCGTGTTGTCGTGCACCAGCGCCGCGGCCGAACCGGCGAAGAAGTCGGCGTCCTCGGCCACGTCCAGGTTGAAGACGAGCTGGACCTTATCGGGGTCGACCGCCTCGACCGGCGAGACGCCGCCGAGGGTCCGGATCGGGTCGCCGGGCTTGAGGTCGCGGGCCATCACCCAGCCCCGGCCGGCCACCCAGAAGCGATGGAAGTGGCTGGAGACGATCGCCTCGCCCTGGAGCTTGACCCGGTAGGTTTCGCTCGGCGGGTTGCGGTGTATCACCAGGACCGGCCGATAGCCCAGGGCGCCGGTGGCGGTGCTCTGGGTCAGGACCCGGTCGCCCACCTTGATCGACTCGATGGGGCGGGGGCCGGCGAGGGTCTGCACCGTCGTCCCCGCGGCGAAGCAACTGACCCGCAGATAGCCGCCCGGCCGATGGAATCCGGCGACCGGCGGCAGTTCCGCGTTGAGCGCCACCTCCTCGACGATCGTCGGCTTGGCGGTGTTGGCGTTATTCAGGAGGGCGTAGCCGAGCTGGTCGACGAGCCATCGTTGCCACCGGTCGCGATCGGGGGGGAGCGACTTGCCGGTCGCGTCGTTGAGGAGGTCGCCGGCCCGCCGGTTCACGGCGTCGACCCCGGCGTTGTAGCGGTCGATCGATGCGGCGTCTTCTTCGAGCTGCCGCCCGGCCGCCAGGGCCGCCTTCTGGGTCTCGATGACGGCCTGGCCCAGGAAGATCGCGTTGGACCGGGTGGGATCCCCCGATGCGACGCCGGGGCCGAGGGTCTCTTGCCAGAGGCCCGAGGCCAGCTGGAAGCCCGGGTTGCCCCCTCCCTGGCCATGCAGGGAGGCCACGTACTGGGCCGCGTGGGCCGGGTCGCGGGCGATCTGGCGGAAGATGGCCGGGGTGGGATCGGATCGGACCACTCGGTTCGCGAGCGAGCCGAAGAGGGCGTAGGAGCCATCGGGGCCGATGTAGCCGCCCGACAGGGTGCCTGCAGACGGGACGTAAGTCCGGAGGACGACGGGCAGGCCGTTGCCGTCGGTGGCGTAGACGTCGCCCGCGTCGGATCCGGGGATCGCGCCAGGCCCCGCTCCCCACCCCGTATCCGCGGGCGGGGGCGGGGGTGAGTAGCGCCGCCGGACGTTATAGCGCTCCCCTTCGACGAACAGGGTGCCGGGCTGGCCGGGGCCGCCGACGGCCCGGACCTCGTACTTGATGGGCTTGCGCAGCAGGCCGATCAGGACCCCGGCATATTCGCGGGGGTCGCGCTTCCTCAAGGACTCGGCCGCGGCCCGCCGGACCTCGGCCGACTTACCGGTCAGCGCGAACCCGGCCAGGGCCCGGGAGGCCGACGGGGCGTCGACCTGGCCCAGGAGCCGGACCGCCCGCGCCTGGTCGCCCTCCCGGGCGGTGCCGAAGACCTGGAGGACCGAGGAGACGGCCCGGGGGTCGGTCACGCCGCCCAGGGCCCGCTCCGCCACTTCGCGACGGGCCGCGTCGGGCCGGGCCAGCTCGGCCTTGAACTCCTCCAAGGCCGGCTTCCATCGCCGATCGGCCGCCCGTTGCGCCTCGGCCTCGACCCGGGCGGCGGCCAGTTGGACGTCGGTCGCCCATCGCCCCTGATGCTTCCTGTAGCCGAGCCGCCTCCAGGCCGCCTCGCGGGCCGGGTCGAGCCGGGTCACCGCCGTATAGTGGGCCCGGGCCTGGTCCTTCAGCCCGTGCTCGTCGCACCAGGACGCCAACGACCACTGGCCGTCGGCCGCGTAGGGCGTCTCCTGCCGTCGGGCTTCATACTCCGCCAGCGTCGGGTCCGACTTCGCCTTCCCGGCGACGGCCTCGGGGCGCAGGAAGCGGCCGTCGTGCGCCACCAGCCCCATCAGGCCCCGGGCGGTCGCGTGCTTCGGGTCGGCCAGCACGGCCAATGCCAGGTGGTTCAGCCGCTCGGCGGTCAGACCGTGCGACTCGCACCACAACGCCAGCCGGACCTGATCGTCGGGCGACCGGCCCGCCTGCGACCGGACCTCTTCATAAGCCCGATGCACATCCGGACCGGGCGACTCGGCCCCGGCGGCCAGCAACGCGGAGCAGACCAATAACGAGAGCATGGGCGAACCCCCCTTCCGATAATGATCCGATCCGGTTCACTCTCCCCGACGGGCCGACGCGACCGCCGCCGGCGCGGCGTCGAACGGGGCCAGCCGGGGGTCGGGCAGCGTGTTGTCGTGCACCAGCGCCGCGGCCGAACCGGCGAAGAAGTCGGCGTCCTCGGCCACGTCCAGGTTGAAGACGAGCTGGACCTTCCCCTGGTCCACCCCCTCCACCTCGGACACCCCGTCGAGCGTACGGAGACGGTCGCCGGGGCGGATGTCGCGGGCCATCACCCAGCCCCGGCCCGCCTTCCAGAACCGGTGGAACGGGCTGCTGACGATCGTGTCGCCGGCCACCCGGATCACGAACGTCGGGCTGGGCGGGTTGTGGTGCACCACCAGGATCGGCCGGTAGCCCAGGGCTCCGGTGGCGGTGCTCTGGGTCAGGACCCGGTCGCCCACCCGCAGCGACTCGATCGGCCGGGGGCCGGCGATGGTCTGCACCCGTGTGCCCCCGCCGAAGCAACTGATCCCATTCACCATGAGCCGGGTGGTGCTGATATTGGTGGGCGTGACCTGGGGCTGGTAGCCCGAGGGGATGACCTCGACGAAGGTGGGTTTGGTCGCCGTCTGGCCCGCGACCTGGGCATAGCCCAGCGAGTCGACCCACCACCTCTCCCAGGCCTTGCGGTCGGCCGGCAGGTTCTGCCCGGTGGCGGAGTTGAGGATCCCGACGACGCGCTCGTTCGCCTCGCCGACCGCCCGGTTGGTCGCCTCGATCGCGGCGACGTCGCTCGCCAGTTGCTGACCGGAGGCGATCGCGGCCTTGTTCGTCTCGGCGATGGCCTGGGCCAGCGTGAACTCGACATCGGTCTCGGTGGCGAAGTCCCGCGGGTTCGCGATCGCCGACCCGCGGGAGGCCAGGGGCGAGGAGATCGCCGCGACCGGATGGGACGCCCCGGCTCTTGCCGCCGGGTGCCCGCCGGCGAGGGCCCTCGCGAACCCCGCCGGGGTCATGTCCGCCTTGCCCGGCATGGGAAAGGCGAGATTGCCCTGCCCCGACGGCCCGGGCACGTAGAGGTCGCCGGTCTCGGAGATGGCCCCATTCCAGTGTCCCGGGCTGAGGCCGATGGCCGCGAGATCGCCCGTCCCCTGCCCCCACGAGGTGTATAAATCGCTGTAGGTGACGGCCATTCCCGTCATGGAGTGCGGATTGAACGGGTTGCTGCCCCGGGAGTGGGCGTGGAAGTCGAGCGGATGGCGGACGACGGGCCGGCCGAACGGGTCGATGCCGATCGAGTCGCCGGGCTGGATGGCGGATGTTGGGGCGTAGAACCGCTTGAAGTTAGCCTTCTTCCCCTCGACCACCAGGACGCCCGGAGAGCCCGGGCCGCCCACCGGCTTGACCTCGTACTTGATCGGGTCGCGGATCAACCCGATCAGCAGGGCGGCGTATTCGCGCGGGTCGCGGCCTCGCAAGGTCTCGGCGGCCGCCCGGCGGGCCTCGGCCGACTTCGCGAACACCGCCAGGGACGCCAGCGCCCGCGACGCTGACGGGGCGTCGACCTGCCCGAGCAGCCGGACCGCGCGGGGCTGGGTCGCCTCGGACGTCGCGAAGATCCGGCCGATCGACGGGACGGCCCGGGAGTCCACGATCGCCGACAGCGCCGACTCCGCCTCGTCCCGTCTCGACGGCTGGTCGAGCATCGCCTTGTACTTCTCCAGCAGCGGCTTCCATCTCTTGTCGGCCTGCTTCTGGGCCTCGACGTCGGCCCGATCGGCGGCCAGTTGCGCGTCGGTCGCCCAGCGTCCCTCGTGCCGCTTGTACCCCAGCCGCTTCCACGCGGGCTCGCGGGCCGGGTCGAGCCGGGTGACGACGGTTAGGTGCGCCCGGGCCTGGTCCTTGAGCCCGTGCTCGTCGCACCAGACCCCCAGCGCCCACTGACCGTCGGCCGTGTACGGGGTCTTCTGACGCCGGACGTCGTACTCGGCGAGGGTCGGGTCGGCCTGGGCCCTGGCGGCCACGGCATCGGGGCGGAGCCATCGGCCGTCGAGGGCCACCAGACCCATCAGCCCGCGGGCGGTCGCGTGCTTCGGGTCGGCCAGGACCGCCAGTGCCAGGTGGTTCAGCCGCTCGGCGGTCAGCCCGTGCGCCTCGCACCAGAGCGCCAGCCGGACCTGGTCGTCGGGCGACCGGCCCGCCTGCGACCGGACCTCCTCATAGGCCCGGGAGACGTCGGGGGGCGAGGCGTCGGGCATCGGGAATGCCGCGATCAGGCCGGCGCAGACGAGGGCGAGTGTCATGGGCTTGACCTTTCGAATCGCGGTCTTGCTTCCCCACCATCAAGGATCGTATCGTCCATGCAATGATCGGACAAGACAAGGGCCGAAGAAATTCAAATTGGCACTTCGACGGCGGCTATAATCGGTCGGCCGGGGCGTCGGGCCCGGGCGTCGACCTGTCCGATCGGGGGGAACAAGCCATGGCGACCGACGGGCCGGCGCTGACCTTGCTGGAGCGGCGCGAGATCGAGGCGAAGGTGGTCGGGCCCCTGATCCGGGGGTTCGCCGCCGAGATGGGGCATGAGAAGGCGCTGGAGGTGGTGGGCCGGGTGATCGAGGGCCTGGCTCGCGAGGGCGGGGCCGAGCTGGCCCGGGGGCTGGGGGATGCGTCGCTGGAGGCGTTCGCCGGGAGCCTCGACCGGTGGAGCGAGGGCGGGGCGCTGGAGATCGAGGTCCGGGAGCGGTCGCCCGACCGGCTCTCGTTCGACGTCGTCCGGTGCAAGTATGCCGAGATGTACCGCGCCATCGGCCTGGCCGACCTGGGCGGGAGCCTGTCGTGCCGCCGCGACTTCGCCCTGGTCGAGGGGTTCAACCCCGAGATCGAGCTGACCCGGACCCGGACCCTCATGGAGGGCGCCTCGCACTGCGACTTCCGGTTCCGGGCCCGGGGCGGGGGCCCGCCCGACGGGGGAGACGCGCCCGGCCGGCCTTGACCGGCCCGGGGGCTTCGAGTATCACCATGCCCACTCCCCCTCCGACGCCCAACCGGCTCGCACACCTCGGGCGACGATCGGCGCCTCGATCCGATCGAACTCCTGACGCCTCCTCCCCATGGATGGGGTCCGGGCGAGATCCAGGAGAGGCCCCCTTTCCAGGACTTCGAATCACATGACCGGATCGCAAGGACGCGCACGATCGGGACGGTCCGCCTGGCTGTCGACGGCCCTCGCGGCCTCGGGCTTGTTCCTCGTCCCGGGGGCCCGGACCGCCCCGGCCTCGGCCTCGGCCAGCCACATCGACCACGATGGGAAGTCGCACGATGAGGCGACGAAGCCGGGATCGGCGGCCCACCCGGCCGGGGCCACCTCGACGGCGCCCGCCTCCCCCGACAAGGCCCTCCAGCAGTCTTACCTGAAGTTCCTCGCCGACTGGCAGGAAGACCACCCCATGAGGCCGCCGGCCACCGTGACGCCGACGGTCGCCCCCGCCCCGGTGAAGCTCGGGCCCGCCGTTCAGCTGCTCGACGCGACCCCGGCGATGACGGCGACGGTGGCCGGGGCCGGGACCGGCGAGCACGCCGGCTCGATCGCGCCCCCGCCCCCCCCGGCGCCCACCTGCGACGGGCCGATGAAGCCGCATGCCAACCCCCTCGTGCCGCCTTCCCCGCAGTCGTTGCAGGCCGCGACGGCCGCGCCCGAGCCGTCGACCATCCTGTCGGCGTTCGCCCTGATCGGCGCCGTCGCCTGGCGGCGTCGCGGCCGTGCCGGGGCGAAGTGACGCCCCGAGGGGTCCCGTTGGCCTCGGTCCGCCGATTGCCGTAAGATCGAGGGCGTGAACGCCGGGGGGGACTCTCGTGTCCCCCGATCGGCGGCATCGCCCGATCTGACGGCGATCTCCACCCAATTGGGCGACGGACCGAGGCGCATCGATGGGCTTCTACATCACGACGGCGATCGACTATCCCAACAGCCGGCCCCACATCGGCACCGCGTTCGAGAAGATCGGCGCCGACGTCCAGGCCCGGTTCCGGCGGATGGAGGGCGACGCCGTCCACTTCCTGATGGGCAACGACGAGAACACCATCAAGGTCGAGCAGGCCGCCGCCAGGCTCGGCGTCGGGCCCCGGCCCTACGTCGACGACATGGCCCGCCAGTTCCAGGAGGTCTGGGCCGCGCTGGAGATCTCCAACGACGACTTCATCCAGACCAGCGAGGAGCGCCACCACGTCGGCTGTCGGAAGTTCATCCAGGCCGTCCACGACGCCGGGGACATCTACAAGAAGGCGTATACCGGCCTGTACTGCAACGGCTGCGAGGCGTTCAAGACCGAGAAGGAGCTGGTCGACGGCCGGTGCCCGAACCACCCCAACGCCGAGCTGGTCCGGCTGGAGGAGGAGAATTACTTCTTCCGCCTCTCCGCCTTCGGCGACCGCCTGCTGGCCCATTACGAGGCCCACCCCGACTTCATCCAGCCCGAGAGCCGGCGGAACGAGATCCTCAGCCTGGTCCGGTCGGGCCTCCATGACGTCGCGATCACCCGGAAGGGGTTCACCTGGGGGATCCCCGTCCCGTTCGACCCCGAGCAGACCATCTACGTCTGGTTCGACGCCCTCCTGAACTACATCACCGCCATCGGCTACGGGACCGACGAGGCCCGGTTCCAGGCCACCTGGCCGGCCGACGTCCACGTCATCGGCAAGGACATCACCCGGTTCCACTGCGCCCTCTGGCCGGCGATGCTGCTCTCGGCGGGACTCCCCCTGCCCGGGCGGGTCTTCGGCCACGGCTTCGTCTATCGCAAGGACGAGGGGACGGGCGAGGTCCAGAAGATCAGCAAGAGCCTGGGGAACGTCGTCGAGCCGATGGACATCATCAACAAGTTCTCGGCCGAGGCGTTCCGCTATTACTTCATGAGCCAGTGCCCGTTCGGCGGCGACGGCGAGTTCTCGTTCGAGCGGTTCGCCGACGCCTACAACTCGGGCCTGGCCAACAACCTGGGGAACCTCTACAGCCGGACCCTCTCGATGTGCGACAAGTACTTCGACGGCAAGCTCGAAGGCTCGGCCGCGATCGACCCGACCGCCTGGCGCGCCGGGCTCGACCTGGGTGCGCTGGTCGACGGCCTCCGCAAGCTGATCGGGACGTTCCAGTACAACGTCGCGCTCGGTCGGATCTGGTCGGAGGTGCTCGACGCCGCGAGCCGGTACATCCAGGCGACCAAGCCGTGGGACCTGGCCAAGACCGACCCCGAGGCGACCAAGGCCGTGATGGTCAACCTGGCCGAGGCCGTCCGGGTGGTCGCGATCCTGATCAGGCCGTTCCTGCCGGCGACCGCCGCGACGTTCTACCGCGCCTTCAACTTCGACGACGCCCGCCCCTGGGACGCCGTCGGCTACGGCGACGCCCTCGAACGCCCCCGGGGCCCCGACCTCCGGGTCACCGCCGAGCTGGTCGGGGGCAAGCCGGCGCCCCTGTTCCCCAAGATCGACCTGAAGGCCGCCGGCGCCTGATCCACGTTGATGAGATCGGAGCTTGTCGGGGTGGTGGGCGGCAGCGACACCGACCCGACACGGCCTCCCGGCCTCGACCGGCCCGGGAGCACGGATCGGACCCGGGCGACGGCCCGGGGGAACTCCGGCGCCCGGGATGCGTCCAAGGATCGGCCCGGGCATTTTCCGGGGCGAGTGACAACGGGCCGGGCGTATCCTAGGATGATTGTGGTGGGGCGGATCGACGGCGATGCTGGCCCCTTCGCTCGTGGCAAGGAACGACACGATGAAAACCGAAGCTTCGCTGGCCGTCACGCTTTCCGCCGAGCTGTTCGACCGCCTGAGCGCCGAGGCCCGGCTGCTCGGCCTCCCCCTGGAATGGGTGATCGCGTCGCTCGTGGCCGACACCGTCGACGACGAGGCCGAGTCCGAGGCCGAGAGGTTGGCCCTCGCGTACGCCTTCGCTTGATGACGGGCGGTCGACGATGGGCGATCCCTCCGCTGGCGGGCCCATGATCGCGCGGAATCCGGCGACCGGGGCCGAGCTGGCCCGGGTGTCGGCGACCGCGCCGGGGGACGTCGCCGGGATCGTGGCGCGGGCCTCGACGGCGCAGGCCCGATGGGGCCCGAGCCCCTGGCCCGATCGCCGGGCGGCCCTCCGGCGATGGTGGGGGATCCTGGCCCGCGACGCCGGGGCGTGGGCCGACGCCATCCGCGACGAGGTGGGCAAGCCGACCGGCGAGGCGATGGCCGAGGTCGTCTCGACGCTCGACGCCGTCCGGTGGACGGTCCGGAACGCGGGGAGTGCCCTGGCCGACGAGCGGGTCGGCCGGGGATGGCAGCGAGCCCTGATGATCCCCCCGGCGCGGCTCCGGTGGGTCCCCCTGGGGACGATCGGGATCATCGGGACCTGGAACTACCCGCTCCTGCTCAATGCCCCGGCCATCGCCCAGGCGCTGGCGGCGGGCAACGCGGTCGTCTGGAAGCCCTCGGAGCTGGCCGTCGGGCTGGGCCGGCGGCTCCAGGACGGGATCGAGGAGGCGGGGTTCCCCGGGGGGCTGGTGGCGGCCGTCTTCGGCGACGCCGAGGTCGGCCGGGCCCTGGCCCGGTCGGACATCGCCAAGGCGATCTATACCGGGGGCGTCGAGGGCGGCCGGGCCGTCCTGGGCGAGCTGGGCCGGCGGGGGATCCCGGCCCTGGCCGAGCTGTCCGGGTTCGACCCGGCCATCATCCTGGCCGACGCCCCGCCGGGGGAGACCGCCCGGGCCCTGGCCTGGGCCTCGTTCGTGAACGCCGGTCAGGCCTGCGTCGCGGTCAAGCGGGCCTATGTCGTCGGCGACCCGGCCCCCTGGGCCGAGGCCCTCGGGGCCATGGCCCGCGCCCTGAGGGTGGGCGACCCGTCGGCCGGGCCGGTCGACGTCGGCCCGATGATCTCGGCCCCGGCCCTCGACCGCTTCCACGCGACGATCGGCGCGGCCGTCGCCGCCGGGGCGCGGGTGGTGGCCGGAGGCTCGCGCGCCGGGGGGCCGGGCCCGTTCTACCGCCCGACGGTCCTGGCGGCCGACGGCCCCGAAGCCGAGTCGGCGCTGGCCGGGTGCTTCGGCCCGGTGGTCCTGGTCCGGGGCGTGGCCGACGTCGATGCGGCCGTCCGGGCGGCCAACGCCGGGCCGTTCGGCCTGTCGGCGAGCGTCTGGGGCCGCGACCTCCGGCTCGCCCGGTCGGTCGCCGCCCGGCTGGAGGCCGGGTCGGTCGCCATCAACGACGCCGTCACCACCTCGGCGCACGCCGCGGCCCCCTTCGGCGGCCGGAAGGCCAGCGGTTACGGCCGGATCCGGGGCGTCGTCGGGCTCCGCGAGCTGGCCCAGCCGCAGGTGATCCACTCCCGGAATCCCGGGGGATTCCGCCCCCACCTCTTCCCGTACGGCGACCGGATGCTCAAAATCTTCGCGATGTACCGCCGGTTTTTCCACCCGAAGGGATGACGCCGCGGTCCGGGCCCAGGAGGTCGGGCGATGCGGCGTCCCCGGTTCACGATCCGCAACCTGATGCTCCTCACGGCCCTCTGCGCCGTCGACGTGTCGATATTGACCCGGATCTGGGGAAGGTCCTGGGGCGATTCGGGGATCGCCACCTTCCTCGTCTCAAGCCTCCTGACGCTGAACCTCTCCGGATCGGCGCTCGTGTGGGTCGTCTCCCGGACCGCCCGGGCGTCCCCGGAGGATCAATTTCCTCTGATGATGTCGATGGGATGCCTGCTCGTCCTGATCCTGATCTCGGCGGCGCCGGTCCTGATGTTCCTGCTTTATTCCTGGTCCGTCGAAGGGTGAGCTTGCGGCACCCGGTCGCGGGCCGACCGATCGAAGTCGAGGGACGTCTGAGGACGACGATGCGGCGCAGTCGATTCACGATCCGCAACCTGATGCTCGTCACGGTCCTCTCCGCCCTGGACGCGAGGGTGGGGGCTCTGATCCGGAAAGAGGCGGGGGACGAACCCGAGATACCGACCTTCTTTTTTGCCCTGAGCCTCGTCGTGCTGAATCTCTCCGGATTCGGGCTCGTGTGGGTCGTCTCCCGGATCCCCCGGACGCCCGAGGAGCATCAATCTCCCCTGATGATGTCGATGGGATGCCTGGTGCTCCTGATCCTGATCACGGCGGCGCCAGTCCTTTGCCTCTTGCTTTATTCCTGGACTGCTGGAGGTTGAACGCGTTGACATCGGGCCGGAGGCCGGCCGATCGAGCTTGAGGGGGCGTCCGGGGGATGGCGATGCGACGGCGGGGGATCTCGACCCGGAACCTGATGGTCCTGACGGCGATCGTCGGCGTCGACATGGCGATCCTGGTCCGATCGGCGAGCCTGGGGTTCGGCATCGAGTTCCCCCTGTTCATCGCCTCGGTCCTGGTGACCCTGAACCTGTTCCTCGTCAGCTATCTGAACGCCGCCGATCGGATGAACGCGGCGCCGCCGGAGAAGCAGACGGAGATGGTCCTGACGCTGGGCTGCCTGCTGGCGGTGATCATGATCCTGATCGTCCCCATCGTCTTCGTCGTGCTCATGCGCGGGAGGTTCTGAACCCCGATCGCCGGCCGACGCCGGCCTCCCGCCCGGGCGTTCGCGATCGGCTCATGTCACTTGCCCACGGGCGAGCCGGCCGGTTTGGACGGCTTGGAGAACGCCTCGCCTGCCGGATCGGAGGCCGGGCCGACGGCCTGATCCGGGGCCACCGGCGTGGTGGTCCCCCCGCAGCCGGAGAGGGCCCAGAATGCGGACGCGACCAGGTAGCATTGGCAAAGTCTACGCATTTTCATTCGCACCTGAACGTGAGGAGGGGAAGGGTCGGATGCCGGCCCCGCCGGGGCGAGATGGGCCGGGACCTCGGTCAATAGTTGTCCGCGCTGACCACTTCATTCCCGGCGCGAGTGCCCAGGGCCCACCAGGTCGGGAGGTTGATGCTGTCCTTGACGAACTTGACCGAGCCGTCGGCGAAGCAGAGGTTGACGCCGCCGGGATGGTTGCTCGTCGGCGGGAGGTCGCCCTGGAGGCCGCCCAGGCCCCCGCTCGGCTCCAGCGCACCGGCGGTGTCGCACGACACGCTGTTGGGGGGGCCGAAGTGGAAATAGCGGTTGAAGGCGGAGGCCTGGGGGTGGGCGATCGTCCAGATCTGCCCCGTGCGATAGGACACGATCGCCTTGGCCGACGGGGGGAGGTTCTGGCAGGCCTTGAGGACGTTCAGGGCCCCGGCGACGTCGCCGCTGTTCAGGACCCCGGTCGTGCCCGCCGCGAAGATGGGGCGTTTCTTGTTGGACGCGCTCAAGGAGCCCAGGAAGACGGTCGGGTTGTTGGTCATCCCATAGAGTCGCTCGCTGAACATCCCCGTGTTGGACATGCCGTCGGTGATCGCCTGCGGCCCGATCGTCATGGTCGGGTAATTGTTGCCGGTCGGGTCGTAGGGGCTGAGGATCGTCCCCGAATACACGGCGATGGAGCCGGGGCCGCCCATGTTGCCCATGTAATTCAGGCCGCCGTAGGGGGGCTGTGGCATACCCCCCGCGCTCTCCGAGGGGCAGAGCATGGCATTGACGATGGTCGTCATGATGGTGTAGTTGACGACGGGAGGTGTCTTGCCGGTATAATCCCGGAACCCGAAGCTCAAGTTCCACGCATTATAGATATTGCCGCCTTCCAGTTGCGACATGATCATGAGCGGCCAGCCATAGGTATAGGCATCCCCGCCGTTGCCCTTGATCCCGGTCGCCGGGTTCGTCTGGTTCGTGCCGGCGTTGTACATGTCCCCCAGGGGCAGGGCGTTGTAGGTCGAGATGTAGTTGTGGGACGCCAGCCCCAGCTGCTTCAGGTTGTTGGTGCACTGGGCCCGCCTGGCGGCCTCGCGGGCCCCCTGGACGGCGGGCAGCAGCAGCGCGATCAGGACCGCGATGATCGCGATCACGACCAGCAATTCGATCAGGGTAAAACCCCGACGTCGAGAAGGGTTGGGCACAGGCGGACTCCCCCTGGTTCGGGACCACGCGACGACGACCCGTTGGACTCATCATCCGGCCGCGCCCGGTCCCGCCGGGACAGGGCGAGGGATACAAAGACCCCACCCCGGCGGCTTGGCCGGGCCTCGGTCGATCGGATTCGTTGGAATTCCCCGAGTCTGGCCGAGTTGATCGGCAAAATCAAGTGTCTGCTTATCCGGGCAAATGATGGAACGCGGGCTGTTGGCCCGGACGGGGTATCGGGCCGCCGGGCCGGGGCCTCCCCCCGCCAACACGCTGCAATCCATCGAGGGCCTTGTTATAATGGGGCCAGCCCGGCCGGCCCCGGCCGGGCGAGGAGCGTATCGACGCGAACCACGGCCCCGGACGGAGCGAGCCCGCCATGGCGAAGTTGCGACTCTTGAAGACCGGACACGGCGACCTCTGCCTGGCCGAGTGGGACCCGACCCGGCCCGAGACCGTCTCGGGCGCCGCCGCGGCCTTCGCCGAGAACTTCACCGCCGGACGCCTGGCGTTCCGGCTCGACGGCCCGGGCCAGACCCGGCCGATCCGCGCCTTCGACGCCACGGCCCCCGAGATCCTCCTGGTCCCGGCCATCCAGGGCGGCTGATCCCGATCGGGCCGACCGAAGGCGGGCCGTCGCCATGATCCGCACCGGCTATCTCCGATGGGAGATCGACGTCGCCGACGACCGGAGCGCCGTCGACCCGAGGGCCCGCGAGGTCTCGTTCCGGGCCCGGCCCAGCTACCGGGTCGTCCGGGTGAAGCACCAAGGGCACCGCGACGCCGCCGAGCGGTTCGTCCGCGGCGACGACACCTACGACGTCGTCCTCCGGAACATCCAGCGCCAGGGAGCCGAGACCGACGTCGAGATCCCCGACGTCGGCCCCCGCCTGTTCCGCTACAGCGACGAGGACCGGACCAGGACCCCCCGGTTCTGGATGTCGAAGCTCCAGCGCGAGGCCAACGCCTTCGCCCACGAGGTCGTCCGGGCCGCCGCCGCGTTCCCCCAGATGGTCATCGCCAGCCCCGCCCTCCGCGCCGGCTACGCCCGGCTGGTCGAGTGGGAGGCCTTCCGGGTGATCGAGGGCCGGAGCACCCCACAACCCACCCGGACCGACGAGCCGATGAGGCTCGACGCCGGGGCCTATCAGGCCGGGGTCCCCGAGCTGGTCGCCGCCGAGCTGGTCCGCGACGTCGTCGAGCCCAGGGAGTTCGACGAGTTCTGCCGGTTCGACCGCGTGACCGTCCTGAACGACGGCAAGTTCTACCGGATCCCCCGCCGCCCCCACGGCCTGATCGAGGTCTGGGACGCGAAGACCCACCGCGCCGAGGCCCGCCTCTGCGTCGTCTTCCAGGACCCCGGGATGCCCCCATCGGACGAGGTGGTCATGAAGTACCTCCTCGCCAGGCACCAGCCCGAACTCCTCTGGCAGGTCGGGATCAAGTTCAGCCCCCCCGCCGGCCGGTTCGACGCCGCCCCGCCCAGGCGATGGCGGGGGGAGTGACAGGTCGCCCGGCCCCGGCGGTGTCGCAGCGGCGGGAGGTCATACGGATCCCGGAAAGAAGTTGCCCGATTTCAGATCCCGGATTTCAGATTGCAAATCCCGATTATGAAACGATTTGAGATTTGCTGCTTATCCCGCTTTTCGGGGAGACCTGCGATAACCCCCGAGTGACGCCGAGATCAGCAGGTTCTGGAGCCACTCGGAATGATACCGCTTGCCGTTGAGCCGCTCCGCCGGGCTCCGAAGCTCGGG
>JAABUK010006770.1_pt1 | contig 16906 bp, 15 predicted proteins | sample 5559141 | NCBI WGS metagenome assembly JAABUK01 (sample SAMN10711869, study PRJNA513367) | rock metagenome | isolation source: Antarctica rocks | place: Antarctica: Victoria Land, Pudding Butte nord | collected 2016-01-03
ACACGAAGGGTTGCCGGCGATGGCGGCCGAGTCGTTGCATCGGTTCTTCCACTCCGGTGATGAGGAAACCCAAGCGCTGCGCGGTGTGTCAATCACGCTGGCGCCCGGCGAGTTCGTCGCTGTGGTGGGACCGTCCGGATCAGGGAAATCGACCCTGCTCTCGTGTCTGGCCGGGCTGGACGAACCCGACGGCGGGACGGTCCGCGTCGACGGAACCCGCCTCACCCGCCGCCCGGAGGCCGAACGGGCCCGGCTGCGGGCACGGCTGGTCGGTGTGCTGATGCAAAGCGGCAACCTGCTCGGCCACCTCACGATCGCGCAAAACATCGACGTCGCCCGCAGCCTCGCCGGCACCTCCGCGCGCGGTCGCGATAATTACCTCACCGCTCTCGGCCTCGCGCACCGGGCAGATGCCCGACCCGAGACCTTGTCCGGCGGCGAGACCGTCCGCGCCGGACTGGCCGTTGCGCTGGCCAACGACCCACCGGTCCTACTTGCCGACGAACCCACCGGTGAACTCGATTCCAGCACCGAGGCGCAGGTGCTCGACATCCTCACTCGCCGCGCCCACCACGGCACCGCCCTGCTGGTCGCAAGCCACAGCGCCGCGGTCGCTGCCGCCGCCGACCGCGTGATCACGCTGGACAACGGACAGGTCACCGGATGACAGCGCGCCAGCCCTCATACCGCTCGACCCCGAACGGCTCGCCGACAAATAGCGCGGCGGTCGCAATGCCGAGCGGCGCGAACACGACCACAGTGGCGGACTCGGCGCTTGCACGCTGCCAGGGAGTGGGCCGCACCTACGGCACCGGGGAACGAGCGGTGGTGGCCGTCTACGACGCGACGTGCGTGGTCCTAGCCCGCGACCGCGTTGCGATCATGGGGCCGTCGGGCTCTGGCAAATCGACGCTGCTGCACCTGTTGGCAGGACTTGAGACCACGAGCACGGGCCAGATCAGCTGGCCCGGCCTCGAGGGTCACCCCCGCGACGGCGCCCACCGGGTCGGGCTGGTGTTCCAGGCACCCACCCTGATCCCGAGCATGACTGTGCTCGAGAACGTCGAATTGCCGATGCTGCTCACAGACACCCCGACAGGCGAGGCGGCGGACCGTGCCCGCGCCGCCCTCGACCTGCTTGACCTCGACGGGCTGCGTGGGGACCTGCCGCAAGAGCTGTCGGGCGGCCAAGCGCAACGCGTCGTGATCGCCCGCGTCCTCGCCGCACGTCCCCGCCTGATCCTCGCAGACGAACCCACCAGCCAACTCGATCGCCACACTGCCGACCACGTCGCCGACGTGCTAATCCAGGTCAGCGATGAGATCGACGCCGCGCTCGTGGTCGCCACCCACGACCCCGCGATCGGCGCCCGCATGCGCACTGCGTGGCCGATGCACGACGGCCGCCTTCACCCCGCGACCACACGACAGTTCAGCGCTGCGAACACAGATCGGTCCTCGGTCGACACGTCGGCCAGGCGCGGCCACACCGGAAGTGATCACGCGTGATCCGGATCTGGTTACCCGCCCTGCTCCGCCGCCAACCCGCACGGCTACTCGGCGCGGCCATAGGCGTCGCCATCGCCGTGGCCCTGCTCGCCAGCCTTGGCGCGTTTCTCGCCCACGCGAAAGCCAGCATGACGGGCCGCGCCGTTCGCTCGGTCAGCGTTGATTGGCAGGTCCAGGTCGCCCCAGGCGGCGACCCAGCCGCGACCGCTGCCCTCGTCGCGCACACCCCTGAGGTCCAAGCGAGCCAGACAACCGGCCTCACCCAGATCCCGGGACTCAGCGCGACCACATCGGGCACCACCCAAACTACCGGCAGCGCAGTTGTTCTCGGGCTCCCGCCGTCCTACGCTGCCACCTTCCCGGGGCAGATCCGCACCCTTACCGGCGCGGCGACCGGTGTGCTCATCGCCCAGCAGACCGCCTCGAACCTGCACGCCGCCCCCGGATCACGCATTATTCTTCAGCGGCCGGGGCTCACCCCGGTCGCCGTCACCGTGTCCGGAGTCGTCGACCTCCCCCAAGCCAACTCGCTGTTCCAGAAGGTCGGCGCCCCCACCGGTGCGCAGCCAACCGCGCCGCCGGACAACGTCGTCCTGCTTCCCTACTCGCAATGGCAACAGTTCAGCGCGCCGATCCACACCGCACGCCCGGATCTCGTGACGACTCAGATCCACGCACGGCTGAGCCACACGCTGCCCACCGACCCCGCCGCTGCCTACTCGACGGTCATCGCCGCCGCGCACAACCTCGAAGCTCGCAGCACCGGAACCGCGACCATCGGCAATAACCTCGGCGCAGCTCTCGACGCGGCGCGTGGCGACGCCGCCTACGCCCAGATCCTGTTCCTATTCCTCGGTCTGCCCGGCGCGATCCTCGCCGCGCTGCTCACCGCGACCGTCGCCTCAGCCGGCGCACGACGTCGCCGCGGCGAACAAGCCCTGTTGCGGATCCGCGGCGCCTCCCAACGTCAACTGCTGCGGCTGGCCTCGGTCGAGGCAGGCGTCATAGGCCTAGTCGGATGCCTCGTCGGTCTCGGCGCAGCATTGGTCGTGGGCCGCGTCACGTTCGGTTCCGCCAGCTTCGGTGCCACCACCGCCTCCGCGCTGCTCTGGGCCGCGCTCGCGGTCGCCGCCGGCCTGGCGATCACCGGCGCCGCCGTGCTCGTGCCGGCTCGGCGCGACGTCCGTGAGCAGACCATCGCCACCGGCCGCGAAGAGATCGCGTTTCGCCGCTACCCCGGGTGGGCCCGCTACGGCCTCGACATCGGCGCCCTCATCGGCGCCGGGCTGATCGTCAACGCCGCCAGCCACAACGGGTACCAGCTCGTCCTCGCCCCCGAAGGGGTTCCGACAATTTCTGTCTCCTACTGGGCGCTGGCCGGCCCGGCCCTGCTCTGGCTCGGTGCCGGCCTCCTGATCTGGCGGCTGGTGGATCTGCTTATGGGCCGCGGCCGACGAGTGGTAGCGGTGTTCTTGCGTCCGATGGCCGGCCGCCTCGCCCCGGTGCTGAGTTCGAGCATGTCCCGTCAACGCCGTCCGCTCGTGAAGGCCGCGACCGTGCTCGCGCTGGCGATCGCGTTCGCGATCTCCACCGCGACGTTCAACGCCACCTACCGCGCCCAGGCCGAAGCCGACGCCCAGCTCACCAACGGCGCCGACGTCACCGTGACCGAATCACCCGCAGCCACCGTCGGACCCGACTTCGCGACCCGACTGGCCGCAGTCCCGGGCGTCACCGGCGTCGAACCGCTCCAGCACCGCTACGCCTACGTCGGCACTGACCTACAGGATCTCTACGGAGTGCGACCAGGCTCGATCCGTTCCGTCACCGCGCTGCAGGACAGCTACTTCCAAGGCGCCAACGCCGCAACCCTCATGCACACCCTGCAGACCAAGCCAGACTCCATCCTGGTCAGCGCTGAAACGGTCAAGGATTACCAACTGCACCTCGGCGACCTTGTCAACCTGCGCCTAGTCGACGGTCGCACCCATCAACTGGTCACCGTGGGATTCCACTACGTCGGCGTGGTGTCGGAGTTCCCGACCGCGCCGAAGGACAGCTTCTTCATCACCAACGCCACCTACGTGTCGCAGAAGACCGGCAGCAACGCCGTCGGCACCTTCCTCGTCAACACCGGCGGCACCGGCTCGTCGGCGGTCGCCGGCCGCATCCGCCGCCTGGTCGGGCCCGCGGTCAGCATCACCGACATCACCACCACCCGGGGCGCCGTCGGCTCCAGCCTTACCTCCGTGGATCTGGCGGGACTTACCCGCGTGGAACTGGCGTTCGCTCTCGTTCTCGCCGCCGCCGCCGGCGGCCTGGTCCTCGCCCTGGGCCTGGCCGAGCGCCGCCGCGGCCTCGCCATTATGAACGCCCTCGGTGCCCGGCCCCGGCACCTGCGCGCAACCGTCGCCGGCGAGACCCTGCTCGTGGGAGTCACCGGTGTGCTCGGCGGAGCCGTGCTCGGCGCCTATCTGAGCCGGATACTCGTCAAGGTCCTCACGGGAGTGTTCGACCCACCACCCTCGGCGGTCACCATTCCCTGGCTCTACCTTGCAGAGCTGACGGCCCTCACGGTCGCCTGCCTCGGCGTCGTCACCGTCGGCGCTGTCCGGGCATCCGGACGAAACCTCCTGCCGACAATTCGCAGCCTATGAGTTCGCTCTGCCGCGTTCGGTGATCCAACCTCAGGCGCGCGGCGTGGCAGCCCCGGCGAGGCGGTATCCGAAGCCCCGCAGGGTCTCGACCTCTGGAGTCTTCACCGAGGCTTGAGCGGCGCATCGTTCGAGCGCGCGGCGCAACGACGCGACATGAACGTCCAGCGTCTTGGTCGACCCGTGCCAATGCGCATCCCAGACATCAGCCATCAACATCGCCCGGCTGATCGCGACACCGGCGTCCCGAGCCAGCCGAGCAAGGAGGTCGAACTCCTTCGCCCGCAACGCCACCTCAGCCTCGGCCAGCCATGCTCGACGCAGCGCTTCGTCCACCACCAGATCGCCCACGACGTGCCGTGTTGGAGCCGACTCCGGCGAAACCGCGCGTCGAAGATGCGCCCGCAGCCGAGCCAGCAACTCCGTCGACCGGATCGGCTTCACCAGGTAATCGTCGGCGCCCGCCTCCAACCCGACCACCACATCGATCTCGGCATCACGCGCAGTCAAAATCACGATCACCACACTCGGCCAACGGGATCGAAGCGCCCGGCACACGTCGACCCCGTCGACATCCGGGAGCCCGAGATCCAGCACAACCAGATCAACGGTGCGGTCCGAATCGGGCTCGGAAAGCGCCGACCTGCCATCGCGACACCACCGCACGCGATAACGGGCGTGGACCAGCGCAGCCTGCAGGGCACGACCGATAGTCTCGTCATCCTCAACCAACAAGACCTCAGCCACACGGACATCCCACCACGGCGGAGCACCAGCGCCTCGGATGCCGGGGGGCATCGCTGACTGCCGCGTCGTGAACAAGTGACGCACGCGCAAAATGTCACCGGCAACTAGCATGGTCCGTGGCCCCACCGAGTCTGCCAATCTGCGGGTCGACGGGAGAACGTCGGCGGGATGCCTACCCGAGACGGAGCAGAAGTGCTCCGCCTCCAAATATGCAAAGTTGACCTGAACAAGCGAGCCGACTGTTCCCATCCAACCCTCGGGAGCCACCCAGCAACCAGCACTTACACCTACGACCGCGCTTGAGGGTGGAGTTCTCCCGCACGAGATCCTTCAACCGCTTCGCATCGTCCTCCTCGAGACCGCCGAACTGTTTCGCCAGCGGTAGTGGGTCTGTTCTGACGCGCCGAGTTCCCGGCAGAAGTCAGCGAGTCCTTGCCCTCACCCAGCATCCGGTCGGCCTGCGCCGCGCAACGCGAGCCCGACCTCGCAGTCGCCCGGCTGGACGGTCCTGATCGCGACGTGCGACTGCTGAGCGATCACCGCGAATCCTTGTCAATGAACGGACTCGGCTGATCTGGCGGCTTCGCTGGTTCCTGCCCGAGCTCGATCCGTCCTGGGAACCCAAGGCACGGTCACTTGACCGAATCACTGCCCTGGCGCAGGTCGCCGCTCGCATCGCGACGGTCGAAGGCACGGTCGGACGCCTGGCTCGCGTGCTAGTCGAGCGGATCCGGTTCATGACCGCCGATATCGATGGCCTCACGAAAGGAGATCGCCGACCTAATCGCCGTCGGTGAGGCCTGTTTCCGGCACCGTGTCGCTGGCAAGTCGGCCGTGGACGTGCATGTCGTGCCAGCCGTCGGGGTGAAGGACCTGCTCCCGCCGAGTGCCTTCGTATGCGAACCCAGCCCTGTCGGCCACCTGGCACGATCCGAGGTTCACTGTCGAGTGGTTGAGCTCGAGGCGGTGCAGGCCCAGCTGATCCAGCGCCCAGCTTGAGATGGCTTGGACGGCCGTGGTCGCGACCCCTCGCCGGCGCGCGCCGAAAGCGGTCCAGTAGGCGATCTCGGCGACCCCGTCGTGCAGGTTAATCATTCGGAATCCCACGCGTCCCACGAGGACGCCATCGCTGTCCGCGACCGCCCAGTTCGCCGCGGTCTCGGCCCTCCACGACGCTCGCGTGGCTGTGATCCAGGCGTGCGCTTCGTCCTCGTCGAGGGAACGCGCGTGCCATCGTTGGATGTCGGCGTCCTGGTAGACGACTGCAAGCTCGACTGCGTCGATGAGGAGAAACGGCCGAAGCGTCAGGCCGTCCGCGCGAAGGACGGGTTGATCGCGATGACCCATGCGCCCCGCGGGCACGACGCTGCGGACGAGTTCTGGCATGGGCTCATGATGCCCGAGCGATCACACGAGACTGTCGTCCCGAGGCACCGATACTGTCCGGCCGTGAACTACTCGTCGTCGTTCCTCGCGGTCGCGGTTGTCCTCGTGCTGACTCCCGGCGCCGACTTCGCGGTGATCGTGGGCAACAGCGTCATAGGTGGCCGATCACACGGCATGGCGACCGTCTTCGGCGTGAGCACCGCCGCGGCGATCCACGGCTTGCTCGTCTCCGTCGGCGTGGCGGAGGCGCTCGTTCGCAGCGAACCGGTCTTCCTGACCCTCGAGTGGTTCGGCGTCGCCTATCTTGCGTGGCTCGCCGCTGGCTCGCTCGTCCGGGCAGCGCGCGGGCACTACGTCGCGAGGAAGCGGTGCGCACTCGCGCTCGCCATGGGCGGGCTTGCGGCAAGGCTTGCTGAGCAACGTGACGAACCCCCAAGATTCTCGTCTTCCACCGGTCGCTGTTGCCGCAATTCGTGCCTGCCTCCGCGTCATGGTGGACATGGCTTGTTCACGCTTGGACGCTGCCCCTGCTCGGTACTGTGTGGTGCCTTGTCGTGGTGGCGATGATCGCCAAGCTGCGGCGTTGGCTCGAACGGCGACGCGTCCGCCGGAACATCGATGCGTGCGGCGGGCTGGCGCTTTCGCGGGCTTCTGCACCCACCTCGCCATTGGCAATTGAGTTTGAGGACCAGTGCTCACCAGCCCGACATCGACTGCAAAATTGGCGGCCGATCCGACAACCAGTCTGACCTGAGGTGCGTCACGTTCAGCGCGATCGCGCGAGTGCGAACAACCAGGGCTCCTTCCGACCATCAAAGTGTCCAACGGCTTCTGGCGCCCATCCCGTACGGGCGAGAAGGTTGGACAGATCTTCGGCGCGCCAGTAGGTGAAGCAACGGGGTCTGCCGAGCTTCGCGATGCTCCAAGCGGAACCGTCCCCCTCCTTGAGCGTTATTCCGAGGACACCGCGTGGACGTGTGGCTCGATGCGCGGTGAGCAGCGCCTGCTCGAACTGGGGCCTGCTCAGGTGCAGCAGGACCGCGTCGGCGAACACACCGTCGTAGGGCCCGCCGTAGTTGCTGTCGCGGGCGTCCAAAACTCGCGCGTTGTGGCCCCGTGCCCAGAGCCTCGCGACGAAGCTCGGTGTCGCATCGGATCGCTCAACGCAGAGCCCGCGCGATTCGAGGTAATCCGCGTCCCATCCCGGTCCACTGCCGAGTTCCAGCACCCGCCCGCCGGCGACGAGCGCGGCGTAGCGGTCGAGATAGCGGCGCACTGGCTCGGAGGGCGGAGAACTGGTCTCGAGATACTGATCGATCCCGCCGTCGTAGCTTTCGATCGTGACATCGCCGGGGTCAGCTAGCACATGGTCCGAAATCGGGAGGATCAGCCGCGGCGAGTCGAGGTCGGCGTTGTCCACGACAACCGTGGCTTTGCTTTGCGGCGAACATTCGCTGAAGTAGATCCGCTGCGCATCGATATAGCGATGCATGCTCGGGTGTTGCGGGTCCGGATTGCTTCCCTCGCGTGCCGCCATCCTCGCCGCAGTCACCCCAAACGGAACGTCCAGGAAGATCGAGAAGTCCCAGCAGTCGACCAGCTCTTGCCGGTGCAAGAACAGGCCGTCGATGATGACCACGGCCCCGGGCGTCGCGGTGCGCCACGGCGGATCGAGAACCGCGTCGGTCTTCAGGTCGTGGGCAGCGGGGCGATATCTGTTGCCGCCGCTCGGACCGAGCGGGTCGAGGACGTCGGCGATCAAGTGCTCGTAGTCGTACGAGTCGAGCCAGAAACCGACCGGTGACTCACGCCCGAGCCGGTAGCGGACGGCACGGACGTTATGGAAGTCGTCAGCCGACACTCGGATCGCGGGTCGACCGAGCCGGTCGACGGTCGCCGCCAGTTCGTCCGCGAACATCGTCTTGCCTGACCCGTCGGGACCATCGACACCGACTCGAACGCACGACCCGTCGATGGCCCTCGGTATCCGTGCCGCAATCTGTTCGAGGAGCTGCTTCCGCTGGGCGGGGCCGACCTCGGCCGAGTCGCAATGTCGGTCCATCATCGTGCGGTCCGGCCTTTGATCGCTGCGTACTTGCTCATCGGCTGGGCGGCGAGTTCGGCGTGCCGCTGGGTGACCTGATGGCTGTAGCCGAGATGGGTGGCGACGATCGGTGCTGGCACTCGGCGGACGAGATCGCGGAGCGGCGTTGCGGTGCCAAGTAGGTCGATGCCGAAGTCCCGGAGCCGGTCCATGATCGAGTCTGGTGGAGGTGCTGGCCGGCCCGTGTGCTCGGGAACAACCAGGGGCTGCCGTCGGTGTTAGCCGTTCGCAAGTTCGGTCGGGCCACCAGGTGGTCGCCCAGCAGCTGTGCGAACGGTTCAGGGACTGCCGCAGCCTCTTCGCCGAGGAGGATCCGGATCTCGGCCAGGGCCACCTGGATCTGCTCGGTGCGCAGGGCGGCGATGCGGACCAGCTGCTGCGCGTAGAGCAATAGGAGAGCTGCAGCGACCCGATAGGGAAGTGTGTCGACGTCACCGACCAGACAGCGACCGATCCAGTCGAGCCGGTCGTCCTGGGTGATCATGCGAGCTGAGCGCGCCCGCCGGAAGTAGATCGTCAGGGGGCACGACACTCGGTGCTTGGTGCTCCAGACGGTGAACGTCCGGATCATGTGTCTGGTCGTCGGTCCGCCGGCCAAGTACTCGTCGAGATCGGCTGGTGTGCAGTCGCCGATCGTCTTGCCGCGGCCGGCGAGCCAGGTGAGGAACTTGTCAACTTCGGTGATCTCCTGCTTGGACGTGTGCACCGCCCCGCGGACGTTGGTCCCTTCCCGGCGGCGGGCGGCCTTGCGCGGCTTCTTGGCGTCAGCCGCGGTAAAGGTGAGCAGGTCTTCCGGGCCGCACTCGAAGATGTCAGCGAGCGTAGACATCAGCCGCAACGAGACCCGCTCCGGACGCTGTGTGACGATCCGATAGACCGGGGACGGCGACAGATCGATGCCGCGTTGGCGGCGCAGGGGAGCGAGGTCGGTGCTGTTGTGCATGCCGTGGCGAGCCATCAGCTCGGCCAGCCCCATTGGTAGTCGACGTCGCGCTTCATGCGTGGCTCCGGGTTCGGGCAAGGGCTTCGGCGGTGTTGCTGTCCAGGGCGTCGCGCGGCATGGTGCGTCGGAAATCGTCGCTCACGAACTCCTAGATTGCGGTCGTTGACGTGTGTGGGTGTCCGAGCTGTTCCTTCCTGCACGAACAGAGGGTCGAAGCCGGCCTCGATCAGGTGGGTGGCGTAGGAGCGGCGGAACGAGTGCATGTCCTGCGCCTCATCGAGGTCGAGTTGGCTGCGGTAACGGCAGGCCGAACGCGTACGCGTTCTTGAAGAGCACACAATCCCTGCGAACGATCCGCTCCCGGTCGTTGATCGTGTCGATGCTGAGGTTGCGGGAGAGCTGCTGCCTTCGCCAGCCGGTCAGCATCTCCTCGAGGACCTGGTCGGCCGGGTTGAGGTATCGGACGCCGCCAGGATTGATCACTCGACCGATGTTGTCAACTGCCATGGATCACCTCCAAAGCTGCGCCCATCTGTTGACTGTATCCATACATCAAAAATGCAATCCGGGCGTTACGCGCAGCAAAACCCGAGGCCCGCGTTGCGGCCAGCGGAAGGGATTTCGGCGGTCGTCCCGACACTCTTTGGGACGATCGAGTCGGTCAGAAGGTGAAGCAATCCAGCAAATACGGGATCCGCAGTGGGCTACCGATGGCGTTCGAAGCGGCTGCCGGAGGAGGTGTCCTGTCTCATCGAACCTGACGTAGGAGCCGCCCGACGAACGGTGGCTGTCTCACCAACCTGACGCAGAGTTCGTCATCGGGTGTCTCACCAACCTGACGCAAGTCGGCGAGATTTCCAAATATCTGACGCATGCGTCTTCTTCGACAGGACAGGCAGCGCTCGAAGCGGCTGCCAGGGGAGGCGTCTCGTCATGGCACAGTTGCGATAATGGATGATTGAGTTGACATAATGTTGATTATCGGCACTACCGCGGCGGTTGGCCACTGGCCGCGAAGAACTGGCCTGCCGAGTTCGATGTCGAGATCCAGTGCCGACTGATACGCCACCATGTCACAGCACGTCGAGTGACGGGTCCACCGCGACGTCATGTCTGCCTCGCTGACACAAACACCGACACCCAGTCCGGGTTGTTGCCTGCCAGTCAAGGACGGCAGTACGGCGCCTGTCCAGTCCGCCAGTACGAGCCCCGCCGGGCCAGCACCTAGGTTGACATAACACCAAAGCGGTAGCGCGGATGAACCTTACCCGAGCGGCACAATGAGCCCGTGCGCGTCCTCGTGAGCTTCACCGGTGGCACCGGGCATTTCCTTGCCGACGCTGCCGATTGCCCGCGCGCTTGCCGCCCGGGGCCATGACGTGCGGTACAGCGGTCAGCAACAGCTGCGCGAGCCGGTGCTGGCCGCCGGTTTCCAGCTGATCGACAGCGCAGGCGCGACGCTGGCCGACCCGGCCGCCCGCGGACCGCTGGTGCCGGTGAACCGCCTTGCCGAGGCCGCGGTCATCCGGAACAGCTTCGCCGGACGGATCGCCCGGGAGCGGGCCGCTCGGCTGGTGGTGATCGCCGCCGAGTGGCGACCGGACGTCCTGGTACGCGACGAGGTCGACTTCGGCGCCGCGGTGGCGGCCGAGCGGCTCGGCATCGCGCACGCCTCGGTCATCGTGCTGGCGGCGGGCGCCATGATCAGCTCCGCCCTGCTGGCCGAACCACTCGACCGGCTTCGTGCCGAGCACGGGCTGGGTCCTGACCCTGAGCTGGCGATGCTGCACCGTCACCTCACCCTGGTGCCCGTTCCGCCGAGCTTCCGGGATCCACTCGACCCGCTGCCGCCCACTGCGCACCACATCCGTCCGGCCGTTCTGGAATCCGAGCCGGCGAGCGGTCCGGAGCTGGCGCGAACGCTGGACTGGCTCGCGGCGCGCGCTGACCGGCCGGCGATCTACTTCACGCTCGGCACCGTCTTTCATCAGGAGTCCGGTGATCTCTTTCCACGAGTCCTGGCAGCGATAGCCGACCTGAACGTGAACGTGGTCGTCACCGTCGGCCGAGAGATCGATCCAGCCGAACTGGGCTCACTGCCCTGCACCGTGCACGTCGAGCGCTTTCTGCCACAGCGCACCCTGCTGCAGCGCTGTGACCTCGTCATCTCCCACGCGGGATCGGGCAGCGTGATCGGTGCGCTCGCGTTCGGCGTTCCGAGGTGCTGCTGCCGCTGGGTGCCGACCAGCCGCTCAATGCCGATCGATGCGACGTGCTCGGGGTGGCTCGCCAACTCGACCCGTCGACCGCGAGCCGCGACGACATCCGGAGCGCGGTCCTGGAGGTGCTCAGCACCCCGCGCTACCGTGCCTCAGCGCAGCGCATCCAACAGGAGATCGGGGATCTGCCGGGCGCTGATCAGGCCGCCGATCTTGTCGAACGGCTGGCCGTGGCACATCCGGTCTCCTGGTGATCCCTGCCCAGTCGTCGGCCGCTTCGTCAGCGGGATTGAACAGGGCGCCCCTTCAGTGACAGGCAGCCGCAAATCAGGCAGCCGTCGAGCGCCTGGAGTTCGGAGATGCGTTCGGCCCGCATCGCCGACCCTCGCGCCGATTATGGTCGCTTCGCGCCGCGGCCCGGAAGGACGGTGGCCGACGCGATCACTGGACAAGTCACCCACGCGGGGCGACTCAGGTATTAGGTTCGTCGCCATGACCTCTGAGACCTTCACCGAGCTGACCTTCACCGAGTTCGCCGACGGCGCAGTGGCGTCGCTGTGCGCCGAATACCCCGAGCAGGCGACCTTTCTCGGCGACCACAGTCACGACCACGAGCTGAGTGACCCCAGCCTGGCCGCGGCGCACCGGCGCCGCGCCGAGCTGACCACGCTGGTCGAACAGCTCGACGGGCCGGCGGCCGAGCAACTCGGCACTGCCGATTCGGTCGACCGCGAGATCCTGCGGACTGCCGCCTGCAGCGAGCTGCTCGATCTCAGCGAGCTGGACGAGGCCAGCTGGAACCCGATGCTGCACAACCCCGGTCAGGCGATCTACGCGCTGCTCTCACGCGACTTCGCCCCCCTGCCGCAACGGTTGTCCAGCCTGGCCGGCCGGCTCCGGTCGGTGCCGGACTACCTCCAGGCGGCCCGCACCCGCCTCACCGACCAGTCATCGGTGCACGTCGAGACGGCGATCGGGCAGCTCGACGGGACGCTGGCGCTGATCGAAACGGCGGTGCCCGAGGCGCTGGCCGAAGCGGGTGGCGAGCTGGACCTGTCCGAGGAACTCGGCCGTGCTGCCGCGGCGGTTCGCGAGCACCAGGACTGGCTACGGTCACAGCTCGCCGGGGCTCGCCGCTCGCCGCGACTCGGTGAGGAGCTGTTCGCCCGCAAGCTGGCGCTGACGCTGGCCACTCCCTGGCAACCGAAGACGCTGCTGGAGCAGGCCTATCGTGACCTGGAGCGGGTCGAGGCGGAGCTCGCCGAGCTGGTCGGGCGCTCGGGTGGCGTGGCCGCCGTCGACCGGTCGGTGATCGCCGCCGAGTTCGATCGGCTGGCCGAGGACTGCCCCACCAGCGACACCATCCTGGGCCTGTGCGGCGACGCCCTGGCCGAGACGACCGCCTTCGTCCGGGACCACGACCTGATGACGTTGCTGGACGACCCGGTGGACATCATCGAGATGCCCGAGATCGACCGTGGGGTGGCGGTGGCGTACTGCGTCGCCGTCGGCGCGCTGGAGACTGCGCCGCTGAGCACCCAGTTCGCGGTCTCACCGACGCCGCGGGACTGGTCCGCTGACCGGGTGCGGTCCTTCTACCGTGAGTACAACAACCACATGCTGCACAACCTCACGGTGCACGAGGCGATGCCCGGCCATGTCGAGCAGCTCTCCCACTCGCACCGCTACCGAGGCAGCAACCAGGTGCGGGGCGCGTTCGGCAGCGGCTCGTTCATCGAGGGCTGGGCGGTGTATGCAGAGGAGCTGATGGCGGCGCAGGGCTACCGCGCCGATGTCTCGGCCGAGGCTGCGGCGGCAGTGCGCATGCAGCAGCTGAAAATGCAGCTACGCAGTCTGCTGAACACCATTCTCGACGTCTCGTTCCACACCGGTGATCTGGACGAGCGTCAGGCCATGCAGCTGATGACCGTCCGCGGTTATCAGGAGGACGGCGAAGCCGCGGGCAAGTGGCGCCGGGTACAGCTCAGTTCCACGCAGCTGTCGACGTACTACGTGGGCTACCTGGAGGTCAGCCGGCTGGCGACAGATCTGCGCGCGGCCCAGCCGTCCTGGTCGCTGCGGCAGGTGCACGACGCGGTGCTGAGCTTCGGCTCGCCGCCGGTGCGTTACCTCCGCCAGCTGCTCGGGCTGCCGCCGGCCACGTGAGCCCAATGCCGGGCAGCGCTGACCGACCGGGCCGACCTGTTGCGCGACGTGCTGACCGAGCGTGGCCAATGGCAGGGCCGATTCGGTCTCGTCCTCACTCGCTATGACGTTCCGGCGGCGCCAGCGTCTCGGGCTGAGCCACGAGGCCATCGAGATCAGTGACCACCTCGACCTGACCGGACTGGTCGGGCAGAACTGGGCAGCGGGACGCCGCGTCGACTACCTGATCGTGGACGAGGCAGGCTTTCTCGATGTCGAGCACGTCGACCAGCTGGCCGACCTAGTGGATGAGTACCACGTCGATGTGTACTGCTTCGGGCTGTTGACCGACTTCGCAGCCAGCTGCTGCCCGGTGCCAAGCGGTTGATGGAACTGGCCGATGAGATCTCGGCTATCCAGGTCGAGGTGCTGTGCTGGTGCGGCCAGCTGGGCAGGCAGAACGCCAGGGTGGTCACCGGCCGGGTGGTGCGCGAGGGCGACACGGTGCTCGTCGCCGACACCGCCGCGGTCACCGGCCGCGACGAGGTGCGCTACCAGGTGCTGTGCCGGGCCCACTACCGCCGCGGTGACCTGGGCACGTCCGGAATGGACAACCAGCTGAGCTTCGACTGAGCCGGTGAGCAGGTGGGCCGCGCCTGAGCAGCCGCCACGAGATCTGAGTCTCATTCCAGTTTCCGGATCGGCCTGTTGACGCAGTTCTCAAACCATTCGCACAGGCGCCGTCGCTAGCCTGGGCCGCACTGGGGAATCATCTGCCGGAACTGTTCGTTGGACGTTCGGTACCCCAGTTCGGGTGAGGAGTGATCACAATGGCCGATCGTGTACTTCGGGGCAGCCGCCTCGGCGCTATCAGTTACGAAACCGAATACGCCGCCGAACCGGCGCCGCGTCAGCTCGTGAAGTTCCGCTGCGAGCGCAGTCATGAATTCAGCGTGCCGTTCGCCCACGACGCCGAGCTGCCCGCGACCTGGGAGTGCCGTCTCGACGGCACCATCGCCAAGGCCGTCGACCTGCCGGAGCCCGAAGCCAAGAAGGTCAAGGCGCCGCGCACGCACTGGGACATGCTGATCGAGCGGCGCACCATCGCCGATCTGGAAGAGGTGCTCGCCGAGCGTCTGGACGTGCTCCGCGCTCGCCGTGGCGCCACCGGCACCAAGTCCCCCAAGTCTGCCTGAGCACGTCCTCCTCTGCCTGAGCACCTCCTCTGCCTGAGCGCGTCTCGCTCCAAGAGCCGTCCGTTTTCCGCGTACCGCGGGGAACCGGGCGGCTCTTGACGTATCAGGTGCAGGCGACTACCCCCGGCGCACCAGCCCGCGCAGCTGGGCCAGCCGGTGCGCTGCGCCCCACCGGGTGACGCGCAGCAGCGCCTCCCGCACGATGCTCTGGCTCATCTTCGACTCGCCACGCTCACGCTCGGCGAAGGTGATCGGAACCTCTGTCACCCGGAAGCCGGCCTGCACCGCTCGCCACGCCAGGTCGACCTGGAAGCAGTACCCCTGCGAGGCGACCGAGGACAGGTCGATGGTCTGCAGGACGGCCCGCCGGTAGGCACGGTAGCCACCGGTCGCGTCGTGCAGTGCGATACCGAGCGCCAGCCTGGTGTAGAGGTTGCCGCCGCGTGAGAGCAGCTCGCGGGACCGAGGCCAGTTGAGCACGTCACCGCCGGGCACGTAACGCGAGCCGAGCACCAGATCGGAATGGGCGAGCGCCGCCAGCAGCCGCGGCAACTGTTCCGGGGCGTGCGAGCCGTCGGCATCCATCTCGACCAGGACGTCGTAGCCGGCGGCCAGCCCCTGCCGAAAGCCCGCCACGTAGGCGGCGCCGAGCCCCGTCTTCTGGTCGCGGTGCAGCACCTCGATGTGCTCGTCGTCAGCGGCGATCTTGTCCGCCACTGTGCCGGTGCCGTCCGGGCTGCCGTCATCGACCACCAGGACGTGCGCCTCAGGCACGGCCGCCCGGGTCCGCTCGAGGATCAGAGGCAGGTTCTCGCGCTCGTTGTACGTCGGAATGATGACCAGGGTCCGGAGCTGGTCCCCCGATCCCGCCGCCGACGAGCTGTCAGCCTGGCTCACCCGTGCCCCTTTCCTGTCGTGCCCACTGTGGTGTCGGTCGGCGCGCGCACCGCTGTCGCGCCCAGGCCGGTGGTGGCTGGCTCCGGAACTGAACCACCCTCGGCCGGAGCCGGATCGAAGCCGGCCAGCGAGCCGGTCGACCCGAAGCCGGCGTGCGAGCTGGCGTCGGTGCCGTCGGCGGCCCTGAGAATTCGCCGCCGGTTCGGCCGGCCGAGCAGCAGCCCGAGCAGGCCCAACCCAGCCAGCAGCCATTCCGCCGCCGCCCCGGTTCGAGTGGCCAGCGTAGTCGAGGTCGACAGCGGCACCGTGCGCTCAAGCACATCGGCGGTGAACAGCGGGCCGGACTCGGCCAGCACCCGGCCGTCCGCGCCGATGATTGCCGACTTGCCGCTGGTCGCGACCTGCACGACCGTCCGGGCATGCTCGACGGCGCGCAGCTGGCTCATCGCCAGCTGCTGGTAGGTCTCGGCGCTGTGGCCGAAGGTGGCGTTGTTGGTCTGCACCACCAGCAGCTGGGCGCCGGCCCGCACCGAGGAGTTCACCAGCGAGTCGTAGGCGATCTCGAAACAGATCACGTCGCCGACCGGGTAGGGCGTCTGGGTGAGTAGGCCGTTGCCACCGCCGGCGACCATGTCGTGAGCCACCAGGTCGACCTTGCTGCTCACTGCCCGAGCCACCGACCGCAGCGGGATGTACTCCCCGAACGGCACCGGATGCCTCTTCACGTAGCGCTGCCCGGCACCGGGCGCGGCCGAGTTTGAAGGCATCCAGACGATGCCGGTGTTCGTCACGTGGTCAGCGCCTGGCCCGTCGAGCAGGGCGCCGACCAGGATCGGAACGCCGACCGCATCGACCGCGCGCTGGATCGCCGCGGCGGCGTCGGCGTTGGTGCTCGGGTCGATGTCGGAGGCATTCTCGGGCCACAGCACCAGCGACGGCCGGGGCAACCGGCCGGCCTTGATGTCGGCCGCCAGCTTCATCGTCTGCGTGACGTGGTTGTCCAGCACCTGCCGGCGCCGGGCATTGAACTCCAGCCCGCGATCCGGGACGTCGCCCTGGACGGCCGCGACGGTCGTGGAGTGACCGACCTGGGCGTCCGGACGCAG
>JAABUK010006771.1_pt1 | contig 16906 bp, 6 predicted proteins | sample 5559141 | NCBI WGS metagenome assembly JAABUK01 (sample SAMN10711869, study PRJNA513367) | rock metagenome | isolation source: Antarctica rocks | place: Antarctica: Victoria Land, Pudding Butte nord | collected 2016-01-03
CTTGTGCATTGCTTACGGAGGAGTTATCACACGTCTGCCAGAACCATGTCATGGTCATGCCAAGAAAATCAACCATTGTGGGGAGGATATCTTTGCCGATGTTGGAACAGTCATTGCAACGAACTACAACAGTCTAGAGGTGAAACTTGGAGACAGCCCCCCATTAGCGGACACCAATGGTACAACCTCGTCCTCCTTCCTCGAACCTAGCCGTTCAACTCAAAGTATTTCATGTCCGGATATCCAGCCAAGTCCACCTGGATTTAAACCTTCTCGCATTTGTCCCAATCTTAGGCCCCTGGCTTGGGACGATCATGGAACTTTGATGGGTGTGAAACATGTCGACTTGCCTTACTGGGGTTTCCAATTCCATCCGGAGTCTTGCAGATCGAATGCTGCTTGTCAAAATATAATCAAGAAGTGGTGGGAAGCAAGTGTGCAGTGGTCAACTTGTATGAAGCCAGCCAGAACCTTGCCTAGATTTCTTCTCCCACCAGGCCACGTATGGTCCAGGCCTCTTACTCCGATCAATTCCATAATCGTGCCTTATAACGCTGTCGAGGACCATAGATCAACGCCAACGCTCTATCAAGAAATGCAGGCGCTCACTGTGACATCCATGCCTGCCGTGACGAGTCATACATTCAGGCTCTCTGTACGTGGAAGTGGAGTTGCAGAATTCTGTAAGAGCTTGTCCCAAGGCGACCAAGCTATGCTGGAATCAACTCGAAAAGGCCGGTATAGCATTTACGCTATGCCGGGTCCTGCTGACTGGCGTGTGGAATACAGCCTCACAACACGCACATGCTCCATTCATCGCACCGACCGAAAAAGCTTGCAATGGGAAATGAAGCTTCTCCATGTCTTAGACAACATTCATGGATTGATGGCGGACCGGAAAGCACAGGGAGGGCAGGAATTGCTACCATTTTGGGGTGGCTTTATCGGGTTCTTTTCGTATGAGGTTGGTCTAGAAAGATTGGATGTCAAGCAGGAGCATCGCTGTGTTTCTGAAGGGCCTCCTGACATAAGTTTGTTATGGGTTGAGCGAAGCCTGGTGATCGACCACGTGTCGGATGAAGTTCACGTGCAGTCTATACGCAGAGACGACGCAACCTGGATCACGGAGATGGTAGCCAAATTTGACATCCTGAAGTGCCCGGAATCTTCAATCCCACCCCGCTCGGCAAGACTGCAAGCACTGCTCACGTCTCGAGAGCTTACTCTGCCAGATGAAGAGACCTACAAGCGCAGAATCCAAGCCTGCCAATCCTACCTCCACTCCGGCGACTCTTACGAGCTCTGCCTCACAACCGAAGCCCAGCTCCACCTTCCATCCCACCCTGGGAACTCCTGGCTGCTTTACCGTAATCTGCGAAACCATAACCCCGTCCCGTTCTCGGCCTTCCTCCACCTAGGAAAGACCACCATCCTGAGCTCCTCCCCCGAACAGTTCCTCTCCTGGGACCGTTCGGGCGGCACCATCGACATGATCCCCATGAAAGGCACCGTCGCCAAATCCCCGTCCATGACCCTCGACCGCGCCAAGTCGATCCTAGCGTCCCCCAAAGAAAGCGCCGAAAACCTTATGATCGCAGACTTAATCCGTCACGACCTCTACTCGACCGTTGGGTGGGACGCCTCTGTAGAAGTCGTCAAGCTGTGCGAGGTCGTCGAGCACGAGACGGTCTACCAGCTAGTCTCTCATGTCCGGGCCATACCACCCATATCACCAGCCGTCTCCGACGATGACCGACAACGAGAAGTCATCTGCTACGGACATAGAGCTCTACGGCAGACCTTGCCACCAGGCAGCATGACCGGCGCACCCAAAAAGCGGTCCTGTGAGATCCTTGATCGTTTGGAGGAGAGGCGGCGAGGCGTCTACTCAGGCGTGCTCGGGTATCTCGATGTTGGGGGTGGTGGCGCGTTCTCGGTCTGTATTCGGACTGCGGTGTCGAATGCGGATGAGGATAGAGATGGGAGACAGACTTGGCGTGTTGGGGCTGGAGGTGCGATCACAGTGTTGAGTGATGTGGAGGCGGAGTGGAGGGAGATGAATACTAAGTTGGAGAGCGTTTTGAGAGCTTTTACACCTGATGATGAGTAGGAGTTGGTGGCATAGATGGATAGATACTCGCTACTGCCAGTGCGAGATTAATGCGGAGCAATCCGATCTCAAACGCAAACACATCTAGATGACTTCTCTGGTGAAATAGTGGGTTTTGAGGCAGGATTGTGCAGTCTATCAGAGAGCCATATCTGCACGATCTATGTTCTATTTATCCCTGATCTTGCAACTGCCCAAGAGAGATCTATCCTTCAGCAAGCTATGAACGCCAATTTCGCTATGCCAATCCCTTCTTCGCCAAAAAGATCACGCCGGTTCAACCACTCCGCCAGCAGCAGCAGCAGCCGCCACCGGCGCCAGCTTCGCCATAACCTTCCTTACATACTCAATCACAAAGTGTTCAATGTAATAGCTATGCTCGGCGCTATGATCCGACACCAGATTATGCGCTAGCTCATGACAGAGGGTGACCCACCAATACAACATCGCATCAGTCCTATCCCCGTCACCGCTCAACAACCTCTCCTCATGTAGTTGCTGGAAGTAGAGATAATTACAGAATATACTCCCCTGGCGGTTAAAAGCAATGCTCTTACCGTTGTCGTAGAAGATATTGAGACTGGAGAAATCGAGCGCGAAGACTGAGGCGACGTCTTTGAGGAGGGAGGCGAAGACGGTTAGGCCGGGAGTGTTCTTGACGAGGAAGGGGGACGTATCGGTGATGGAAGGGGAGACGAAGATATGGATGCCGTGCTTCCCGGTGGCGATGGAGGTTAGGTTCTGGGCCATGCTTTCGTCGCAGTAGGATCGCGTTTCAGCGATTTTGTTTGTCTCTCCGCGGGTGTAGAGGTCGTTGGAGTTGTAGGCTCGGGATTTTTTGATTGCGGATAGTAGATTTTGCTGCAGTCGGTGGGGCGCAGTTATGGGGTTTCCCTGGAGGGTCTTCTCCTGGCCTGCTTTTTCTTGAGAGTAAGGTGGAGGTGGTCCGTCACTGCTAGTGATGGCTTGGCTATTGGTGTCCAGCAAGGAGTCATTCCCAAAAGACAGAGGTCGTGATGGTTTTGGTGCGTCGTGGAGGCCGAGCCTGTTCCTCCATGTCTGGAACAGTCCTTGCGGTACTCTCCGTATCGGCTCGTCGTCACCCAACTGTGAAAGATTTCGCCTAGTATTCTTGGCCTCTGGACAGTCTAATGGAAAGCCCCCTGGTATTCCAGCCTCTTTGGCGCGCTCGTCTGCTTGTCGCTTTTGAGAATCATTCCATGCCTTCTCTTGGTCATCTATCCTTCTCCGCTCCTCTTCAAGCTGCTGCTGCTGATCCACTAACCGCTTTTCAGCAGCCTTCTGTCGCAAAATTCTAGAAACGTTGAACCCACGAGCCCCCAGCTCCCTAAGCTCAGTCTTCAACAGCATTTCAAGGGTCAGGGCGGAGTGGAGCTTTGGCCTATTTAGTAGTAGGTGAACCAGAGATTGGCCGACTTGGTAGTAATCGATATTGCTGCCTGATATCCACAGAGTATAGTCTCGACCTGATTGTGTTACTGCAGCACTGCGTCGATCCACATGATGCAAGTTTCTTCCCTTGAGCGACCTTCTTAATTTGATAGACGACACGGCGGTGACTCTCAAATTCTTTTCCAGCCATTTCGGATCATGCTTAATAGCCTCTGGTGGTTGATCGTGCAGAAAGAGCCTCGACCGCTCACAAATTTGCTTTTGCAGCCTGACAGCTGATTTCTGGTCATGCACCTGAGAACCGTAAATGGCCGATTCTTCAACCAGACTGCTAAGAAGAGGAGCGCCTAGATTATAGTAGAAGTCTTCCAATGTTGTTTCTTGAGGAGCCGCCAGAATGTCAGTTCTAAAGAGACTGTAGCTAGGATAGTCATCCACAATTATAGCATTGGCAGCACTTGTGAGCTGCCATTCTTTGATCCCTTGGGCGTCTTCGTCATCTGAATCGTCGACCTCCTCGGCTCGACCAGTTTGCAATGTTTCCGAAGCGATATCTTTGCTGGCCAAGAGGAATGGTGCTCGCTTCATTGCTTTGAACAGCTCTTTATCTTTCTTGAGTTCCTTCAAGGCATCTGCAAGGTTTCTCAGCAAATTCAGATACTTCTCGGGATCTCGGAATGTCGACGAGATACGCGCTGGTTCGTTGACCAGGATTTGGGCTATTTCTAGCTTGGTAGGCTCTTGCTTAGAGCCACATTTGATTAAGAAAGCGTTTGCTTCTTGTCCAAAATCTACGAAATTGAAGATCTCGCCGTAGGTATCACTCACTCCCAGGAAACACGTCCTAGGCGAGACAAAGTGGGGGGGAGAGCGTTTTTCGTTCTGGGATGCATTGTTGGTAAAGCTGGGGACGAATTTTGCCTGACTAAGGCGTGGTATGTTTGAAGAATTGATCTCGGCCAACCGTCCAGAGAAGTAGGCGAATAGTATCCGAGCATCTTTCTTAGATGAGGGAGGCTTGCGTAAGAGATATGCTATGCATTCATCCATCGGAGGATGAGTTTTGACGCCGAACTTCGTTGCATGCGGCTGCAGTTCGCGCTTGAGCACATCAAAGCCAAACAGAGCAGCACCTTCATCCGTGAAGCAACGTGATGGCGTGCTAAGATTACCCGAAGATTGTAGCGGTAAAAATGGCACGGAAATTTGGGAATAGTCATATGCACCATAGCCATTAATGTAGTGGTTGCCAATGAAATACGCCATTACCTTATCGCGAAGCACAAAGTCGCCGTTCTTTGCTGCTCGGGCTATGATCTCAATAACTTCATCGACGGATGGAGTGGTCTTCAGCCCCAAGACGACCAGCAACTTGCCTTCTGGGCTGCCACTGCGGTAAGGACCTGACCAGCTTAATATAGGAAGTCCCAGCTCTCGGAGAACTGGTCTTGGCTCATAGAGGCTGGAGACTTTGTAGCGCTCATCGGAAAACAAACGTGGACCTTGTTGAATCTCTTTTGGACATATCGGCGTGTCTCGAAGCTTTTGGATATCTGCAGTGGGAATGTCTTCGCGGACAGACGCGAGATACTGAATCAAGCCAACATGTTTCCATTGCGATTTTTCGTTCGTGCCAGCACTCGTAGACTGAGCGGCATCCGACAGCAAACGACCAAAGACAACACCAAGTTCTAGCGTTTTACGAACCCCTAAAGCGACAAGTACCTTGTCCTTCACACTGTTAAGTCCAGTAACGATGGGAAGATCGTCGAAGACCTTGACACTTGGGAAGTATGCCTCTCCTGGCCTGCGCATGCCAAGTTTCGTTGGTATAATGGTCTGTGATGCAACAAGTTCAATGACTATGCTCTTGGACGACTGACTCAAAGGGTCCCACTGTTTTGATAGTACAGGCAAGACTTGAGCCGCAAATTTGGGAGATTGTGTGAAATCTTGGTCGGCAGATAGTGTGCTTCTGTTGCCAGCCTCCTCGACCAGCCATTGCAACCAAGGCACGGTTTGCAGTTCTTCCCAGCCGTATGCTTCGAGATCGGCCTTAGAGATGTGCTTTGTGTACCTGAACGGCATAGTCCAGGATGGTACAGGAAGATCTGTTGGTATCCGGTTTGGATTTAGAAAAGACTTAATGCTGCCAAGAGCAAGTACTTGACTTGTTTTTCCGTCAGCTGCGTCTTCGTTTGCCACGGCCACGGATAGTAAAGTCTGGACCGTGTGCCTATCGAAGTTGCCACTTGTCGACTGTTGACTTAACCAAGCCAGAAACTCGTGAACTTGCGGAGCAGAAAGCGTGTTCTTCTCAAGCATGTTTTTTATATCAGACACAGTCACTTCCGTGACCAGGCCGTAATCGGTGAGTCGGTCAACGAACGTCTTGGCCTCTAAGACAAGTTGTTCAGGAAGCGTCGGAATGCCTTCCATGAAACTCAGATTTTTGGGAGCGATTCGTACTTCGTGATTTGGAAGTATGCCGCAAGTGGACAGAATATTGATTGAAGCCTTTTTGTGGCATGTCCAGAACGCGTCCTCGATGATCTGACCAGTCTGCGCCGACGGAGTGGACTCTTGAAAAGAAAAGGTCCTCGCGGTGCTTATTGCGTCTGGAAGTGAAGACACAATGTCATCTGATCTCACCTTCGATTTTCCAGATGCGGAAAGAGCCCGCTGGATGTTGCCATTGAGGGTGGCCATTTCTGATGAGAATGCAATTCGAGATACGATTCCGGCTGCTCTCAAAATCTCAATATTCCAAGTCCGGACCCACCGAGCATTGAGATCAATGCTTTCTCTTTCCACCGTCGGAATCACAGAAGGCGCCGAAATGTGTGCTCTCAAACCCGTCGTTTGATGAGTGGGGAAGCCAATAAATATGCGTCCTGATTTTGTTGGCAGAACGCTAGCAAAAACGTCCGCAGAAGCCCCGTTCCTGAAGGTAGAACGATCTACATCGGCTCCTGGTATGTGTGGAGAGGTCAAGACTGCAAGCTTCGTCATCTTAGGTGGCGATTTCTTCGTTGCTCTCTCAAGTTCGTCTTTGAAGGATCGACTCGTAAATGTCTCGATAACCGCTGTGTTGACGTTCAAAAAGATAACGGTCGATGAACGCGAGGTTAAGTCGTCTCCGACTGTTTCATTTCGAGACTTCGCGGTCCTTGCAGACGAGTCTTGCCTAGACGGAGACGCTCCCGTCAGTCGCGAGAAGAAGGTCCGCAAGGCAGGTGTGTTCTCATTGTATCGAAAGCTCTCAAATGGCGAGGCGCCAGAGGGTGGCGATCTCCAACCAACAATGTCCATCCAACTGCCATCGATCTGTGAAAGTTCCCGCATTACGCTTTTGATCTTCATCAGACCTTCGCTGGTCTTGGTCTCAATATCACGGGGTATGTCGACCGTTGAGCTTGGAGCTGTCTTCTTCGAAAGCGTAAGAATATTATAGTCATCCAACCAGAGCTCTAGGTTTTCGATACCGACAAAGGTCAGACTGCTGGCCAGAAATTGTGAAACCTGCAGAAGAGAAGGCACGGCAGAAGTTGTGTTTCGATAATCGAGGACGAAGCTGGTATCTTTGCTCGAGTCTGATTCGGAGAGTTGCAATCGGCGTGTGAAAAGGGAGTTTCCTTTCCAGTAGAATGCCATGACTTCATTTCCGGACGAAACAAATGGCTCCTCACAGTCAGCAAAGACACTATAAAACCCAACTCCGAATGCTCCGATCTTGGTTTCATCAGGATTTCCTTCCGCTATACGCTTCAAACGTGACCAGTCGTTGGCGTTGAACGGCTGCCCATCATTTGTCACCAATAGCCGCCTCACGGTGTGGTTCGTGACAACATGTTTCAAGAGATCCGAGCCAGTAGCAGGCTGTGGAAGTGGAACAGTCGAGGAGGGTAATGTCTCGATTTTGACGGTCACTTTTGTGGCACCAGCGTCTGCTGCGTTTTGAAGCAGTTCTCGAAGCACTGTCCATTCCCCCGAATATCTTGCTAGAACCTTGTCTATGAGAGCTCTGGTATTGACGGTCACAGCCTCCTCATCGGCACCTGAACCAAGTGTCTGCGCCTTCAGCGCGTTGTAATCTATCGAGGGCGCCATCGTGGTGTTGTATCAGCCTGGCAGAGAGTGTTTGCGTATTGGACACGGTATTATTATAGATAATAGTAACGTAGAGGTGCGAGGTGGCGGGCAGGTCTAGGTGGTGTGGTCGAGGATTGGTCAATGAGAAAGTGATATGCGGTACGGAACAGGGAATGTGATGGTGGATAGAAACTTGCAGAACGCCAGTGAATGCCTCTTATTCAAGACAGCAGAAGAAGAAAAGGAGTACAAGGAAAGGGAGGATCTAAATAGGGTTCGAGAAAAGGATGGAGTTACTCACCTACAAGGCGCCTCTAAGCGGCGAGGAGCCCATGTCTGCTCGAGGACCTTCGGACCCTGTCTCGGGGACCTGCGTCGGGCAAAATCTTGGCACTCCCGCCGAGTCCCAATTGTTCAAACGGAGAATGTGATTGTTCGCTGCGAACGTGGTGGTCTACAGGATTACAGGCTCCCAGGAGTCAATATGTCCTCTGAGTCTACAGAATCATAAAACATTCTATCCTAGACTACCATGTTCTCATCGTGGTCGCTGGATTCTGGGGATGGGCCAACAGCAACCTATGTCTGAGTCTACCCTGCAACACCCACGATGGGCATCGATCCTCTGTCTCCCGTTGCGGCTGCACGCGTCAATACTCTCCTCATCCCAGCGGGCAGAATCAGACGCAAGAAGTTTTCAAGCTTTGTGTCTAGGCTCGAACGTGAGAATGTGGTCCGTTTAGGAGACGTCAGTCCAGACGGGCAGTCAAACAAGAGCATGTCATTCTTCATGATGCGCGGAAGCTCGCACAGAAGCTAACGGCCGTTGTGATGGCAGACATGTTCTCGCCTTTGGCATTTCCCGATGGTCGAATCATATACGAGTTCTCGCTCTCAGAAAGCCCTGCCTTGAGTGTTGAATGTTCCCCATTCGAGCTAAATCGAGAAACCCAGGTCGTTTTATATCTGGCTGACGGATCGGACATGGTCTATCCAGGCTGTCACCCTAAACTACAGGAGGAGCAAAGCCGCAATGGAAATTCGAAAGGGAGTCGGGACGAATCACTAAACGCTTGGACGTTGAACTCGCTTGAAAATGAGGTACGAGTAGGTCGCCCTCGATATCGACATGCAATCCTTCATCAGCTCCTAATCTTTGACTCGCTTGTCTCTGCAGAGGCACCTTCAATTTCTACAGAGGTGCTACTTGTGCCTGCTCCGGCAAAGTCTCGTAGCACCACCATCAAAACCTTGATGTGTGACGTTACTGCCCGCCTCTTGCATTCGATGGACGATCTTGCCCACGAAATACAGGACCTCTCAACAATAGACTCACCCTCATCTGCTCCTTCAGCGAGATATACCGCAATCGACTTCGCCGCACGAGTTCATGCCCGAATGTCGGTGCCTGGGAACCTTACCCAAGGCTCTTTGGATCCGACAGGCTCAAGAAATCATGATACGACGACGAGTGCCAGTCGAAGCGCTACGCCTGCAGGCGCAAGAAGCACCAGTAGACATTCCGTTGCAAGCCCCAGCCGTACTGATCACTTCTCTGATGTTTCCTCTGCTTTCGGCTCTAGGGATGTGAGCCGGGACAGGCGTTCTGTGATGTCACCGACAGTAACAAACCCCATGGAGAGAAAGAAGAATCGTTCAATCGCTCGGAGTCGTATCATTATTGGAGCTCTCTACCTACAAGCCGGTCTTTGGCCTGATGCATTGAAAGATCTCTCTGAGGGCACTGCAGCGGCACGGAGCAATAATGACTACGTATGGCATGCAAAAGGCCTCGAGTACATCATCGCATGTTTGCTTATGTTTGGTTGGGCAGAGATGTATTTCCAGGTAAGCACAGTCGATCCTGGCATGTGAGTATGGATACCTGATTATCCATAGATACCCCATATCTGCTATCCAATAGCAGAGAAGCCCAATCTTCCCAAATCGGCTTCAGCAACGCCTAACTCCAGTACTGCAGAGCTTGCACCATACGGAAGAGGTTCCTCGGATAGTCGATGGGTCTCCCTGCACGATCTAACCAAGCTCTTACCAGACCTGTTGAATTCTGTGAATAATCTGTATACGAGAGCTTCGAATTTCACCCAGGAAGCTTTACCACAGTTGCTCATGTCAGAGAGCATTCTTCGATGCGGATACCTACTTTCAGCCATGTACCTGCGTAACGGGGTCATCGATGACGAAATGCTACGAGCTTTAGTGTCGTCGATAGCTATACCAAAGGCCGACCCTGCCTCTCGCTCGCCGGATACCACCTCGTTGAAGAAAAGCGAGGTCACAGCCATGCTTCTACGAGCCATTCCAGCCTTTACCGAAGCTATGCCTCTGAATGAGCTTCTCCAGATATTAATCGGCCTAGCGTCGACCTTGTCAATGATTGGCATGGAGAGGAAACAGGCCTTCATTCTGAAAGAACTTCTGCAAAGAATGATCCCTGCTCTCATCGAAGCAAGGAAAGTTGGTGCTGCGGAAATGGGCATACATCCAGCCGCTGGGCTATTGGCCTTGGGCAATGCTTCTCAATCCGGTTTTCTCCGTGTCGAAGAGGGAATGAAATCCCTTTTGACATCGGTAGGAGCGATGTATAGCGCGCTTGATGAAGAAGAGGATGTCATCTCTGGCTCCAATCCACAAAAAGTCCACAGTGTTGGCTTTGTTACCTCCAGGCGCGCGCAACTGCATGCGTATGGCAATTTTGAACTAAAAGTTGATATCCTCAAGTCATGCATCGCAATCTGTGAAGTCCTTCCCGATTTTGAAGGCGTTTTGAAATATACAGTACATCTTCTACATCTGTCCCGAACGACCATTACACTGCCATTTCATCAAGTTTCTGGCCCCCCTGCCATCTCACTGGAAGAACAGACAAAGCTGATGGATAGTATCAAAAGGACAGTCCGAGCTGCAACGAAGGTCGGCATGGGGAACATACAAGCAGATTATTGGGACGATTTCCTGGTCCGAGGCGTCGAAGCTATGGATCCACCACCTGCTTTGAGGGTCGCGCCACATTCGAAGAATGACCTGCTGTCGGTTAGTAAGTCTGAGGAAGCAACCAGGCAAGATCCGTTCATCTACAATCCTTTCTCTAAGCCGAGATCATCCGCAACGGATCAACCACTTATTGCCGACGAGTTAGCATATTTCAGCGTCTACCTACAAAATCCTTACCAAATTGATGTCGAAATTGAAGAAATTTCACTTCTTGCTGAAGGCTGCGAGTTCCGCCCATCAAAGCATAGCATCGTATTAGGTCACCTTTGCTGCCAGAAATTCACAATGGCAGGTTCGCCGACTAGAAGCGGCACTCTCAAGGTCATGGGCTGCAGAGCGAAGATTCGATATTGCAAAGAACGTGATTTCTACATATTTCCTACGGCCTGGACATCTAAACTGGATTCCAAGACCAAAAGAATCCCCTATGCTGCGCGGCATTTAGCAGTTGCAGAGGTCAAGGAAAATGCGGCTGGAAGGCCGAGTACAGGAGCAGAAAGTGACACGATTTTGTTGACTGTGCTCAATGCCCAACCCACCATTTCCGTCCAATCGACCACCTTGTCGCAGCCCGCCCTGATGGTTCTAGAAGGGGAGAAGAAATCGTTTGACATTATTTTGAGAAACGAGTCGAACGCAACTGCAGTGGACCTCATATTGTTCACTTTTCAAGACTCGGCAACTACGCAGCTGCGCGCAGCACTTTTAAACAAGGGACTGTCTCCAACAGAGCTCTATGAACTTCAGTTACAGCTTGCAGAGAGAATTCCATTCAGATGTAAGACTAGTGGTCAGAAAGACGGGCCTGCTATTCCGCCCAGTGGAACTGCGGCATTCACAATTGAAGTCCTCGGTATTCCAGGACTACGGAATGGAACAGTGCAAGTGGACTATGCCGATCTTGGTTTGGTTCCTTCAGATGTGAAAGACAAGTTTTACACGAGGCAAATCACTTTTCAAGTGGCTGTTACTGTCAATGCTGGCATAGAAGTGCCGCGCTGTAATATGTTGCCATTTAGTGGCGATTTTGCATGGTGGAACAGGCAGCGAGCTTCAACGTCAGCTCACCATCCAGGTGGTCCGTCCGTTGTTTGGGACCCTGGACTGAGATCAAGGTCAACCTCCTATACACCATCGCAGACTGATGGCGGTCAATTCACGTCTTTACTGGCCCGACTCGGGCTTGGCTCACATGGCGACGACCACTGTCTACTTCTTTTGGATTTACGCAATGTCTGGCCGTTTCCGCTATCAATATCTGTCCAAGTTCGAGAAAGCTCTAATGCTTCATCATCACCCACAGACCCCTGGCGTCGTGCTTACACTGTTCATGAGTCTTTACAGCCCGGTCACGTCTCACGGGCAGTTCTACTGATACCCAGAGTCTACGTGTTAGACCCTCACAAACCGATACCGCTGATTGGCAACCAACGGCAATTTGTTGTCAGTGCATCGAAGTCGCCTGTAGAAGCCGAACAAGCCAACCGCGAAGCATTTTGGTATCGCGAAGAGCTACTCAAACACGTGAGGGGCAACTGGCGCGAGGACAGCACTGGGCGAGAGGGCATCATAGACCTCAGAAGGGGCATTCGACTCAATGCTAAAATGATCGACATGCTCAAGATCGAGGATGTGGAAATTACCCTGTCGATTGAGCCATCATTGCCACCTAATACTCAGTCTTCTCCAGTCGTACAAGGCGGCCATTCACGCTTCAACCTCCAAACTAATACCTTTGCGACTCTCACTACCAAGGTCCGGAATCGCTCTTCAAAGAAAATGCACTTGCTGCTCCGAATTCAGCCCTCGTTGCGTGATCAGCCTCACAACATAGCCTTGGATCTATCGAAGCGCCTTGCTTGGACAGGAATGCTGCAACGAGTTCTCCATCCGCCTCTTGCGCCTGACGAAGTTCGTGAGACTAACCTTGGTATTATGGCGCTCTGTGCCGGCGAATATGAAATAGCAGCTACCGTTGAAGAGTTGAAGGCGCCAGCGCCAGCGCCAGATCCACAAGGCAGAAAGCTTGATGTCGCTAGCCAATCTAACGATCGAAGAATATGGCACGCCAGGGAACCATGTTTGATTGACGGAGTCGACTACAGTGAGCCTTGAGCGTTCAAGCAGCAGTCAAATACACTGCAGAACCAGATCGAAGACCTTAAGAAAGATTTCTCTGTCCATCGGCACAGCGGCGTGTTTTCCTAGGCCGAGCCCAAGGACGAGTGTGCGATGCTCCTCCGGATTCTTCGTGGTGATCGCATTGGCAATTTGCGAAGCATAGAGATGACCCAGCATCTCTCGGTCAGAATTCCCGGCACCAAGAAGCGATCTAGGGGTGAAGCGAATGGAAGGAAGAAGAGCGTCCTCGCCGGATGTTGAGAGGAGATGTGTGTCAGCTAGTGTAGGGTTTGAGGGTGAAAGTGGACAGTGGACCTAGTTCTCGATCAGCTTTGAAAGTCGACCTAGTAGACTTTGTGATCGGATACCCATTGAGCGAGCCGTCCTTCCTGTGAGATAGATATCATAATTCTGTCACTGAAGAGAATAGTCATGACTTCCGTGAGAACGCCATCTATCTGTGCCGCTGCCTGTTTTGTCTGTGCAGGATATGGGATGTCCGAAGACGCTTCCGTCCTGTTGGTCGAGGACATGTCTTGAGGCAAGCCCATGATTTCAGAATGAAGGGTCAGGATGAATCACTACGTAAGTTCAACCTATTACGTACAGTATTTGTCTGATACTATTGTAGAAAATAGCTGACTAGGGGCTTGGTAACCTCTCACTTTTTAGCCCGATATTAAGATGATAAAATAAATGAGATACAGCTTCACGGAGATGCCTAAGTTAGTGTCTCATAATTTTTGTCACCAAGCTTCGTTCTCCGCACAAGCAAAAGATCTCCAACTTCCGTCGTAGAAAATGTATTCATCAGCGAGCATTTAGCAACTCTAACCTAGCAATGCCTCGCTTCGTACCTAGACAGCGGAAGCACAAAGTTCGACAACGCGAAGCTGCTCAAAACGGCGACAATCATGTCGATTCTAATCAGATCCAAATCCTGCCTGAGTCGAATCAGGAGAAGGAGGAGAAACGGCGAAAGCTGAAAGAAGAAGTGAGGGCTGGACAGTCCAATATATCAAGCATGAAGCAGAAACGACTGGATAAATACATCGAAAACAAACTCAAGAAGGACGAGAATCTGGATTTGTTGAAAAGACTGTCACAATCCAAATTTGACACTTCTCAACTGCAAAGCTCGAAGAATTTGGGAAAGCGGAAACACGCTCATTTCGCTGCTGATGTTGGCCCGTCGAAGAACGATGTGGCGCATGGGCACGAACCGCGGAATGGCTGTGCAGATTCTGACCTGGATAGCGCGGACTCGTTTGAGCTACAATACGAAGAATCCTTAAACGGTCGCTTGGACAATGGACATCAGATGCCAGACCGGTATTCGGCACTTGTAACCATGCAAGGAAGTGGCCTCAGGGAGCCACTGGCGGTGGGCAGGGACGGTCTGCCTGTGATACACAGTCGGAAAAAGAAAGCCAAACTGAAAAGTATCGCAGAAGACTCATGGGAGGGTTTCGATAATCAACCAGACACCGGGCAGATTTCACCAAATGGTCGGGGAGACGTGCCGTCGGCTGGCACGGCCGCAGGGTCCGATGCAGATACTGATGGGGACTCAGTAGAAGACCATGAGACGAGCCTTACTGAGTCAAGTGAAAGTGGCTACGGAAGCAGTCGAGATGACGATGATCAAGGAGGCAAATCCAAGATTGCGCCCAGAACTTCGGCCTTCAAGTCATGGGCAACACAACAGATCAATGACTCTTTGGGCCACGTTCCGTCCAAGGCAATAGATTACACAGAAGCATCAAAATCTACAATGGCTACAGTGAAGGCGACAGTGCCAAAATCAGCCCCTGACATTGGCGTGATGGAGGAGGTCCAGAAGGGTGTACTTGATAGAAAGGTCTACAACGTGCCAGTCACTCGTACCGCAGATATGGAGGCATCGAGGAGGAAACTTCCTATCGTAGCAGAAGAGCAGAAAATCATGGAGGCCATCCATAACCATCCTTGCGTCATTGTCTGGGGCACGACTGGTAGCGGAAAAACAACCCAAGTCCCTCAATTCCTATTCGAAGCTGGCTACGGCAGTCCTGATGGTTCGACGCCTGGCATGATTGGCATCACACAGCCCCGACGAGTGGCAGCTGTCAGTATGGCAAAGCGGGTCAGTGAAGAATTGGGGCAATTTTCAGAGAAGGTCTCCTATCAAATTCGTTTTGAAAGCACTACTTCCAAGGATACTGCAGTAAAATTCATGACAGATGGTATCTTGCTTCGTGAGATCGTACAAGACTTCGCTTTACTGAAATATTCGATCGTCATTATCGACGAAGCCCATGAAAGAAGCGTCAACACAGACATTCTTATTGGCATGCTTAGCAGAATCGTGGACTTGCGAAAGAAGTTGAGTTCGGAAGATGCGACGGCCAAACCACTCAAATTAGTCATTATGTCGGCTACGCTCCGAGTATCGGATTTTCTGAAAAACGCGAACATCTTTCCTACAGCCATACCTCCGTTAGTCCAAGCAGAGGGCAGACAATTTCCTGTCACAATACATTTTGCTCGACGAACTGAGAGAGACTATCTTGAAGAGGCCTTCCGAAAGATCAGTCGTGGACATCGTAAACTCCCGTCAGGCGGTATGCTGGTCTTTCTGACTGGCCAGAACGAAATCAAAAGTCTTCTCAAACAATTGCAAGACACGTTCCGCTCCTCAATTCGATCTGCGTCAGGGTCGGTGAAGGTGCAACTTTCCGCAAGCGAAGGCCCATTAGAAGTTGATGACCTCGAACTGGGTGCTGCGGAAAACATGAACATGGAAGGCGAGGGCACTGATGTTGATTTCCTTGGTCATGATGGTGAGGACAACGACGATGATTTTGACATTGGAGAGCCCGGCACAAGTTCATCGACCGTCCACCTATTAACTCTTTACTCACAGTTGCCCACGAAAGAACAACTTCGAGTCTTCGAAACACCCCCAGAAGGCACCAGGCTTATCGTGCTAGCAACAAACGTCGCCGAAACTAGTTTGACAATTCCTGGTATCCGCTATGTTTTTGATTGTGGACGAAGCAAGGAACGAGTGTATGATCAAACAACTGGTGTGCAGAAATTCGATGTCAATTGGATTAGCAAAGCTAGCGCAGAGCAGCGAGCTGGACGTGCAGGTCGCACTGGGCCTGGTCATTGCTACAGATTATACTCGTCAGCAGTGTACGAGCGTGACTTTATCGAGCATGCAGATCCGGAGATTTTGAGAACACCAATCGAAAGCATTGTGCTGCAGATGAAAACGATGGGGCTTAATAATGTGGTCAACTTTCCTTTTCCCACGCCTCCCGAAAGAAGCAGTCTCATCAAGGCAGAGAAGCTGCTCAAGAACCTTGGGGCTTTGACTTCTACTGGCCAGGTTACCCAACTAGGTCACAGTCTTTCGATTTATCCCTTATCACCTCGATTTGGCAAGATGCTTGCAATTGGCTCGCAGCACGGTTGTTTGCCGTACGTAATCGCGCTGGTCTCAGGGCTTGCCGAAGGTGATTTATTCGTGCCTGAAAACCAGCTCGATTTGAACCCGAGAGACCGCGAAGAGGACAAAGTCTACACGAACGAAGACAGATTAGAGGACACTGTCAGAGAGCAACGGCGAAAGGAGTACAGTAGAGCTCAAGCACTCTTCAGCAGACACGACCCAACATCCGCCGCCCTAAAATTACTATCAGCAGTATGTGCATACGCCTGCTCCGACGACGCTGACGGCTTTTGCAAAGAAATGTTCCTCCGAAGTAAAGCCCTGAAAGAGATCTCCCAATTACGCAGACAACTCACAGACATAGTCCGAGCAAACCACCCCCAATCTATCGGACCCTACACAGCTCGCCTCCCCTCGCCTTCCACAAAACAGTTCAAAGCTCTAAACCAAATCGTCGCCGCAGCATTCATCGACCAAATAGCCATCCGCGCAGACATCTCCCCCAATCCACCTGTCATGTCCCGCAAACCCAAGCGAGCAATCGACATGCCATATCTCGCCCTCCGCCCACCCACCGAAGCAGCAGCGTCGTCATCATCATCATCATCGCCATCAACCATCGAAGACCGCACAATCTATATCCACCCGTCCTCCCTCCTCGCCCGCCTCCCCCCCAAAATCCTCCCTCAATACTTAGTCTACTCGCACCTCCATCA
>JAABUK010006772.1_pt1 | contig 16899 bp, 17 predicted proteins | sample 5559141 | NCBI WGS metagenome assembly JAABUK01 (sample SAMN10711869, study PRJNA513367) | rock metagenome | isolation source: Antarctica rocks | place: Antarctica: Victoria Land, Pudding Butte nord | collected 2016-01-03
GTGAGGGTGAGGGTGAGGGTGAGGGTGAGGGTGAGGGTGAGGGTGAGGGTGAGGGTGAGGGTGAGGGTGAGGGTGAGGGCTGCAGTTGCTCACCTGGTGCAGACAATCTGCGAGGACACAGGGGTAACAATGCTGTTGCGGATGCACACTCTGGACATACTGCGCAAGCTGGTCAAATTGCTGCAAGGCAATCCAGGGTTCATCTGCTGCAGCTGTCCGGCTGCTAGCTTGCTCACTGATGAGATAGTGTCACAGGTGTCTGAAGCCTATATACAAGTTAAGCTTGCTGTACATATGTTGCTGACTGGGTATGACATGGGTGTGAGGTTAGATACACATGCCATGTGCACAAGGTCAGATGCGCTGTTGCGCAATAGCAACATGAAACCAGCTCACAAGTGTGCTTGTGGTTGGGCACAGGCAAATGGCCGGTTGTGTGAAACAAGACAAAGCAATTAGACAAATGGCATGACATGTATGGGAGTGTAGACAGGAGTGAGGCAGAAGTTTCATGACAGATGAGCAGCAATCAGATGTAGGCTGATAAAGCAATAGCAACAAGCTGGCAAAGGGAGACACTCAGGCTGAGCTCGCCTAGCGTCAGCTTGATAATATATATATATAATATATATATAATATAATAGATAATATATATGTATGTACATAACAAGACGCCAGACAGCCTCACAGAGGAAGGCTTGCATGTTTGTGCAACAAACCCAACGGGAAACATATCTGCTGGCAGGATACTGTACACATCTATCAGTGTCATCACACCACTGCACGTATGAAGGCAACAACAAATGCCACCTGCACAAGATAGTGCTGGATCCTGACGTGCACATAGCGCTTTCAACTTGCCTTGATCATGTAGTTTAGCTGACAAGTTGCTTGTGCAGGAGTACCAGCAGTATTGGACACGCACACTGGCTGTCCAACTTGCAGATTGGAGCAGTTCACGCTTGGGTTCAGGGTCGTGAAATTGTCCTGACTGAGACCATACGTCGTCCACAGCTGCCAGCAGCGATCCCCATTCTGGATGAGGATAGTCTTGTTGCAGTTCGAGGTGGTGGAAGCCGAAGGGCCCAAGTACTGCGTGTACTCTTCTGCAGCAAATATTGGACATGCTGTGACACAACTTGCTTGTGTAGTATACTGTGCCTCAGAATCTGATCATATCTTGGGATGACCTTCCTGGTGATGATGAGTGACAGCACTTGCTGATGACAGCGGCATGTTTTTTTCATGCATAACAGGCATGAATGAAATGCAAGACACTGCTTTAGAACAGTATCATAAAGCCTTGCAGAACTGGTAGTTTCAAGGACCCAAACTGTCCGTGCAAGTGTCCATGCAAGATTTTGTAATACATATTGGATGATGATGTTTACTAGCAAGTCATGCAGCAACAGCTGTTGCTCAAGCTGTAGTGTCAACCCACAACACAAACAGGCCATTACATTCATGAGTTGTGTCTCAGTCCTACCACACCTGGTGTTGCTGAGCTGGTTGCATGACTACAGTTGGAAGGTATGCAAAGTTGACTGCCAGCTTGAATCACATCTGGATCAGTGATCTGTCCGTTTGCAGCCAGCATAGCATTCACAGCCACACCACAACTTGCTGATATGGCGCTCAATGTGTCTCCTGCCTGAATCAGGTAGTAGCTTGGAAACAGGCCTTGACATCTGCTGCCTGCAACAGCAGAATGCATTTGCATGCCATTGCAAATCTAATGCATTTGCATGCCATTGCAAATCTAACGCATTTGCATGCCATTGCAAATCTAACGCATTTGCATGTCATTGCAAGTCTAGCGCTATGGAAATTGCCTCATTTTGAGACATGTCTAGCACTTCTAGACGTTTCATCTTAGCACTGTCAATCTCTGGACTACGAGTCACTATGCATACATGCATACATGAACAGTAGATGAAGGCATCGCTGATATGGTTGAGCTGGACAACATGTGTCAGACAGTCCATACAAGAGCAGTCACATCTGTGGCATACATTGCCAGCAGACATCATTTTGCCAGCAGGAGACAACAAACAGCCTGCAGTCAAGCGGGACAAACAACATGCAAGTAAGCTTGTGGCTTTGACTCTGGGACTGACTATTGTCCTGCATGTGTGATTTTTCTGCAACAGCTGGACAAGTTAAAGAAGCATGTCCCTGACACAAGGCACAATCTTGTGCTTACTAGGTCAAATGTCTGCTCAGATGACAGGTGTGAGTTCAACTTATATATGTATATATACACGTATATACACACATGTGTACACACATACGTATATATATGTGTATGTGTGTGTCTGCATGATGCAGCTTGGTACCTGAGCCCGCTCCATTGCTGCTTTGTCCTGCTGCAGCTGCACTCTCTGGTGCCCCTGCACTTGACATTCACAGCTTCTTACCCTGACGGCATGACGCACATGTGCATCAAAAGGGGAAACTGGCCTGGACTGTTTGCAGGCTCAATTTGGCAGAACAGCAGGCATGGACATGCGCTGTGCAGCTCAGGTCAATGCGCAAGCATCAATGCAGGCAGCACAGACCGGGTAGGGCCGGTCCGGGCAGGGCAGGGCAGTATGGAGCCTCTGACCTGCTTGAAGATGCACAGCAGGGGCAGCCTGAGGGCTGCTGGCCACCTGCCCCAAGGTGCACTGGCTTGGGACACACACCTGCTTGGCATTTCAAAAAACCTTACAGCTCTCACCAGTCAACATACAAGTTGTGACTCTCAATGCCTACAATGTGCTCAGACTGGCTCAAATAAGCTGAATGGGAATTTTGCTGAGCAGCAACTATTGCATGCAAAATGCTGTTCAGTCACAAATGATGGTCCTGCATAGCATGCACAGCAGCATCACAGCAGAGCGAGCAGAAATGATGTGTTGATGCAGCACTGTCATGCAATACTTGCCAGAGTGCCAGGCTGGACTAGGGCAGCATTGGTGATCTGGCTGTTGGCAGCCTCAAGACTGGACAGGGATGTGCCGCAGCTTGTGGCTATGTTGGACAAGGTGTCCCCAGACCTGATGGTGTACTCTCCTGAGAATGCTCCAGAGCAAGACCCTGAAAGTGGATTGTAGCCACTAAACTGAGGCAGGTCATGCCAATGCCTGTCAGAGACCAGGCTGTATGAAGTCAATTTGCCTTCATGTCACTCCCTCTTTTAAAAGCTCTTAAAAAAGGCTTGTGTTCTTGGGAGGCATCACACCAGGTTGCATGGAAAACAAGACGTGCAAGTGTGTGAGCACACAGCAATGTAGCATGCATGCTGCTCGGAATGAGGAGTTGTGCAGGTGTAATTCAGCAAAGTTGCAAATGTAAGTGCTGGCAGTGAATATCTGTTTTTTGCTGCTGGGCCGTACCTTGCAAGAATTGTGGTGAAGCAGCTGCAATGGAAGGCAGCACAGCTGGTGCAGGCTGTGGGGTGGAGGAGCTTGCAGACCAGGGAGGTGCTGCTGTCGCAGGGGATGTTGGTGAGGCTGTTTGTGAAACCGCCGGACTGCCCATGCAAGATGAGGGAATGCACACCTAGACAAGCATCATGTGAGCAAGCAGGAGACCTAGTCAGCACCTGATGCAAACAACATTGCAGAGCATACACGCACTTGAAGCAGTCACTGTATGGCTAGTGATAGTGGTTCAAGGCAGCCCATGTAATCTGGCGAAGTTGGGCTTGAGCTGAATGAACTCGTTAAGCTTGTGGATTCTCACCTGTTCGCCCACTTGCAGCAGTGCAGCATTTGTGATTTGAGTGTTCTGCGCCTCCAAGCTCGACAAAGCAATACCGCACTTTGACGCAATCGAGCTCATCGAGTCCCCAGACATCACTGTGTACGCAGCGTCGCTGCTACTACAGGACAAGGTTGCACCTGCGCAGGTGCACGCAGCAGATCAAGGAGGCTATGCTTGGACCTCAGTTGGCAAAGCCGCACGTGGCTCGGGGAAGCCGCACATGTTTGATCATATGCAGTTTGATCGGTGGGTTTGTAAGCTGACGCGTGGGCCTCAGAGCTGCACATGTGGGAATTTATGGGTGTGCAGTCCCGATCCAGGCATGCTGCCACTTGTACGTGTCGAGGCTTACCATGAGCAACCATTGTGTCGAACACAAGCATCACCAACGAACAACAACGAAACCAATGACGTGCGGTCAACATTGGTAAGGTTCACGAGAATAGCAAGTGGCCGGTTCGAGTCTGATCTGCCGGCGACTAGGCCTGATTGTTGTTAGCTTGAGTCGCCGTAGCAAATACTCATGACATTGTCAGCTTGCATGCGTCAAGCAACTGCAAACGTATTGGCAACTTTCCAGCGGTCGGGCGAGCGCTGTTGATCTGATTACCTAGATGGCTTCGCTTTGTACATTGTGTTGCATCGGCCGGTCAGCAATGAGTCATTGATTGACTGATATTGCACTTGGGATGGGGGCACTTCTTCAGCCAATCAGCTACAAGTCTTGAGCGACCGTCTTCGGCGCGCGGCCGACGTGAAGCAGGGTGCAGGTTCCAATAATGATACAATGCAATCGCTCAATTCTGAAGGGTCCAGACAATGAACTCGAATATGGTCAGACTCTGATCAGGTCTAATGATCATGACAAACATGAGCGTTCGTGCAACCAGTTGAACAGTGTATTTCCTTAACATCTACACCACTGGGCATCACAGCAGAGAATGTCATGAGCATGCTTCATTGTTACCATGCACATGTACAAGATCGCGTAAACTTTACCTCTCTTATGGCGCTGCCAGTGTCAGCCAAACTCTCAGAATAAATATGGAATTCCAAGCAACGATGACAATAAAAAAGTGCCGCATCTGTAGCAGTTCTTTAACTTGTCTGTGCATGGTCTGGAAGACGGTCCAATATACCACATACATGCATGCCCATGGCCATGGCAATACCCCTAGGGGCTGTGCTTGTGGGGGTGCCCCTACAGCCATACTGTGGCATGGACCAAACATGGTGAAACATGATACACCTAGATGGCTTTCCACAACGCACTGCCTATGAACAAATCTGCACTTTGAGTGCATGCATCGAGACAGTGCATGTGCAAGGACAACAGAAGCAACAGGCAGTTACCATAGTTTGAGGAGCTTCTGAGACTGCCATCTGGCCGCCGAGCACGAGGGGCCACAGACGCCGTTGTAGCTGCGACCAGCTACTGTGATGTGCCGCAGAAGTTAGTGTTATGGACAAGCATTCAAGCTGGACAACAGTATTAGACTGAAATTTGCTCATGCACATCACACAAGCATACTCCTTGTGGTTAGATTGTCACTGCAAGCTGCCTCGTTTTACCACTGAGAGTGCAAAGCGAAGCCGTATCTGCCTTGTGAACGTTCAATGCGCCCGAACAGTGTGTAAACGTGCGATCACCTTGATGAAGCCTGCTGTTGACTTTTGCTCGTTATGTTTGTTACCAGAAGAGTTCAGTGAGCCAGGTCAGCACACAACTACAGATGGTCAGGCTGCACCAACACGCAAATGCGACACGAGCGAGAAGCCGCTTGTCGGGATCGGGTCGACGATGGGCCGTGGCTGCCATCAAACAACAGCCAGATGCCTATGACGCCCGGGGGATGATGCTTTGCATGCACGATTGAATGGGCATATCGTGTCCAGACGCTCGTGCACAGCTCGTCTATGCGCATACGGCCGTTCAGTGCACAACCACCTCGACCACCTGAGTCAGATGCCATGTCAGCTGCTCATGAAACCCTTAAGAAGCATAGCACAGCAGGCCCCAGAAACAGAAACTCCCATACTTGCAATGGCAAATGCCCGTGTTGCAGCCGTACATGAAGTGCCTGACAACGACCAATCGTCAGAGTTTATTCCTAATTTATCACGCGCGGAGACCTGAGCCCGCACCAAATCAACACACCATCGCATTTACCACTGATACCTTTGACATATCTCTACCACATCATCACGCATAACACCCTGAGCAGGACACCTGCACTCAGAACAACCACACACATCTTCGAGAACTAACCCTCAGAAATTCATGTCAATTGTAACAAGGCTAACAACGCGTAGCGATTCAACGTCCACATGTGTGTGTCTGTGGGTAAATATTTGATTACTGGCCTCTGTTTCATGACGGTGTTTTGACGGCAATGACGGTCATGTGATCACCCAGAACAGCGGCCGGTTAATTAAGTAAAGCGCATGTCACTTGGCATTTCCTACTGTGTTTTCTTGACAGATCGGACCTCAGACATATAGCATGTGTAGATATCATGATACACGGTGCGCACGCACAACCTAGCAGTATTAATATACATGATGACACCAATACACATGCATCTGTACAAAATAGATCACATGCTGCTGTATGACTTGATTGTGCACCAACACCAAATTTGCTGGACATTCTCAATGATTGTTGAGATTATCTTTGCTGGCGAGACTGATTGACACAGCTCGCATTGCAGCTCGTGTGAACAGTCCAACACAAGACCAATGGTACATACCTCGCACTGCTGGTAGTTACACAAGGAAAGTTTGGAAAAAGCAGTACTGATTGATTGCAGACAATATTGCGCACTTTTACAGTGTGAGCAAAAATGTGCAGCCTTACTAGGCTTGTGAGGGCATCATGCGCTCGGAGGCAGCTAATGTTGGCATGCCAACAGCTTGTGCAGAGATGGCAGGGTCCACACACATGATGCCCACAGCCCTTCCTGCAAACACATCATTTTGATTGAACACTATGACCCACCATTTGTATGCTTATGCGCGTCAAGCTGCACAGGTGTAACAAGTGCACACTGTGAGTCTGCCATTGTCTGTGTATATCTAGGACAAAATATGCATCTTATGATGCATCATGACAGCTTACATTACGCTGCACAGCTTAGATTGTTTCGGCACATGCATTTTGGAGGCAGTCCAGATACACATGTGAGGTCAGACTCAGCTCAAGTTGTGCATGCAAGGTACTACACGACAATGTGCAAGGCCTGACCTGAGGGGCAGAGGGTGTCCTGCAGGTAGCGCGTGAGCTTGCAGGCTCTGTTGGGCACTGGCACTCCCTTGCCATGGGCTGCTGCCCACACCACCTCTGACACTGATCTCATTGTGCTGTCCTGCAGTCAAGCATGTGTCCGACCATTAGCCAACAAGATCAAGCAGCTGCATGACAGACTTTAACCCAACAGTCCCTGATGCAGTCCTACCTCGGAGCAAAAATTCACACATTGCCAGGAATGTAATAGATGACAGTGTCCAAGCTGTCTTGTGTCATTAGCGGTTGCTTTCAGCAATTATGACCACGTTATTGTCACCAGAACAGGAGGCTTCCAATCCCTCACCAAATGCTTGGAAATGATTGCACGCTTCTGCTGAGTCACAATATGGGTGATCCATAGCAAGCATACCTGAGCTTTTCCTCTGCCCACACCCCTTGAGCCCGCTGCACCATTTCTGATAGGACCCTTTCCAGAGGGCACACTCTGTCTTCTGTCCCCCATGCTGCTACATCGAGCATAGGAGCTCACAGTACTGACACTGGTGCTTGTCCTGCTCAGCTGATGACGCAGCGGTCCTGCTGACACTGTCCTCATAGGTCCTGCTGCACTAGCCACTGCACTGCTGCCAACCTCAACAAAGGACAGCTTGCTGCAGACTCTGGTCATAGCAGGCAGTCCCTGGGACGGAGTCGCCCCACTCTGGGGATTGGAGCTTCGTCGCCTAGCAGAGCTGGGGATGGAAGCAGTGGGTACGTCTGCAGTGACTAAGAGGGTGATGACGCAGCTGGAGGGCGCATGTGACGTGTACATGTGGGGATGGGAAGAAGAGGACTGGTTGTGGCGGCCAGAGACGAGACTCAACATGTTGGCAAAGTCTGCTGGAGAGGATATCTGGAAGGCAGCCAGGTTGGAGACCCAGGTGCGCTTCTGCTTGTCCACGAAGACATCATGCCTGTCTGAAGCACCGCCACCTACATATGTATGTGTGGACAAATCAAGAAGATGTCATCTAAATGCAGGGAGAGCAGCTGCCAAGCAACTAGACAGATTTGAAGCTGAGCAGCCACGCACGCCTCATTACTGCAAGGCTGAGACAAGATACCGATGCGATATCAGGCAGATATGTTATTGCACTGGGCTGACTCCACCCACATGCTGCCTTCAAGAAATTCAGCACTGCACGTCAGAGGAGATGATAACGTGTGCATGATCCTATGTCAACGTGCACACATGTAAGCAAGGTGGTTCCCTTACCTCTCCTGTGGCTCTGCTTGACATCAGTCTCAGCCTCACGCATCTGCAGCAGATCCTGGATGGCCTCATTCATGATCTGGAAGGCAGTCACATACACGGACTGCACCTCTGCTGGCAGCCGCCTCTGCTGGATCTCCAGAAACAGACTTTCCACCAACGCTGTGCTCAGGCCTGCAGCAGGTCAGTTGTGAGGTGTTTTCCTTTTCTCCCCCTTCAGTTGTGAGTTGTCTCAGCAAGCCAATTGTGCAAATACTGACAGGAACACACAAAAAGCAACAGTGCCTACCTGATACGCCAGCTTGACTATAACGGAAATCGGCATACAGCATAGATTTAAAATTGACTGGGTATGCAGCAGACACAGCAGCAGTATGTGACCAAAATTTGCATTGCTGTTTGCTCACATCACAAATCACGCTTGCCGCCCGATATCACGTGACTATATGCAAAACAAGCTTCAGCAGCTCTCCAATAACACCAGAGCAAGCATCCATGGCCTTCATCAGCATTGCATGCTGTCACACTACAACACTCCTGGGTAGCCCAGTACAACACTTAACTGCTCATTCTATTGACGCCAAAAGGCGTAGTCTTGTCTTTCAAACACAACAAGACACAGTGACAAACGGCTCAACCTGTGCTGCTGCTGACATCCGCATCATGCAAGGCACCACCAAGCATGGTGTGGCTCTTGCCAGAGCCTGCCTGCCCAAGGGCCAACACCATGCTGTTGCGCCCCTGCAACACTGCCTCCACGACACCGCTGGCCTGCTCTGCCACATCTGCTTCACTGCAGTCCTCCGAGAGCACCTGGAACCAATCAAGGAGCTTGGTCGTGAGTGCTTTGAGAAACAGCAGTGCAACATGTGAGTAACGACAACAGCGATGCATGTTTGATTCTGATGTGCAGTGAACAATGGGGTCTGCTGAGGCAGAAGAGTGACATTGCATTCAAGGGTTGTTATAGGCAAGCAGACCAGCAAGGAGAGCAGCTGCAAAGAAGCAGCCACCATTTGCTGACATTGTGGAGTGTCAGTTTTGAGCATCTGGTCACCTTTGAGGACCCTCTTCAGATGCGAGTCGTGGGTTGCTGCTAGACCTGTGCAAGGCAAGTCTGCACTGTGCCAAAGAACACACCCTGGCGGTGCTAGGCTATGAAAAGCGGGTCAGTCACCTGATCAAAGTTGTGGGTTGCTGACAGACCTGTGCAAGGCGAGTCTGCATTTTGCCAAAGCAGACAGCCCAGCAGTGATGGGACATGGAAAGCAAGTCAATCACCTGATCAAAGGCGTAGTTCTTGGCATCAGCGCCATGCAGACCCAGGCTGGTCTGGAGGAGGTGAGCCCCAAGGGGTTGGGCAAAGTGGGGTGGGGGCGAGGGGAGGAGCTTACATATGACCCGAAACCAGCTGGGCCCGTGTGCCCATGCCAGGGCTCTCCAGGGGTACACCTCATGTCTGCATCATCAATGCTGAAATAAGACTCACTCAAGTGTCAACTTGCACAGACACAAGCCATGCAGGTGCGCCTGGCTGTGAAGCTGGCAACACAATGGTACTGTACATGCTCAACAACACTGTGTGCCTCTAAACAAGGTGCAACAACAAGGTAGTCTTCTGCTTGGTCAAGTCAGCATGCCTGGGTAACATTTGCGCTTACAAAGATTCATCATGAAAGACGTGCAGTAGCAGCATGTAAAGAAGGTGGAATTCCGTGTCCAGGCACTCAAGTCCGCAGCGTCAGGGAACAAGCAACAAGGTTCTTGAAGCATCTCAAGAGCAGTCTTGAGGGGATGCCACGAGGACACATTAGGTATTGATGGCAATTAGTGAGGATGTCCAACAGGCAGCTGCTGACCTCGTGTCGGTGTTTGAACGAGGCGTGTGCTGAGCACGCTGTGGCCCAGACAGGCCAGCAGGCCTTGTTGACTCACTCTCACGCCTCTGACCTGAGCCGGAAGCTGTCTGGTCCCCTGATGACTCAGACACAGGTGACATGCCCCTGCAGTCACACATTCATCTGCCTGTGAATACTCACTATCAACAATATATTTGACGTTATTTTTGCTGTGTATTGGTTCTAAAAGGAGCTTGTGTTGAGAGTACTGACACACAACGGTGTGGTCTTGGGCATGGATTGCAATGGCTGCATACCAAGCAGGGCGCTTTTGCAGACACGAGCAGCATTAAACGGAAGATGGGATGCACAGAACATACAGACAGACAGTCAAAACCACCTATTTGAGAGGGCTAGAAACGACCCTCGCAGATAAGCGTGTTGTGATTGGAAGCTGTGAGATGTACCAGTGCAATGAACATTGTACAGACGTTTGCCACTGGTGACGGCATGTGTTCAAAGGCTTAAGTATTGACAGCTACAGGAAAATGATTTATACCTGTCTGGTAGGAGAGCAAGGGTGGGTTCCTCAGTCAAGGGCTGCGCCCGGCAGCCCTGAGGATTAGCAGAGGCTGTGCCCTTGTTACTGATGGTGACCTCCTCATCTGATGACACGAGAGATCCTGCACGCCACAATGTTGAGTCTTGTTGAACCTGTGTCATGAAGTAATTGAAGATTTTGTAATCAAACAAAATCTACATTTTTTTCATTTGATGCTCTGCTAGGCATCCTGTATGATGTGCCTCACCTCCCTTGTCTAAAGCACTTTCAGGGTCATGACTTAGCGCAAGCAGACAAAAGCCATGCATCTTGTTTGCAGCACATCTGCATACTGCTGTGCTCCAAGCAAATTTTTGGCAGGTACACGAAAAGCTCACTGAGCTGCCCTGGTAATTGTCAAGATAATTGGCGTAGCAGCAGCAGGTCTTACCTTCATCAGAATCAAACACAGACCGGCTGACAGGCAGCCGGTGTGACACAGGCAGCTTCTCAGCAGATGAAGTGACGTCATCTGCAGCTGCCAGCAAGGCTTCAGTCAGCCGTGACGGAGACACAGAGTGACTTTGGTCTGCTGGGGATGCTGCTGTCCCCACATTGGCCCTGATTGGCATCCCTGGCACTGATACCCTGGGACTGGCTTGCCTCTGAGAGACCAGTGCGCTCATGGTGTGATATAGATGTGAGACATTTGTGTTGGCATCACCTGCAATTGCAATGTGCCCATGGCCCCCTGCATCACAGCACTTTGTCAATTTGGGCCATGGCTACAGACAGACACTTGCTTGTTGGAAGAGGAATGCCACAACCTCAGACAGCATGCAGAAGATCATTCCGAGGAAGACAAGGACAAGTTTCAAACATAGGCTTCATGTGCCTGTGTGACGTACAAAGCAATATACAGGAGTCATCAAACAGGCTGAAACCCAAACATTTAAACACTTGCTTGTTGTCAGTAACTGCAAAGACAGATGCTGGCCTGCTGATAAGCTGCAAGCTTAAAAAAATGCATACATCCATCCATCAATCAATCATACCTGCCGCATGACCCGCATGAGATGGCTGTCCCCCAGAACCATGATCGGCCTTGTCATACTCAGCATGAGTCTCAGCCTGGTGCTCAACACCCAGAGTCTCCTCGCCAGGCTCTCCACGCAGAGACTGCTGCCACAGCAGCGCTGCTTGCTGCGGTGAGCCATCATCTGTGACCACATGTGCCTTCGAGGACACCTTCCTCAGAGGAAGCCTGTTGCGCGGCTTCACACTGTCGATCAGACCCACAGTTGGTGAGCCACGCTGCTCAAAGCACTGCCTCAAGGCTGCAACAGATGTCATGCTGTGCGCAGGGGCCAGTGCAGCATGAGCGCTGGGACCTGAATCCAAGTTTGGAGTCGAGTGGTGGTTGCCAACATTTGCCTCAGCCTGCATGCTCTGCTGAAGCTGCAATGACTCCTCATCATCCTCTGAAGCGAGCCTTACACGGTGTGACTGCACTGCATTTGTGTGCTGTGCTGCCGGGGCTATCCCAAAAGCCTCCAGGGCACTTGTCCTCTGCCGGCTCTGCAAGGAGGAAGCCTCGCGGTGGACTTGCCGACCCTGGTGGCCTGACTGGGCCTGCCTGCCTTCTACAATGGGAACCTCAGGCTCCGGGTGCCCTTTGAAAGCATGGGGCGCTGCTGATGTGGGCTGCCAAGACCGCTTGCGTGAGGTCCCAGCCTCACTACGCTTCACAGATGGTCGCTTCACCAAGTTGCTGGCCTGACCAAGGGCAGCATGCAGGTTGTTGCGCTGCCTGGCTTTGTCACTGGCTGGCGGTATAGGCTGGGGTGGGTTAGCAGTTCTAGGCGGGGTGATGGCAGCTCTTGGAGGGGTGGCAGAAGCCCTAGAGGGTTTGATAGAAGGCCTGGGAGGAGTGGCAGATGTCCTGGTTCTGCCAGCTGCAGCTCCAGGGGGCTTGTCCTGTGATCGTCCTCTGGGCCGTCTAAGGTACTCTGATGGGTTCCTGGCAGCAGCCGCTTCTGCCTCTGCCAGTGCGCGCCTGACCAGTCTGTCTCTGCTACTACTTGCAGACTCTGGCTTCTTCATAGGGCTCCACGCAGCCTGTGGTGCAGCAGCTCTGCCAGGTCTGAGGTCATGCTGTGCATGCTGAGGTGCGATGTCCCTAGTCATCGCTGATGCATTCACACCTACGACCCCTGCTGAGTCACATGGCATGGCTGCAGCAGCTGCTGCTGCAGCTCCTTGAGTCTGCTTGCCTGGGTGTACTGGTGGCACCCTACCTGGAGCCTGGGGTGACCCCCACGCCCCTTTCACCCATGCAGGCCATGGAGACATTGGCATGTCAGCACATGGACTGTTCCCTGCCTCATGCTTGAGCTTCAAGCCAGCCAGTTGCAGGTCTTCCACAGATTGCCTGAGCTGACCAGGGCGCTTTGCGGCCTGCCTGAGGGCAGCTGTCAGCTCAATTGCAGCAGGCACCAGCACATGCGGGGAGCTGCTCTGGTACTCCTCTACTGCTTGCTGCAGCCGCTGCAGGATCTGTGCATGAGCGTGTGCATGCGTATCTGTCAGGTAGTCTGCATGGGAATCTGCACTAGCCTGGGAATCTGCTTGGCCTGGCGTGTCAGTATCCAAATTAGCTGCCAGTCTGACACCTTGAATGGCTGCATGGGCACCAGCAGCAGACTTCCCTGCCACATCACCTTCCATCTGACGGCTGCCTGTGGCTGTCTGCTTCCTCTCATTGGATGCAGTCACAGTGCGAGAGCCAGCACTACGCCTCAAGGATGATGCCTGACTGGGGACGGCTGCAGCTGTGGCCCGAGGTTGTGTTGGGGAAGCCCAAGCAGGCCGGTCAAGGAGACTGTTGGAGGGCAGGCGGCGGAAGCGAGGGGGCGAAGGTGTTGGGGACAGCTGACCTTTGCCTGCCTGACCCCCCAATGATCTGTTGGGCACTTCACGGCCAGAAACTGATGCGAGCTGAGCTGCATTGCTGTTAGGTGTCTCCAAAGGCACTCCCATTGCATGGTCTCCCACAGCTTGGTGTGAACTGCCTGAAATGACATGACTGGCTGCAGCACCCGACTCAGAGGCCCTGCTTCTGCCTCTCAGCTGACCAGCGCTCTCAGCTTGCAAACCACCAGGAAGCTCGCGCCTTGCAGCTGCATGCTGTGCATGCTGTGCCCCCAAGTGACCATCATTCTGAATTGGTGACCCAGCAACACCAGCAACCCGCTGAGGACTTGGCTGGCTGTTTAAACGGATGCCTGTGGCAATAGCCTGGTTCAAAGCATCAGCAGCACGCTTTGCACGCTCAGGGCTTGGTGGAGAAGGCTTGGAGGCATCCCACTCAGGGCGGTTCCTCGAAGCAGAGGTTTGCTGCCGAGCGTGGGGGGAGAGTGAGCGTCGGAGGGAAGCCTGTTGGCGGGAAGCATAGGATGAGGTCCTGGCAGGAGGTGGGGTTGAGGCTTCCCTCCTTTTGGGTGGCGATGACCGATAGGTGCGAAGTGTTGCCGCCAGGGTGTGCTCTGCTTGTGCTGGTGCACCTGCGACAGAACAGCAAGCTTGGGCTGCAACATTATTGATTTCTTCAGGCAGGACTCTGATGGTGGACCGGCTTCACATGCACAGACTATTAAAGTTGTGTGTGTGTGACAAACCCTTTTTGTTTTCTCTGGAAGAGTGTTAAACTGTGATTTGCGCATGCCAACAGCCTAAAGAGGGAAAGAGTTATATCTAGGGGCATCAGCAGACATACAGCTCAGGTATCTTGGCTGTGTAATTTAATGCGTGTGTGCACATCCCTAGTGTTGATCTCTACATGGGCAGCAGAAATGACATACATGAGCGGCTTCACTCTGACTGCTTATAAGGTGACATGGCAAATGCAAAACGAAGAGCAGCCTTGACAACAAAGTGCTGGGCAACAATATAATACTCATGGCTTGTGCATCCACTGCATGCAGGTGTCATGCCTATACCTTCAGCTCTAGTTGACTGTGTTGCACCGCTTTGTCACATCATGTCCAAAGCTGCAATGTAGTGATACTGGTGAATTGACAGACCTGAGCATTTGGCACAACTTCATTTCATTTCACTTTGTTAACACCTGAATGTCTGGCGTGTGGAGACAGTTGTGACTCATCAGACATCCTGGCTTGAAAGCACAGGTGTACGTGGCATGCGACATAACCAAGCTAGTGGGAGTTCTGTTCGAAAAAGAGCCCAAGGTCCTGTTATTGATTGTTGACGTTGGCAAAGGGCAAAGATGACCCACCTGATGTAGCAGCAGGGGCTGGGGCACGCTCTTTCAACCTGCCCTCATCAAAGGCCCTGAACAGGCTGGCAGCCATGCTCTTGATGGTCTTCTGGAGGTCACTTGGCTTGGCAACATGGCCTGGGGTCGCCACTTGTGAAGAAGAAGCTTCACTCCTTGCAGCTGCGCCCTGCAACAGCATTCAGTGCAGGTCTTGCTTGCTGTAACAGTGGTTACAGTAGGTCAGAGTAGGTTACTGCAGGTTAATCCTGCTTGATGCAGACCATATGTGCCTTGTATGTACGGCATGCAAGTTGAGGGGGTGTTGCAGCTGAAGGAACAGAGGGATGATTGACATAAAGGATGAGGCATTTGCCAACCTGGGCGGCCAGGCATTGTCCTACATCTTGCATGCCTTCTCTTTGTATGTCTTTCATTGGCTGAACACTGTTGCATGTACTGCCAGATATGACAGATATGACAGATATGATATGATAATGTCAACTTCTGCTGCAACAAGTCACCAGCAACTGATGCTGATAGCGTGTTTCTTAGAAATGTATGATGACATGATTTAGCAGACTGACTTTTGACTCTCTAACAACTGACATGCAGGTCCAGGCCATGCAACAAGCTTTGACATGCAGCTGGCAATTTGTGAGATCTCACATGCTGATGCTGTACATGTAAACGAGGACATGATGAAACTGATGACACCTGACAACACAGCATAAACCAGGGATACAACAATCATGAGGCAAATCTCCAGCATAGCAGCATGAGATACTAAAACATGTTGCATATACAGACAGGACTAGAGGACATTGTCACAATATGACAACAAGAGCGCCAGGCTCACCATGTGTGCAACAGCTGGTAATGGAGGCGTGGCTGCATCCTGAGACATCTTGAGGATGAGGGAAGAAGTATGCCGCTGCAGGTAGGAGCCCTGGCTGACCAGAGCTGAAGTACTTGGCTGCAGCTGGCTGCAGGAGCATCACACAGCAACAATCACATGGCTTGCTTTTGAGTCGCACACAAATGTAGACTTCATCCTGAGTATTGTGCATTGATGAAGACTCACCAAAGGCCATGCTTACAATCAGCATCTCACTATGTATGCTGGCTTGATTGGGTGTTTCCATTGATGAAGACTCACCAAAGGCCATGCTTACAATCAGCATTCCACTATGTATGCTGGCTTGATTGATTATTTTCATAAAGTGTCATACAGTGAGTCTAGACAAAAACATGTGAGGACATGATGCATGATGACAGCAGCAATGTAGTGCGTCCAGGTGCATCGCATGCTGTTGGGGTGGAAACAATAGTTCTGCAACTGCAGCTTTTGGGAGGTCCCAGAAGAGACTTAACCTTTGATGCAGTGGCTGCAGATGCAGCAGTGTGCGCGAGACGCCTTGCTAAGCACAAGCCACATGTGGAATGTCAATGCTGCCTAGCTTGTGAGTGCCACACAGAACTACCCAACATGCATGCAGTGCTGGTCAGCCTGCCTCCGACTCAGAAGCTTGCTGCATGCAAGAAGAACAACGCAAGCATGGCTGATGATCCACAGATGAGTCAGTGCACACCTCACTTCCAGAGCCAGCTCCTCCATTGCATCGTCCAGCCCCTCCTCAGTCACTGGCATCGGCGTGGGGCCTGACAGCTGGCCTTCAGCATCAGCTTGCACCTCCTGCTGGCCTGCAGTCATGTCATCAATCAAAGGAATTCAGGGCATTAGACCAGCAAGGACTGACTTTGGCTGTGATGTTGTGCCTTGAGACATTAGTCTGCTGGTTGCTTCAGGGTGCAAGGAAGCATCAGCTGCCAGCAATGAATATGCAGCGGACAGTGCATATGACTATGCAAGGCGTGACAGTACCAAATGTGACGAGGGCAATGGTCTGCAGCTTTGACAGTGCTTACCGCAGGAGCATGGTTAGCTAAAGCCTCGTCCAGTTGGAAAGTGCCTTGTTGAGGGTTTCGGCATTGCCACCA
>JAABUK010006776.1_pt1 | contig 16895 bp, 2 predicted proteins | sample 5559141 | NCBI WGS metagenome assembly JAABUK01 (sample SAMN10711869, study PRJNA513367) | rock metagenome | isolation source: Antarctica rocks | place: Antarctica: Victoria Land, Pudding Butte nord | collected 2016-01-03
AGTTATATACTAGTGACTACTCTTTATATAAGTTATTCCATTTCTTTTAATTATTTATACGGAATTAATTCTCACCCGTAATTAGTATAGAAGGGTGATACTTTAGTTACTGCTGAGATATTATTATATATGAACTGTACTAGTAATAAGAGTACTACTTAGTTATTCTAATGATAGTTTATATAGTAATATAAATATTATTTTAGTATCTAATTGATTTTTTCAGTTTATTTATTTATTTACGAGTGATAAGTTATAGATAGCTTATATTTGATTTCGAGTTAGTTTATTAATAATTTCTAGAACTTAGAAGTAAATAGTTTATCTTAATTAGAGATGATCTCTACTAGTATATCATGATTTACAAATATTATTTATAAAAATATATAGATTAAGTCTTTGATATTTAATACTTTTATATAGTTAATGAAGTAGGCATACTTTATTAGTCTATTAGTAATGATTAAAATACTGTTATAACTAACTTTAGTTATTAAGTTCTTAGATAATAATAGCTTAGTAATGAAGTTTAATATAATAGATTTCTATGCTCTTTTAGATTATTTTAGAGATTATATCTTCTTATATAATTTATATTAGAAGTGCTTAATTTTCTAATAAGTATCGCAGTTAATAATTTACTGCTAAATTGTTTTATTTATTTCTAGAAAATAATAAGATCTGAAAATGCGTTCTAGAATCTTCTTTATTTCTTAATATTTATAAGACGTCTTCTTATAATATTATTGAATGATTGTTTCTTTTACTTTATTTATAATATATATCAGTTCTTTATATAAGATCAGCTCGCTGTCTTGTTTTTAAAAAGCTGAATATTTTTCTGAATTCTTTTGAATTTCGCGGGATAAATGATTATTTAAATATGATCTAATAATTCGGTCTTTCTAATCTTAATTAGAGATCTGAAATATTGAAGTAATTACAGCGTGATTATATATTATGAATCTGTTCTGATTCTCATGTAAAACTAATTATGGCGCAGATTTAATATCTCAGACGTAATCTATTTAATAACTTAAAGCGTCTGCTTTAGCGTTATTATTTTCTTTTTAATAAAATTTTTTGAAGTTATAGACTAATAATAGCTTAGATTATTATATCTGACGTCTGTTTAATATCTTAGTAATGATGAAGTATAATAGATTTTTATGATTTATATATATTTTTATAGAATACTTGAATTCTTTTAAGTATACTCGTTATTTATTAAACGCGGTAATTATAACTAGAAGTTTCTTATTATGAATCTTGTAATTAAGTTCTGTTAGAATCATCTTTCTAGAATAGAAGATAATGAATCTTAATTATTCTTTGTTATTAGATTGACTTATGTATATATTAATAATATAGTCTAATACATTCATCTTAAGCATGATTTATCTCTTAGAATTAAATATTATAAGAATAGAGACTATTATAAATCTCTGTTTCAGCTCCTAAAATAAAGACTCTACTTCTATTTCTTAGATGAAGAATACTTTCTTTTAAGTTATTTGTGTTAACAGGGCGGTTATCTTTAAGTAATCTGTAATGAATCTTTGATAGAAGTTGATGAATCCGAGAAATGATTATAATTTCTTTATTAATATTAGTTGTGATCATTCTAGTATGACTGTTATCTTGAATTTATTTATCTAAATCCTCATAACTATTAAGATAAATCTAAGAAACTTAATACTTTATTTATGAAACTTATATTTCTTAATCTTTACTAATAGATTTTTTATCTGAAGAGCTTAAAGTATCTTTTAAACATATTTAATATATTGTTTCTTGGTTTCTAAATATATGAGAATGTTATCTAAGTAGATGATATAGAACTAATCAAGATATTCTCTCAGAATATTATTTATTAGAGATTGAAAAGAGACGGAGATGTTTATTAATTTAAAAGATATAATTAGATACTTATAATAATTATAATGAGTTTAGAATATGATTTTCTATTTCTCTCCCTTCTTTATTCTTATCAGATTATACGCTTCTCGTAAATTAAGCGTAATGAATTACTTTACTCTATAAATGTGATTATATAGCTTTGAGATTAATAATAATACGTATTGATTTTTTATTATAATGTTATTTAGTTATCGATAATTGATATACAGGCGCATTTCACTATTAGATTTTAGAATAAATAGAACTGAGTATTCTATAGATAAAGTTAAAGATTAAATAAACCTCTTTTTCTAATTCTTATTAAGATACTCTTATAGAATTTTAAGTTTCTTCTTAGAAAGAGAATAAATAGATTTATAAGTAGATTTCTTACTAGATTTTAAAGAAATCTTATAATTCTAGAATTAATACTCAGATAACACTAATGCAATTTTATCTTTAATAAATAAACATTTAAATTTATTATATTCCGGCGGGTATTTAGGAAAACTTCTTATTATTTCTGCTAGATATTTATTATCAGATTTTACTTATACTGCTTTTATGAATAATACTATAATCATGTTTATTTTATAATCATAATTAGGAAAGCTAATAGTTTATTATTTCTAACTAACTTCTAGATTATAAGCTTCTAGTTATAAGATGTCTAGAATAATATTATACTTAATTTCCACGATATTTAATACTACTTATTTCATATATTACTGAATATTAAGTTTTAATGAATAAGTTTCTACTTTAATCTATTCTTAATCTTATTTAATTAGACTCTTATCTACTAATACTAATCAATAAGATTTGTCTTTTCTTTATATAGATAGGCGGGATCGGGTTATATATATTAGAGAGATGTAGTTTCTAGTAATTTCGAAATCGATCATAATCTTAATCTAACATTATTCTGCCCGAGTCTATATAATTAGATATTATGCGTAACTAGAATTAATTACCGCTATTTTCTAAGATCATGAAATAGATTCTTTATTATATCTCGGACTTAAAGAATCTTCTCGTTTTTTAATTTTCTAAATCTGAAGTTTTGAAAATATGTATGTTCTTCATTTTTAAAGTAGCACTCAGGTTTATTATAGATAAAGTGTTTATAGAACTCGTAAGAAGTTCTATACTCTTTATCGCATATAACTTTAACTACTATCTTAGTTTTTGACTTTAAGATTTATATTATATTAGCACTTTATACTTCTTCTAGATATTTCGGAATGTTAATTTTATATAAGTTTTCTTCTTCTTATAAATTGCTGTCTTGATAATAATGAATTTATTCCTAATTCTAATCAGGACAATTCTTAGTATGATATATTCATAATTATAACTTTACTTTATTTTTCTAAGAGATTACTTCTGATATATATATTTTATATTGATATTGGGCTTTAAACTTATAATCTTTATTAGTATATTATGTTCTCTTTCAGAACTTAGTGATCATTTTTATATAGTCTTTATTATACTTGAGACTATTAGATACTTATTTCTGAGGTATCTTAAAGATAGCGCTTAATAACTGTTATGCTTTCTATTATCTAGATTTCTTAGAATATTATCCCGAGCTATCTTTATCTGATTTATGAATGATATACTAGTTATTATAATAGACAGTCTAAGATATGTAAGCGTGAGATGATTCTGTAAAGTTTTAATTATAAATTTACCCGGGCGGTTTAATAATTATTTTTATCTCCGATATTTTAATATCTATATAGCTAGTATCTCACGTATTATCTAATTTCTTTATTATCTATTCTTCTGATTTGCTTAAGATAGCATATAGCTGCTATTTATTTAGATAATTATTAACTTAATATTCAGGTTTCTTGTAATAAAGATATAAGTTCTTTTTTATTCTCTCTTCTCTCTAAGCTGAAGAGAGTTTATCTTAATTAGATTTCTTTCTAAATCTTTTATAACTTATGACGTTTAAATCTATTTCTTAAGAGTAATGAACTTATTTCATTTAATATTTATCTTTCTGATATTTATTAGATATAAAGGTTTGAGAGCATTCTTATTCTTTTTCCATCTATCTTTTATATAGATGATTATCTATCTTAATAGATATGTTAACTAGACTCTCTAGTTTATCTAATTTTTTGATTTGAGCTAATTCATTCTTAACTAAATTCTTTAGTTCTAGATAATATTTTATTATAAGTACTGTGTTATTCTATTTAATTCTTAATATGATTTGTTAAAACTTAAACGCATACTCTATTACTAAGTCTGTTTATTAAAGTTTCTGAACTTCTTATTTAGCGGTCCGTTCTTTATTTACTTCTTTATATATCTGTCTGATACACTTCTTAAAGTAAAGATAGCTGATAAAGATTCTTTTTATTTTTACTTTCTTATCTTTAATTATTTTCTTTAAATAATCTGTTAAATGTGATTTAAACTAATTAAAGACTTCATTCCGAAGATATGTAATTATAAATATTATTTTAGCTTCGATCATTCTCAGCTTCTGAATATTAAATTAAATATATATATTAATTTAGATTAAGAAGATCTGAAGTTTCTTTCTATCTTTATAAAATGTATTAGGAGTGTTAAGTTTTAAGAAGACGTGATCTATATTAGTGATTCCTTCTTAGAATTGTTCTTGTCTAAAGTATAATATATTTACTTTAATAAGACTTCTTATAATAGAGTAACTAATATCTAATAATAAATAGTTAAAGTGTTAGAAACTGCTAAGACTAGTGATAATAAGATCTAGATATTAGAGAGTTATAAATAGAAATCACTATTCTTATAGAAGATGAGTTAAAGATAAATTATAATTAATAATATAAGTTGATTATAAAAGAAGAATAAGATTATAAAATTATAAGATAAATAATTATTTATATAATTATTACTAATAGATCGTGCATAATACTTCTGAGTGCTTCTCTTAAGCACTCTTAAGCACTTACTTCTAAGTACTCTTTTTAAATACTCTTAAGCACTTCTCTTAGCGTTTATTTCTAATTATCTTAATCAGATGTAACTTCCTGAGTTAGATCTCCGTAATCTTAAGAGAAATTTATCTGCGGGATCTATTATCTTGGCTGTCTATTAGTCTTTAATAGTTAGAGTTAAGTTTGTTGACGGCTGATCTGTAGCTGTAACACTAAATAAAGAAAGTGATTCTAAAGAAGAAGTGTTATAACTCGCTCATTATCAAAATAATAAGTTTAACTCACGCAAATATTATTATTCACTTAGAACTGATTATAAAAGAAGAACTTAAAGAGTGTGAAAGATATAGAATTAAGAGAAAGCTTATATAATACTTTAAATACTATTACTACAGATATATTAAAAAGATATATAATAGATTAGAAGTCTGCGACTTCTATGCGTAATCATATATAATTAACTTCTATTTCAATTAGATATTAAAGAGAAATAAGTACGCAGTTTATAAAGAAAATTATTTAGTATAATTCATAAAGTATAAGTTATAATAAGTAAAGATAAAAAAATCAAATATAATTAATTATAACGCGGCAGATCAGTTTATCTTCTTCCGCAATCAGTTTCATATAATCATAATTCTCTTTAGTATTTAGTCTTAAAATGAAAGACTTATTTATCTCCCGCTCAACTTTAAATTTAATAAAGAATGAGAGATTATAAGAATTTATAAAAACAGATCAACATTTCTTAAAAAGATAAATTAAAATTCATTTTAAACTTGTCTTATAAAATCTTAATATAAATAAAAGAGAGCGTTAAGCTCCTTATTAATATTATAGAATAAGAAAGATTATAAGAATCTATAATCTATAATAATAAGCATAATAAACGATATTGAATTATAATAATAGATGATTAACTGCGAATTCTATAATATAATATAAATCACAGAAAAGAAGTTACTCTTATCTTATTACTTAAAAATACGAGAGTTTATAAATTCGATATTATAATAATTTAGAAGCTCTAACGGAATTTATTCTTATAGATAAGCTATTACTTAATCTCAGCTTTATTCTATCTCGCGTATTTAATAAAGAATAAGATTAAAGTGTGCTTTTATATATATAAGAGATTTCATTTAAATAAGTAAACTATTATAAATTAATATAAAGATCTTTAATCTCTAATAATATATTATAGTTAAGATAATAGAGAAAGAAGCTTAACAATTTATAACATCTATAATTTAAGCTTAATATTATACGCAGTAATAAAGACGAGCACTCTCGCGTAACTTCATAATAACTTATAAGTAGACGTGAATAATCATATTATTTTAAATAACTTTAATCTTCATTATTCAATATAATCAGATATAATAAGATCTACTTAATATATTAGCGCGAATATTCTTATTAATCTCATTATTAACTTCTTACTTAAGTTTATAACTCTTTATAAAATAATTATCTAAATTATAAGAGATATATAAAGCATAATCAATCTTCTCTTCACTTTATAATAACTCGTATCTAAGATTATTAAATACAGATTATAATAAAATATAACGCAATTCTTAAATTATATTCTTATTAAGACTTAATTATATTTTCACACGCAATTATTTATAATCAGATAGAAAAGAAACTGAAAGATATTAAATAATATATATCTACTAAAATCGTTAATTAGAAGCTCTATATAAATTCAAGAGATTATAATAAAAGAGCAATTTAATATAGTAATTCACGCGCTTATATAAGTAGTTACGAAAGTAATTAAGAAAAGCATCTTTTAATATAAAGAGATAAAATAATTAAAGAAATACTGATCTTAAGAATATAAAGAGATAGTAATTAATACACGCTAGAAATATTATGATTTATAATAAAAGCAAATGTTAGAGTTTAAGAAGCTATATTAAGAGGCGAGAAGAAAGAAGATAAAGATTATTTATAAATATAAGATAGCAAGCTTTCGTAGAAGAATTAAGAAGATTATAAATAACGCGAAAGAAGCGTGAAGACTTATAAAATAAATTAAAAAGAAGAGAGAAGTATTAAGAGAGTTATTATAATTATCGCAACTAGTAGTAATAAAGAATAATAGAGAAATAGTAATAATAAGTCTGATAAAGAAGTTGAAGATGCTAAGAGAAAAGTTTTTCTTTTTCTTATAATTAGTAGATTTCAAGAATCTTTAGCTTATAAACTTTTTTGATTTAATTTAAGTGATTATAGATATTAGTAAGAAGGAGATAATAAAGATAATACACAGAATATTAAATAATAAAATATTAGAATTAGATAAAATCTCAAATTAAGTATTAAAGATAATAGAAGAATGACTAGTTTCTCAACTAATTACAATCTTTAACGCATTAATATAGCTGAAATATTATTTATTAGTCTGAAAGATAGTAGTTACGCTCATTATAAGAAAATTAAATAAGAAGAATTATAATAACTTAAAAGCATATTGATTAATTATCTTATTAAATATAATAAGAAAACTACTGAAACTCATAATCGCTCGTAAACTATTATATCTTATCAAAACTCATTACTTTCTTTTAAATTCTTAAATGAGAACGAGAAAAAAGAGATTTATTAAGATAGCACTTCAATTAATAATAGAGCAAGTTTATATTATATAAAGTCTTTTAGAAAGATTATAAGTTGCATTTATATTATATATAAATATTAGTAAAGTCTTCGACTATATTACTTATAAAAGACTTATCGCAAGTCTTTATAATTATAGAATCTCAATCGCACTTATTCGCTAAATATAAAGCTTTCTAATTAAAAGAATAATTATTATTAAGATCTTTAAAAAAGAGTTGTAATAGTTTATAACTAAGACAGAAATTTCATAAGAATCTTCAATCTTATTAATTCTTTTTCTTTTCTTTATAATAAAACTTCTAAATATAATTGACAACTCATTATTATAAATATCTATAATAGACTTCATAAATAATACTCACATACTCATTTACGATCACTTAATAAAAAGAAATTGTACAGTGCTTAAATAAATTCATGAAAAATATATAAAATAAGTAAAGAGATATAAAGCAAAATTCGCGTTAGAAAAATATAAACTAATTCACTTTATTATATAATCAAAACACTTTAATATAAAGATTATAATTAATATTGATAAGATATAAAAGAAGATAAGCAAATTCGTTTAAATACTGAAAGTATAGATTAACTTTAAGCTAAAATAAAAAGCTTATTTTAAAGAAATTGTAAGTAAGTTTGAATTATAAAGTCTCGCATTAAATCGCATCTCTATATTAATATAAAAAATCTATTTTAAAATAGCGCGATTAATTTATATCTTCGTAATCCGGCCCGCTATTATATATAATATAATAATATAGTATAGTCTATAAGAAATCGAAACAGCTTATAAAGAAACAAAGAAACTACTTAATATATTATAAATAAAAAGTCTCAGATCAGTCTTAAAAATATATTAAACTATATATTCTTATATTCTTAAAAAAGAGATTCAGATCTTATTAATTAATGCTATTATAAAAAGATATATAATAAATGCAGTTAGAAGAAGAATCGATTTTAAGATGAAATAAATTATTATTAACACCTGCGCATAAATAAGATTAAGAGTAATTAAGTTTAAAATAAGAAAAAAGAATAATAAAAGAATATTTAATAAGTCTTATTTACTTTAACTTAAATTTATACTCTCAGTATAAATATAAAACCGCGAGATATTATAATAAATATTAATAATAAATATGAAGTCCTCCTTATTTATAAATAAGATGTATAAAATAGTAGAGAGAAGTTAAAAGATGCGTTAAATAGTGTATCTTAATACTCTCCCGAACACCCGCATAAAACTCTCAATAATAATAGAAATCAATTATAAAGAAACGCAAATTTATAAAGAGATTAATAAATTAATATACTTATTAATAATTTAGATATAAATAGAAAAGATAGATTTAAACGCGTTTTTAATAAATTAAAAAATGTTAGAATATATAGTATAGTGTTCGTGTGAATAAAGAAGATAGATAGTAAAGCATGTTATTCACTTCTACTTTATTCACGCGGAAGATCGGAAGAATTTATTTCGAGAAGTAGACACACGTGATTACTCGCAAATGCTTACATCTTTATATAACACAAAAATAGCGGTAATTTTAATAAAGCAGAGAATTCTCCTATATTAATTTTAAATAAGACTTGATAATTAGAAACGAGATATGATTTATCGCATCTCTTCATAAATAATAGCGACTATCTAATACACAGTAAAATCTCGGAGATCAATATAGAGCGGTGAGTTTTTATTCTTTAGAAAGTTTTCTCACTTGAAATTCTATAGATTATTTCTCATGAGCTAGATATAGAGCTCAATAGATGTAAGACTGAATAATAATAGAGCTTTATACTATGAGACGCATATTATTTATATACTATATTATCATATCACTCAATTTCTTGGCGTCTCTAATAGTCTATTACTTATTATAATACTTATAAATCTTCTTTAAATTCTAATTATTTCTATTTATCTACTTAATTTTTTTATTTAGCGTGCGAATCTCTTACATAATATATATCATCTTACAGTTTATCTAAATCTCTTTAAATAATATTTCTGATATTAATAGTGTTTAATATAAATTAGAATTATTCTTTACTTTAAAAATATTCTTCTCTCTTCTTATTAAGATATTAATCTTTTTATTAATCATCTTTAATTAATAAATAACTTTAAAATTGAATTGTATTAGAAACTCTACTCATCTCATCTATTATCTTATTAACTTCTTTATTAATATGAAATACTTTAGAGCCTTATAATTTATGAGTATCTTAATAATATCTTCTTCTATACTTTATAACTTAAACTCTTATTTCTTAAAACATTAAATTATCATTAATAATTCCTTATTATATATAATATAATTTCTCTCGGTCGGGCTCATACTATTAAAGTAGTAAGCAATTAAATGTAATTCTCCATTTAATTCTTTCTGTGAGAGGATTTCTTTAGTGATATAATCACTCGCATTATATTTCACGTAAGTCTTCTTTCTTAAATTAAAATACTGAAGAACTGAATCAGATATTATTAATTTCTTTAACTTTTTAAATGTCTCTATATAGAATTCATCTTATACTAAAGAGATTTCTTTCCTTAATAAATTATTTAATAATCTCGCTATTTAATTAAAATCCTTATAAAATTGTTAATAATAGTTGATGAATTTAAGAAATCATTATACTGTTCATATATCATCTAATTTAAATATCTTCCACTTCTAAATTATCTTAATTTAAGCCGAATCTAATCGCATTTTACTCACATCTATTAACAGACTTAAGAACTTAATCTCTATAATGTAAAAGTTATATTTCTTAATATTTACTTAAAGTTCTATCTTCTTCAAAATCTTTAATATCTTCTTAACATACTATTTATATTCTTCTCGCGTGTTACTAAATATTAAAATATCATTCTAATATAATATCATGAATCATTCTAATATACTTAGAAATATATTATTTATATATCTCTAATTAATTAAGAGTGTTAAGCTTAATTTAAAAGATATTACTAAATAGTAATAATTTCTATATATTATACTAAATATTATTAAATTATTGTCTTTAACAGTAATTATTCTAATATAATAAAACGCTTAATAAATATTTATTTTTATTAGAAACTTCGCGCCTGTGAGTTGTTTTAACATCTTATTAATTCTAAATATTGAATATCCGTTCTTCTTTATAAGAGCGTTCAGATCTTAATAGTTTACGCAAAATCGAAGTCCTTTATTTAACTTCTGAATTAATAGAATCGGGAATATAAATAACGCATCACTTAATTTAATGAATCTCTTCTTAAGATTCTTCTTAATATATCTCTTAATCATATTAAACTCTATAGAATTCATGCGTTAATAAGACTATTATCTAGACAGCTCAGCGCTATTCTGCAGTTCTATTTAATAATTATGCCGATCTTAATACAAAGAAAGAGTGTCTTAAGCCTTTTTTAAAAAGATATAAATATATTCACGAAATTCAGAAGAAATTACCTCTTATAAATTCTCTTCAATCTTCTTATTATTTTTCTTCTACTTTTTGATATTCTCGGGAGTGATTATAATAATCTCCGCTTTAGATTTCTTAGTCAGCTTCTTAAAAGCTACTAAACTTATTATTTTAGTATTCTCTAATTTAGAAGAGATTAAGCTTACATCTAAACTTATATTATCTCTTTATTTTTAAGATCTTTAAGACTTCTTCTTCTTTATAAAGAATATTCTCTTAATTCTGATCTCTCTCTATCGCAGAATTTTAATAAATAACTGTTTCATCTTTTATTTAAATCTATTTAAATCTGAGCAAATCTACTTAAATATGTTCTCACCTATTTAATTATAGTCAGATATATTCTTTCTTATTTAAAGATAGTTAGATATATCTTTATCTAACTTCTTCTCATTTTTTAATATTTCGTCATATCACATATATAATAAAATAGTTGGATTTCTATTATCGTGCTAATAATATTCCGGCTCGAAATTCACAGTATTAGTAATAAGATTAGATATATAATCATACAATCTCATTCACTTCTTCTCTAAAATAATAAAGTATACCGCCTGAATTATGTAAAAGATCTGCGATATTTATTAATATCTTATAATTATTATAAATATATAAATTATCTGCGTTATAATAAAATACTTTCTTTTAACAAAATCTACTAATAAAATCTTCTTAACTAGATTTACTAATCCGATTTGCAATCTTTTATATAAATTCTTAATTAATTAATAGTCTATTACTACTATAAGTTAATAGCCAGTATTTATTAATATAGATATGTTTAAAGAATCTATCTTTTTTTCGTTTAATAAAGTATTTATCAGAAATAGAGACTTCATTTAGTCTTTAACTATTATAAAGATAACGATCAATAATATTCATAATTAACATTTCTATCTTAGCTTATTCACGACTATTTCTGCGCTCACAAATTTATTTATAATATCTTTGCGATAGACTGCTCTTTTTCTAATTTCTGTGAAATATTAGAATCTCCTTTTTTAATAGTTATTAATTCTGAACAGTTCTTAATTATATATTCTAGCTGTTAATATTTATAATATCAGAACTTCTTATAATCTATCTTAATTATATAGAATAAAGGCGATTTAACTGATTAAATCTTATTAATTAATTTATTAGCTAACTTTCTTTTTCTAGATTCTAAATCTGCCCGAGCTATTTCACAATCTTTTTTAAACGCCTCTATCTTTTAAATATTTACTTTACAGAATTATAGATTCTTAATCATCTCCTTTAATAAAGAATATCTATTTAAGATAATTACTTATTTTAATTTATTATAGATTTTAGATCTTATATCTTAAATCTAATTCTTCTTTAAAATGTTTATCTAAGCAGCGTATCTTATAAATTTCCTAAGAAAAGTAGATAGATTCTTATTTTATTAATGGAGCTGCTGATATTTATCTCTTATTATCTACTTTTAAAAAGAATTAGTAAATTAATTAGTTAATATTTATAGAAGAGAGGCGATAGTTATTATCTCGAAATCTTTTAAGTATGACTTTAGAAGATCTTCAGCCTCACTCTTAATTCTGAATCTTATATAGATTACTTAATCTATTTTTATAAGAAATCTATTCTCATTCACTCTTAGCTTTATTTTAATAGATGATGATTATACCGCGAATTATTATAAAGTTCCGATCTTAAATACTTTTGAATTAGAAAGCTTCTTATTTATTCTTTAATCTTAATCAGTTTCTTTTATTATAGTTGTTAAAGCTTTTAATACTTATTATAAGTCTTCTACTCTATTCTCTTAATATTAAGATATAATAGGCACAGCTAATCTTATTAATAATCTCTTCACTAATATCTTCTCATCTCTTAATCTCTCTTTAAGAAACTAATTCTTTTAAATCAGCTATTATCTTTTAGTTATTTAGATATCTCTTTCTTTCTATTAATAATTCCGTATATTCTGAATTATTTAATAATTTTTTAATATCTTATTAATCTCTTTATTATAAGTCTTAATTATCTTATTATATAAATTATAGAATTTCTTAAATATGCGCAGTATATTACTCACATTATTCTATATTCTCATAATAAACTTTATTACTTCTTAATTCTTAGTAAGCTATCTTAAAGTCATCATTTCTTAAATCATTTTTATCTTAACATTCTTTATTTATAAAGAAGATTGTTATTAATCTATATCTAAATTAGTTTATAATATAAAATCTGTCACGAGTTGCTACAGTTATGAAGAATAGTTATACGCGGGAGATGATTATAGGATTAATTATGAAAATCCAACTATTTTATCATATATATATATGATAAAATATCTAAGACTTAACACGCGAGCTTAACGCGTTAGGGCTACATCTTCTAATTAGGCTTCAGGGCTAGAGAGCTATATTAGAATTAGCGGCCGTAATGCGCACCTGATACTTCTACAGCTTTCCTGCAAGCTAGATTAGTTTCTACAACTTAAGTATTTATTTTTATAAGCTATTAAATATATCTAGCTTAAGCTATTATAATATACTTAAGTTCACTCTCTTTACTATCTAGATAGATATAAAACAGTCACTCTTTAATTAATTTAAATTTCAAGTAGATCGGCTTATTTCTATTAGATCTTCTTTAAATCACCCCCAGACTCTTTAATAATAAGATAGATTTCGTAAATAAGCTTAATATATTAAGTTCAGTTATCTATTTTTAAAGAGAGAGAAATTAGAGACATCTTTAAAAAAGTAAGACTATCTAAGAAATGGGTAAGTAGATTTGAAATCTATTAGTTAACAGTTAATATTCGCGAATAAAAGAATCTTAAGAGTACTTAGAATAATATGATTAAAAGTAGAATCTAGAATTTGATATCTGAGCTAATTAGTATTGATATAACTTGATCTAATTAAGAAAGATCAGAGAAAGATTCTGCGCTATAGACTAATCTAGATATAGATTAATGATGATTATTTCTATAAATAGAGAATGCTAAGATAGAAATGATTTAAGAGATAATGATTTTAAGATAGCTTATTAAGAATTAAGAAGTAATAAAGTTTATTACGAGAATACAGGATAACGTGAGCAATATACTGCGCATATTTAAGAAATTCTGTAATTCTTATAATAAGATGATTAAGACTTATAATGAAGAGATTAATAAGATAATAGAAAATTATTAAATAATTCATGAGTTACAGAATTATTAATAGAAAGAAAGAGATATCTAGATAGCTGAACGGAAATAGTTAATTCAGAAGGATTAGATTTTAATAGAAATGCTGAGAGATAAGAAGATGCTGATAGAGAATCTGTTAATAAGATCTGTAATACCTGCAGCTTCTCTATTATATTAGAATAGTGCGGAGAATATTAGAGAGACGCCTAAAGCGGTTTCTAATGCGCAAATAAGTAATCAGTATAATAAGAGTGAGAAACTACTAGATTCTAACACGTTTAAGACGGGAACTCTATAGTAGTTCGCGGTATGATTATTAGTATTAAAGCTGAAGTTACTTATAAATAGAGATTGATATCTTACGAAAATAGATTATATAATCTATATAAGATTAAGAACTAAGAGAGAGACTAGTAATCTACTAAAGTTATATTTAGAGATATCTTAGATGATTATGATTAAGAGTCTATTACAGATATTATTAAATCGATTTAGAGATCTCTTTTAAAGAGATACTACGCGAGATAGCTATTACTATCTACGTTAGTTAAATAAGGATTTGTCTAGTTTTCTTAGAGAATTCTTCTAATATATTATAGAGGCGGGTATCTTAGAGAAGAATTAGATTAGAGATATTAGATTAAAAATATCTAATGATTTAAAGTTGATTATAGTCTTAAAGAGATATATGACTATTAAGAAGATTATAAAGAATTTGCAATTTCTAGAATTAAATTTATGAAAAGTAGAATAATATATAAAAGATTCCTAATCTGCTTAGGCAGATTCAGGATTCTAAAAGAGGAGATCGGCCGAGAAGCTAAAGAGTAGAACTCAGCTCGCGAAGACGGTATTCACTTATATACTAAAAACTAATCACGAGAAGTTTCAGTGCTATAAATATTAATAGTTAGGACATATAACTAGGAACTGCTCAGGCTCAACAACTATTAAGAAAGGAGATTCTAATATTTCTCAGAAATCAGAAAAAGAGCAGTCTATTATAAAGATGCTGTAAATAGATTTGCGAGCGCAGAAATAGTCATGAATAAGTTAAGATAGGAATGTTAATTATAAACACCGCCGGCTATTATTCCTGCAGTAATTAAAGACTGAATAGAACCTCTATTACTAATGAATATTCTATTAGACGAAGAAAAAACGGGTTCTCTAAATATACCTATATTAATGAATACTGACTATCAACTTATAATAGTAATAAACTATTAACTAACTGAGAATCTATATAAGAGATTATAAATCGGATTAGTAAATCTAGTTAAGAAGATTTTATTAGCAGATTTTACTGAAAGAAAGTATTCTATTATAACGCAGACGATTTATATATTTATAATAATCATAAGATATTAACAGATATTATAGATCTTTTATGTAATTCAGGCGGTATATTCTATTATTCTAAGAAAGAAGTGAATGAGATTACATAATTATATACTTAATCTCATTACTAATACTATAAATTTCAAGCCGGGATATTATTAATATAACAGTAGAAATCTAACTATTTTATCATACGTAAGTATAACGAAATATTGAAAAAATGAGAAGAAGTTAGATGAGGATATATCTAAATAGATCTGCTCAGATCTTAATAGATTTGAATAGAAGATGAATCAGTCACCTATTAAGATTCTAAGGCGTAAAGAGATTGAGATTAAGAGAACTCTCTTTATAAAAAAGAAGAGAAAGTCTTAAAGATCTAAGAAATAAAGAGATAATATAAGTTTAGATATAAGCTTAATCTTTTTAAGTATTAAGAATATAGAGATAGTAAGTCTAGTAGTTTTTAAGAAGCTAGCTAAGAAATCTGGAGCGGAGATTATTATAATCACTCCCGAGAATATTAAGAAGTAGAAGAAGAATAATAAAGAGATAGAAAAGAATTTATAAGAGATAATTCCGTCTGAATTTCATGAATACACTCATATCTTTTCAAAGAAGGCTTCGGACACTCTTTCTTCACATTAAGATAGATATAATTATTAAATAGAACTGTAGAATAACGCCGAATTATCTAGAAGATAGTTCTATTAATATATGAATTCTGCAGAGCTTAATATAATTAAGAGATATATTAAGGAAAATCTTAAGAAGAGATTTATTAAACTAAGTAATATATTATTTATATCTCTAATTCTATTAGTTCAGAAGTTAAATAAAGAACTTTAATTTTATGTAGACTATTAAGATCTAAACACTCTTATAAAGAAGAATAAATATTCAATATCTAGAATTAATAAGATATTAGAACAGCTTACTAAAGCGAAGTTTCTAATAAAGATAGATGTGCGTTAAGCGTTTTATTATATCAGAATAATCACGGCTAGAGATAATAATTTAATAATATTCAGTATAATATATGAAAACTATCGCTATTTAGTAATGTCTTTTAGATTAAGCTCGGCACTCTTAACTAATCAGAGATATATAAATAATATATTTCTGAGTGTATTAGAATAATTCATGATATTATATTAGAATGATATTCTAATATTTAGTAACACGCGAGAAGAACATGAACAGTATATTAAGAAGATATTAAAGATTCTGGAAAAGATAGGATTTTAAGTAGATATTAAGAAATGTGACTTTTATATTATTGAGATTAAATTCTTAGATTTATTAGTGAGTATAAATAAAATGTGATTGAATCCGGCTCAAATTAAAACAATTTAGAAGTGGAAGACGTCTAAATTAGAAGATATACGGGCAGTATAATAATTTCTTAGATTCATTAACTACTATTA
>JAABUK010006777.1_pt1 | contig 16894 bp, 19 predicted proteins | sample 5559141 | NCBI WGS metagenome assembly JAABUK01 (sample SAMN10711869, study PRJNA513367) | rock metagenome | isolation source: Antarctica rocks | place: Antarctica: Victoria Land, Pudding Butte nord | collected 2016-01-03
AGTTGCTGTGAGCGCTGTTCAGTGGGAACTCTGCAGAGGCCGGAGGGGCTGAAGAGGGGGGGTGGATGTTGATGGGTGGGGGTGCTTGTGGCGCCAAATTACCTAAGCTGCTGCTGCTGTTGCCACTGCCAGAGGAAGTTGAGACCACAGGGACCGGCAGAGCACTAGGCTTCAAGATGTGAGAATCTTGCGGAATGTTCCCGCCTTTTCGTGGAGAGTCCAAAGGCCTGGCCTGTGAAAGCTCGGTAGCGCTGCTCTTTGGGGTGTCAGTGTAATGCATGGCGCCAAATGTGGGCGTGGGCGGCAATGTGCTGTATCCCTCATGCTGTGCATGCTGCGCCTTCTTATGCGAGCCTAGTTTGTCTTTGAGACTCTTCCAGGACTGCTTGAACTGAGCTGGTGTCACAACCATGCTGAGAAAGACTAGTGTTAAGACGCCAGCAATTGACAGCTGCAAATGTGCTGAGTCCAGATGTAGCAGCAGATATGCACCTATCGGGGAGCCCACGACCTGCAAGAACATGACATCGCTGATGTGCAGGTGTTATATATTTGTCAGCCTGTCAAGTCCCTTTGACAGGAATCACATAAATGTGTGCAGAAGCTGCCTGTGGATGTACTAGATGGCCGTACGTGTGTAGCTGCTGCTGCAGCAGACAAGCAGACGCATTCCCTATGGCAAGCAATGTATCAACATTGTGACTTTTGCATACAGACAAACTGTGCTGCTCTGCTCTGAGACAAAGAGTGATCAACATGCTCGACAGACTGCAGCTGAACTGACCTGAAAAGTCACAGCTGTAAACACCAGTCGCCAGTCAGTGAACCTCCTGGCATTGGTAACATAAAGTAGTGGCGGAGATGCTACCAGCGCTGAAAGGCTGTCTGTCAACACCAATTGCTGGAAGGTGCCTGCAAAGCAACTTGGCAGACTAAGGACTCAACCCACCAATATGGGGGCAATGTGCCCACCAAAACGCAACGCCACGATTTTAGGCGGGCTTACTTGTTCGTATTCCCACAGCCCTGCTGATGACCCAGGTTGACAATAGGGCGATGCTGCTGCCAAAGCCGGTCACGCCCTGCACAAAGTTACCGGGGGCTTTGCTGCATTTGGGATCAGACTCATCAAGATGTTTGATCATTGCCTCTTTGGTGCGGCAGCCCAGGCGGCCGAGAAGACAGCACATGGGACGTCTTGCGGAGTGACAGAAAAGGTCACAAGCTTACTCTGATGACGGAACCCAGCAGCAGACCAACGCCCATTACCAACACCGGCTGGTAATCCATCCGAAATTGATTGTAGGTCTACTGCAGCGAGCACGGGATCAGTAACGCCATCGTCGAAACTCCGTATCTCGGACAGTGAGTCTACGCTGCAAATCGCACACGTCTACAATGCTTTGTAGCCAGTGGTGTGTCACACTATTGTTTGGACTGATGACAACGGATGAAGCATGGCTGACCTGTCAGCGTCGCTCTAAGTCTTCATCAGGAGGTGCTGCTATCGTGCCGGAGAGACTGTCAGCCTGGAATAGGAAGGCGTTCGTAGAGGGTGTCGATCAGATCGACCCTTTGAACACGAGAGGTACCTGACCGCACGATCAGGAGTCCAGGCAGGAAGATTGGACAGCTACGACTATGTTGCTCTGTGCAGACCACGAAACCTTGAAAATTCACGTGCGCTCCCCGTGATCCGTGGCAGAGCATGGAGGTTCCGGAAATCCGCTCAGAACCCATTTCGATCTCCGAAACAAAATCGCCTTTTGCGCTAGGGTTTTGAGACCTTGGCGACCTGCACTTGCCGTGAACTAGCAGTGGCAACAATCAGCGTCCAAGCGTATCCTGACTATTAACAATCATGGTTGAAGACTATCACAATCGCAAAATGGCAAAGAAGAAACGCAAGAGGGAAGGTGGCGACGAACGACCAGAGGGCAAAAGGGTGCGTAGTAAAAAGAACAAAACACGGCGCATATGCCGCGGCTTGTGCTACAAAGAGCCTTTCGAAGTGCGCGTGAGGGGCAGAACGTTCGTTGAAAGTAGCGAAGATGCCGCTGTTGACGGCGCGGTTCCAGACGCAGCAGCAGCACCTCCGAAACCAAAGCGCAGACGCAGGCAAAAAGCAGACAGCTCGACAAAGCAATCGACCAGCATCAACCTGTTGGCCGCATCACAGCATGACGCAGCTGATCAGCCAGTCAACCCATATGCCGGTGCCGTTGGTGCACTTGCAGCCTATCCTAAAGCCATACAAGACTATATGCTTGACCAGGGACTGACGGGACCTACACCTGTGCAAGAAAGGTATGCAGCTGCTCCAGTGCATCGTCCTGGTTGTCACATAGAAGGTGGTTGCACATTGCACTTCTCACAACTCATGACCAACCACAGGAGCTGGCCTGCATGCCTTGAGGGCAAAGACGTTCAGGCAGTTGCTGAGCCTGGCAGCGGCAAAACGCTGGGCTACCTGCTCCCCAGCATTTCCCTCATGTTGAAACACCAGGTTGCACATCATGATGCTGAAGGCCCGGCTGACTGTCCAATCACACTGGTTCTAGCACCTACTCGGTAAGGAAGGCATCCTTTCTGTTCCCGGATGAAATAATAATCCGTGTGTCTTCTGTCATTGTTTGAATTTTCGAGTGATCTGTCATCCACAGGGAGCTTGCACAGCAGATACAGGTGGCAGCAAGGCCTCTGAAAAAGCTCTTTGGCCTGTCATCACTGTGTTTGTATGGTGGAGTGGACAAGCTGCAGCAGGTAGGGCTCAAGTCAGCTTTGCCTATCATGCAACTGTCTGCGCCCTTACCAATGTACTGCAAGTGCTTGACATCAGCAACATGACACACACCACACGCATATGGTGCATCAACCCAAGGCTCGGCCATCGGGTTCAGTCATCACTTGTCACCGTGCATGTTGTTTGTCCCCTTGCTCACTTGCATTACCGTGTGCTGATGTGTCTGAGCATACCATGGTTTTCATGTCAGCTTACATCTGTTCAAGTAGCATCTACCAAGGCTGGTGTATTGTAGCTCAAACACAAACCTGGTGGCACGGCAGGACAGAAAGGTGCAAAGTCACAAAGCACCTGTGTTGTCTGAGGCATACCCTTGTCTTTTTTTGCTTCAGATAGAGGCGTTGCGTCAACAGCAGCCACACCTTTTGGTAGCAACTCCAGGGCGGTTGCTGGACCTCATTGATGATGAAAAGTGCCCACTATCTCTGGGTGAGCCCTGGCTTACATAGAAAAGAAACAGAAAAGACTATGCCTTTTGGCGTCAGTTTAATGTGAAGCCAAGTATTATTCCGGGCTGCTCAGGACTGGCTTACATACATGACATCACTCAAGCCATCTGATCAAGCAGTGTCAAGCTACATGCATTTGTCCTTGGGCCCATTCTGATTCTAGCCGATGATGAGACATACTTTGCTTTCACAGTTTCTGATACACATTGATGCTACACACAAGTCCTGAGGCTGTGACATCAGACTGCTCATTTGTATGCGTGCATGCATGCATCAAGTCACTCCTTGTCATAAGAAGCTGAATGTTGGGGGATCTGCAGAGTAAACAGTACCTGCCAGGTGCATCAGTTGCTTAGCCATGCTCACTGTTACCAGAGACATCTGCAGGCCTTTCCACTTACCATTGTGAGCTTGTTGGCCTCTTTTGATGTGCTGTAGAATGTGTTGTTTGCTGCAGAACATGTACATTATGTAGTGTTAGATGAGGCAGACAAGATGTGATGTTTGCTGCAGAACATGTACAGTATGTAGTGTTAGACGAGGCAGAAAGAATGTGATGTTTGCTGCAGAACATGTACAGTATGTAGTGTTAGATGAGGCAGACAAGATGTGCTGTTTGCTGCAGAACATGTACAGTATGTAGTGTTAGATGAAGCAGACAAAATGCTGTCCCTGGGACTGCAACCTCAGCTGAAGCGCATCAGGGCTTTGGTCATTCCCAGAAAAAGCAAAGCCACAACAGAAGTAGGTGCAGGAGTGCTAGTGAAGCCGCATACAAGGCGAAAAAGACCTCAGGTAAGCACAATCATCATGTTCAGACTGGTACTGCTGCCTGTGGTGTCTTATCACTGCTCTGTTTGGACATTTTGTTTGTGTCTGTTCCCTCTGGAAGCCTGTGAGGTGCAGAGCTGATATATGCTTGTGCATGCTCATTGTCATCACTAGGGACTTGTCTTTGCACACAGCCCCCCCCCCCCTCTTCCTGGGGGGATTGGCAGGCATTGCAAAGCATGTTTTTCTGATGCGTCCTGTGTCTGATGTCAGCTCTTGGGAGCTCTTGGTGGGTCAAAAACAGAAAGAAAATAAAAGTTTGTGCTTGTCAGCAATCATAGCGGGAGCCTCCTAAGGCGGCAGCCCGGAACTGGATCAAAACACCCTTTGGGCGTGTATGCTTTGATCAGAGATCATGGTTGTCACACACATCATCAGACATGGGTACATGTGTCACACTGTTCTGCAAATTGTCAAATTGGTAGACCTTATAGAGATGCACAGGACAAACTGCTTTGGAGAGACAACACTTGTCCCGCACGTACCTAGCTCTTCATGAGCTGGAAAGTGATTTCATTATTTAGTATAATAACTGTTACTGCTCTGCAGGTGCTTCTGTTCACAGCTACAATGCCAGAAGCTGTGCAGGAAGCTGGTGCCAAATGGCAGCGCCAGCCTGTCAGCATCCACCTTGCCCCTGGTGAGATGTCCATCAGCCAAACCATCACACAGGTACACAAAAGAACATCTTGGAATGTCTGGATTTTTTTATTATTTTTTTGCAGTTTTCAACGAATGCTGTTCTGTAAATTTCACAGCAGATAAGCTGAAAATCTTCAATAACTCGCACACTGCTGTTGCCAGCCTTCGTTTCTGTTCTGGTCTGAGTTTCAACACTCATGTAAACTACAAGTATATGGGTGATTTTCATGATCAGATGTGATCATGCGCCAGGTTGCGCGCTGTTGCCACTTTAGGCAAGTACCTGTCACTGTGTACATCGCTCGTGTTGTACTGTTTTCAACCCTTGCTGCATATGCACAGCGTCATCCTGTCTATCACTGCAACGACAACTGCCAATCTTTGAGCAGCCTTGATGCCCTGGCAGGTTGGACCAGCTGCTGATCAGTGTCAGTCACCCAGCAATGGTCTTGACATGCCCAAGCATTCCTTCAGTATCAAAATCAGTGGCAGCAGCAGCAAGCATGGCCAATTTGCACAGACTTCGCCAAGTATGGCAATTGCAGATCTCTCCTATCTGCAAGATCTGAGGTTTCCATACTTGGCAAGGTCGTCACCAATTGGCCATGTTTGCTGCTGCTGCCGCTGGTTCTGATATCCAGAATTTTGCTGCAACTGTTGGTTGACCAGTGAAACCTACACCGCAGAAAAGCCCATCTTTAAATCTGGTCTCCAACACAAAACTTGATCTCCAAACCCAAAAATACTCTGATTTTCAAACCCAACAACCACAAGCGTGCTGTGCTTACACAGGTTGTGCAAGTGTGTGCTGAGCATAAGAAGCCTGCAAAGCTGCTGAAGCACCTCACACACATCAAGGTATGCTACAAAACTGCAGAAGCTTTTTATTTCACCGCATCTCTTCTGCATAAGGCTGATGGCATTGTGCAGGATGATATTGGCGCTTTGCAAAACAGTCAGCACTTCTTTGAGAGTTTGCAGATGCATGGTTAGCACAGCGCTGACTTGGTTGATTGACATTACACCTCTGTCACAGAAAACTGGACTCATGTGGAGACTCACACTTCCTGACTTAGACCTTTCTCTCGTCCAGAACACAATTGATGACCTTCCCATTCAAGTTGTTCACAGTTCTGACTCCTTGTCTGCTAACTCCCCTATTGAGGTCCAAAGACAGAAACCGAAGGTTCACCAACTGATTGATGATGCAGGACTCATCCGTGGGCAAACGCAATGCACCCAAGGTGCTTGTCTTTGCCAACAGGATCAAGACGGTGCGCTTCCTGCAGCAGAGCCTGGTTGATGCAGGCTTCAAGGCAGTGCAGCTGCACGGTGACAGGTCTCAGCCTGAGCGAGAGGTGAGCCTTCCTGTATTTATGAAACAGTGCAGCTGCATGGAGACAGTGTAGCAGGGTACAATGAGCTATAGGGCATCTAATGCGCAATGTGGGATTTTGTCCTACAACAGGCAGGGCTCAACCTGAGCGTGAGGTGGGCCTTGCTGTATATTGTCAGACCGAGAAAACTCTGTATTGCCTTCCTGCCAAAATCTGCACCTTGCAGACGGACGGACGGAGACAGACAGACAGACAGACAGACAGACAGACAGACAGACAGACAGACAGACAGGATGCTGAACGGTGCTACAATGCTGCAGGAAGCCATGACCAACTGGAAATCTGGCAAAGCTCAGATCCTGGTGGCCACTGATGTAGCTGCTCGGGGTCTTCACATCAAGGACCTGCCCTATGTCATCAACTATGACTTCCCTACAAATCTGGATACCTACATTCATAGGGTGGGCCGGACGGGCCGTCTGGCTACTGATGGCCATGCATACAGCTTCTTCACCAGGAACCTGGCCCCTGTTGCACAGCCGCTGTTGGCTTTGTTGAAGGTGGGTGCAAACTACATATTCACGCACTATGATTTGAGGTACAACAATAATAATAATAATAATTGTCAGGCGTTCCAGCTAATTGCTTGTTTTTTAGCTACCCTGATGGTTCTTAGCTGAATGCACAGTCTTGTTGTTTGAGCCTGGCAAGAGGTGAGTCAGCCTTGAGAACAGGCACAGCTCTCACACGTCAACTTGAGTACCTTTGAGTTAGAACGCATAGTCACACAAATATGTGTCGCTGCCTTCATGCTGCATATAGGACCAGCGCTGAGCAGTGTCATCTGAGGCACTGCTGAGCTGAGGACTTTGAGCATGGTTGTGAACATATTGCCTATATAGCGCATAGAACCTGACTTGTTCTGTGCCCGCTGCAGACACACAACCAGGCAGTTGACCCAAATTTGGTGCGGCTGTCTGAAGCCTACATCATTGCTGCTGCACAGATGGTTTCAGCAACAGACACGGGTGCTGATGAGGCTTCAGTAGATGAGGACCTTGTAGATCAGGCAGTGGCTGCCTCTGCCTGAACTTTCGATAAGAATCGGCAGCCATGACTTGCCTCTGAGTCAATGCATCGCTTCATGCCGGGCAACAAACACATTCGCAACCAAATTAAGGTGTCATGCCTTCATCAGAGTGCGTGGATTGACCGGTAGTACCTCTTGCTAAAAGCTCACCTGCACTGTCTGGCACCAGTACTCCAAGATGCTGATCACATTCAGCATGAAAGCATACTATATGGTTATGCTTTTTAGGCCTTCGAACCAGTGCTTCTTGTTGCTCAACATCTGAAAGTTCTGTTCCGTACCAAGCTCTATCCTTGGGAACGTGTATCTGAGATCCAATCTATCAAGGGAACATCTGAAGGTACATGTTAAATCTGCAGTGTTCTTTCACGCAAAACAGTAACTCTGCGATGGGCACTCCAACATTTCCTCAAGCTCAACAGTGATGTGGACACAACCGTTACTCAGCATTTCTGGGTGTGAGCTGCCTTCCATACCGGCAGTTCAAACACCTGTGGAAGGGACATGTCACAACCAAATGTACACCAGCACCGCAGCCTTTTGTAGAATTAGAAAAGTCGAGCTGAAATTGTAAAGGGAGGGAACAGGCTTAATTCTTTGCACATAAGCAAGCGATCTGGTTGCATTACTAGCATTGTGACCTAGTATGACAGTTACAGCAAGCACTAAGTATGAGAGACAATGGTTACAAACGCTGCACAACTGTTGCTAGTGACTTGTCTGGAGCAAAGGGGTCGGTCACTGGTGGAAAGCTGATTGAGCACTTGCATGTATATTTGCACAGGTACAACAGCCTTGGCTTTGCAATAAAGCCCAGCCCAGGTGTGCAGGTCAGCAGCAGTGGTTTCTCTGATCTGAGATTTGCCATCAGCTGGCTTACTGCTAAGCCAGCGCAAGTACTTGTCTGCTTCAACGATCTCCTTGAGAGGCATGGTACTTGTGAGAAACGCCTTTGCAGCAGCCCACCGTGCTTCCTCTTCCTCTGACAGCTCGATATTGTTGTTTATTATATCTGAAATAGATAGTGGCACGAAGCTGCTGGATCCAGCTTCACCAAATATGAAGTCCTCCATGAGATCCGATACTGCGTAAGCTATCTGCCCCAACAACATCTCTTGTTGAAGTTTGACCTTGGAGGAAACAGCCTGATTTTGCTCATGCTGCAGCTGCCTAATGGCTCTGTCCTGTCATCAGTTGCAAAGTCATGGTTTTCCAAAGCAGTCAATCGGCTTTCTGTCCTGTCATTGTGGAGCCCAGCTATCTCAATCTCGTCCTTGAGTGCTTCAATTGGCAGCTGCAGTTTCGGTCGGCTGTGGCCTGGAATTCTAAAGTCAGGCTGTCAAACACATCTGAGGTGCTGAGTACCAGACTGAAAACTTCTCCTCTGAAATCCTGCTGCCACAAAGTCTTGGCTTTTCCTTGGCCTGTTGTGCCACAGTTTTCTCGCAGCCGAGCTTGACAACACGGTGCGCGCAGGCGCCATGAGCTTTGAATGCAGAGATGAGCTGAGCTTGTTACAAGACCTACAGGCCGGTAGTGTTGTATCAAGCTCAACTTATCTCTGCATCTCCAGCTCACGACGCCTTCGCTTACAGTATACTCAAGCTCGAACGAAAGATAAGGCTGAAACGACAAGCATCGGTGCCCACCTGTGCTTCAAGGCTGTGAGAGCACCCCAAGCCCAGGTTGGCTCTGCGTGTCGTCAGCAAACCACTGTTGGTGACATAGTGTTGGTAGCTTCCACACACAAAGGAGGAGCTGCAGGGACGGGTAAGAGTCACAGTTACTGCTGGGAACACCGGCAAAATGGCGTGGCTTGCGGGAATCTTTAGGGACAACGGCGATAGGTGACAACCTATGCTTTTAGTGGAGGTAGGTCCCCGTAACGCTCCTGGTCCCCTGATACTTAAGCACTCTATGTGCGGTGTTTTGTTGTCTTTGCATTGCGCCTGTGCATTCACTCTAGCCTTTACATCCACTGTCAGGCCAGATGTACCTGAAACACTCCATCAGTGTTTGCATGCAGCCAACAAGCCGCAGCAATGGACCAAGCCTGGCTATGCAATGGTGGCTGGCAAAGCACAACAGTCGATGATGACTGTGTCTTAGCCTGACATGTATGTTGCAACCAGGCACGAGCAGTGTGGTCTTAACATCTGTCTACAAGGTGCATGACCAAGTTTTGAGCAGACAAGGCAACGTAACACCTGTCTGTCATAGATTGTGCATGACAAATCTGAGGCCCCAACATTTGCATCAAGGTACCGACCTAGCCTAGGAACACTGTACTGCTTTCAGGTCTGTCAGATGTTCATTCACAGGTGCTTCTGCTTTTGCACCCTTATTGCTTTTTGCACAAAGCAAAGGCTTACCCAGCCAAGTCTGAGAATAAAGGATGAAAGGCGGCCCTGGGTATTGGCAATGTGACCCAGCCATTGGAGAGTTGCGTGCTGTCTGGTCTTAGATATCCTCAAGGTCTTTAAGGAAGATGCTCCACAGACTCCTGGATCAAGACGTTATTGATGACTGTCTTCTCTGCGTCAGCCGCAGACTGCCGACAATCACCTGCCTGTGGACTCATGCTCCCGGGCAGCGCGGTATAATACTTGGTTTCTCATCAAATTGATGCCGTTTTTTCCCTATTTCTTTTCTGGACTCATGCTCACAGCTTCAGTGATGCTGCCTTTTTGCGCACAGGACCATCAGTATCACCATGACCCAGTGAGGGTACAATGCCAGCAGCAGCAGCTTCCTTCTGTTCCTGCATCCTCTTGAACACGGAGCCAGACTTGTTGTAGCTGATCTTAGCATCCTTGTCAACAGGGGCCTGTGCAGATGCCCTGCCCTTCTTGCCCTTCTTTCCTGAGGCTGCTACTAAGGCCTTTTCTGACTTCTGGCCAATGATGTTGCTCTTAGGCTTGCTGCTCTGCAGTTCCTGTAAACCACAAGCACAAAATGAGCTTAAGCCATGGTGTGATGCTAGCAACATCAACATAGGATACAGCACAGCAAATTTGTGGAGGGATGCTGCATGTAGCTTTGCAATGCGTCGTTACGCTAGCGTGGTGAGACACTAGCCCTACTCAAACATCAAGACCATGTAGTCAACACCCAGTCACAGTCACAGAGTTGGCTTGCATTTTGCTCAGCATGCAACCAGGAACTTGATCACCTGACAAAATACAATGCAGCATTTCTGCTACAGCTTGTTTGCAGGAAAAAGGGCAGGATGGACAGGTGCATGCGCAAATTGCAGCCTGATGTGCAGATGTCAGTCTATGGACAGGTGCACAGCGTACCTCCTGCTGCTTGCGTTTCTTGCCAGCCCTCTTCTTCTTGGCTCTGAGTCGCGTCCGTTCCTCTCTGCTTAGCTCCTCTGCAGCCTGTGGGGCTCCCTGCTGCTGGGCTTTGAATACCTCCTCTGGAGCACGCATTGCTGCCTCAGATGCCACCTACACACAGACATCAAATCTACTCATTGCTCATCATGAACTGGAAAGCGCTAGGATCATGTTTCCTTTCGAAATGCAGGATCTTGGTGACACCTTTGAGGAAGACATTGTTGCTGCCACAAGATTGCATCCGTCTAACTTGAACATGTAGCAGGACAGCAAGGTGCAACTCCCTGTGTCTCAAGCCCTCTGTTTGAAAGTCAAAAAGCTGACAATGATTTCAAGCAAACTCAACCAATTACTACTGTCACAGACTGCAACTGAAAGTAAGTTTGTACTGCTGCACACCATGTAGTGTGTGTCCAGCAAGCGTACACAATGCCAGGGCCACGGCCTGCTATGACTTGCACAGCACAGCACGGCATAGGATGGCACGGCACAGCACAGCACGGCACAGCATGGCACAGCTCAGAGCCATGCGCAAGCATGCATGAAGACCAAAGTCATAGTCTATCATGAGTTGCACAGCGCAGCACAGCGCAGCACAGCACAGTGCTGCATGTGATGTATGCTGGGGCAGCAACACAATACATAGCAAGCATCCCCACCTGAGGTGCGACTTCCTCCATTGCCAAAGCAGGCACGTCAGCCCTGACTTGCATCTCCTCAATGACTGGCTTTGGGGCATAGTGGAAGTGGGACAGAGCATCCAGCTTGCCGAAGAGCTCCTTCATCAGGTTCTTGGCTTCCTGCCGCACTACGTCCTGCTTGTCCACAGCTGTGGAGGCTCCGCTGACGGTGGCAGCAACAAACTCTTCCTCATAGATGTCACCAAGACCCTGCATTCAAAAAGTAGACATGATCCTAGCGCTTCTCAGCTCATGATGAGCTAGGTATGTGAAGGGCAAATCTTGACCCTCCAAAGAATCCTGGTCTGTGCATCCATACATGGCCTAGTAACATGCCAGGCTTGACATTGGGAATTGCATTGTGAATTCTTGACTGTGCACTATGTGAAGGCTCTTATGCTATGCTGCTTCAGATGAACTGCTGAGTGGCATGTTCCCTTCCCCATAGGCTTTGAACGGGGTGTATGGTGCTTTGCATGCTGTCTGTGCATGCTTTGCAGCACAGCAGGCCAAAGAGACAAAGACATTTTGGTTCTAGAGATAAAGACCAAAGCTTTTATAACAACTTCATGCCACAGTCAAGTGCATGACAAATGCAGACCTTATGGCCTCTTTGTTTCTTGAATAATGTGAAAGCCTTGGGTGTTCAACGCGGCTTTGTGAAAGAGCCAAATGCATACACGTGCAGACCTTGTGACCCGCTTCAATACTGTAGAAAATGCAAAGCTTTGGGTACTTGACCTGACTGCGACACACTCAAGTGCGCAAGAATGCAAACCTTAGTGCGCAAGAAATGCAAACTTTATAGGGCCCTTCCGCTCTGTACAGCTTTGGGAGTTTGATACATCTTTGTGACACAGCCAAAGTGCATGGTGAATGCAAACTTCGTGGCACACTTCAACTCGACATTCAAGGCTATAGCTTTCGAGATTTGACACATTTGTGGGACACAGCTAAGTGCATGAGGAATGCAGACCTTGTGACTCTTCTTGTCATCCATCTCAAGGGACACCTTGGCTTTCTCAGGCTCCGGGGGCAGCACCCTGGGGGGATCGTCAAAGACCTGGTTCGCAATTCGGTCCCTGCACCACAAACACAAGGCTGGTCAGCCACCAAGCATCTTGCACCAACAACTTGTTTTGCTGACAGCAATGAAGCACTGACTACGAAAAAGCTGTTCTGCCAGCAGCAACCAGGCATTGACAACAGACTGTTTCAATGACATGCAGCCCACTCAGGGGTGGGAGGGGGGGGGAGTTGGGGGGAGGGGCAGGAGGCAGCACAGCTAAGACTCTCAAGTCAACCACAGCTGGGCGCATAGCTGTGACCAGCAATGCTAACAGCGTGCACGTCATGCCAGCAAAAGCAAAGCCTGGAGCAGCCACTGTGATGCCAGTGGCAATGTTGGCAAGATGTGGCACTGGGTCAGACAAGCCAGGATCCAGGATGTAAGTCAAGGTTTTTGGGATGAACCTTCTGGATCAGGTGCAAAATGGCATATCATGAAATGGGAGCTGGCAGAAAAGCCGTCCACCCATTGCACAAGCATGACAATTGATGAGCAGATTACGATGACTGCAAGGTGGGATTAGAAGACAGAAACACTGCATGGCGCAGAAGTCATCTTGAAAAAGCAATGGCTGCTGCAGTCGGACCATGCTTGATTAACAGGGCAATGCTGATAGGCATACTTGATGAGGTCTTCAAGGCTGGCAGTGGCCTCCTCAGTAGCTTGAGGGGGCGGCCGGATCTGCCTCTCAAAGTCCAAATCCAGCTCCAGAGCGCTGTTCAACGGCCTTCTGGCTGCAACACAGTCCCATGGACAGATTAGCAACAGATCATAAGAGCCGATGCCCTCTCATGGGGTAGGGCCTTAGCCTTAGCAGGAGTTGTAAGTCTTTGCTGGCAACCATTGGGTTATGCCTTGTACAATAAGACCATCACGACTAAATAAATAATAAATGAGCAACAGATGTGCACGGCAGGGGTCTTGTGCAAAGAGAGCATGCCAAAGAGCAAAGGTGGACAGGTTCTGAGCAGTGGCAGTATTGAAGTGGTTGAAGTTGCACTGCCCTAGTGCTGGCACATTTACTGATACCACTCAAAGCTGTTGGTGGTGGGCTGTAGCCACAACACGGCACAACACTGATGGTGGAGACTTTTACGCAAGCCTTGGAAAAAGAGTATGAAGAGCCAGAGCTGTGGAGAGTACAATTGTGTTTGCACCCCACCAAAGGCACATCAACATAGCTGTCAGCTGCAGGCATAGACAGCTGGCGCACTTTGAGACATAACTTGCATCCTCTCTGCAAGACATTGCTCACACAACCATCGAAAGCTGCAGGCATGAACAGCTGGCGCACGAGACATGTGACTTGCAGCTGCGAGAGGTTGCTCAGACCATGGTTCAAACGGTTCAAATTCAAACATTCAAAGTTGTTTGCAAAATAAACATTCAGATTGAATGTCCAAAGCTTACCAGCAGCAGATTCTCCTTGCATGAACCAATCCTTCTCAGCCATGTTTTGCGCCTCCAGCTTGGCAATGCGCTCCTGCATGCGAGCCTGCTGCCTCTCGTGCTTGGATAAGCCAGCTGTCTTGTCCACTGCCCCAGCTGAGTCATCATCCAGTAGACCTCCTGAAGGTGTCGCGTCAGCATCTGCAGGGCGGGCCGACTGATCTAGTGCCTGGCGGAAAATCCCCATGCCGCCATCATCTGGATCATCTTGATCCTGATCCTGGCTCAGATCATCCTCGGCGTCCAGGTCATCAGCGTCATCAAGGTCTGAGTCATCCTCTTCATCCAGATCATCTGGATCACCTAGATCTAGGTCTGGATCATCTTCTTCCAGATCATCTGCAGCGCCAGAGGGTGTGACTAAGCCTGTTATGCATGCACTTTTGACTGTGAAGTTGAGGCTGCATGCAATTGCTTCTGCTGCCGACTGTCTGGTCTTCAAAGTGTGCTTTGCAGTCTACTATCACGAGCATGTACAATTAAGTGCTGGCTGTGAAATGCATCCTTTGCGCAGGCAGTACACAATCATTATCTACTCTCAGTGCACTGACTGAACCTCAGGGGTCAATGCAGTCAGGCTTGATGGGAAGGCAACACAGAAGTGACTTACGACACCAACTTCACGACACCAACTTCACAACATGGCATTGACACTCGTGTCCTTCACTACATGCTCTAACCTTGCTTTCTGCTTCTGCTGCTCTTCTTGCTTTGACTGGGGCCCCAAAAGTCGTCATACATGTACTGCGCTTCCGCCCCTTCCTCGTCTTCATCTGAGCCGGTATCTCTGGTCACATGGCGCCCCTTGCCTGTTTTGGCACGTTTCCTGCCACTGGATGCTGGTCGCCCGACCAATCTGTTTGCATCCTCCAGCAGTGCGTCCAGGTCAGCGTCTGAGTCATTCTCATAATCCTCACCACCAAGGGTGAGATCCCGTTCATCTTCTGCTTCCGACTCATCCTCACCGAGATCTGCATGAGAGAACAAATCTTGCAACAAACAGCTTTACATGCATGCATCTGCTCATGCAAGGCCTGTGCTTTGATAAATGCCACATGGTGCTTGGCCATATCTAGCATTCAGGAAGCTGTGTGCAAGCGTGAAACAAAGCAGATGAGTGGAGTACCCCTCTCAAGTGTATGTCATATTATACAACACAATACATGTATGATACATATGCAACACAACACAATGCTGCCGCTGCAGAAGCTTTGCATACAACCAAATGTCCATGAGCTTTCAGTGTAGGCACATACATACTAAAGATCAGATGATGTCACATGTCACACATGTTTCAGTGCAGAGCGCGATCTAAAGCAGCAAGATGAAGAGTAATGCGCACCATCACCCAGTCTGTCTGCATCATCCTGGCTCTCCTTGTCATCATCCTCTCCTGCTGCCCTCTCAGCATCTTCCAAGAAGGACTCCAAGTCATCTAATCTCAGAAACCTGTGGAACGGGCATACATGCTTGAGAGGGCACATACACACAGACACATTCAGGTATCTGAGCGCCAGACTGTTGCCAGGATGCTGACTTCACTGTGGCATTGCTGGAGGAATGCTTGAGCGAGGTAGCAAGATGCATACAGTGTAGCAACAGAGATGCACAAGTAGTTGGCACAAAAGGGCTCGCTCACGCTAGTCTTGCCGACGTCAACACTGAGTCGAGTCACGTGAAGCAGCATGCACATGACACGAGTCCAAAGTCTCTGGCGGGTGAGCCGGTGATGTATTGTCCAGATGAGCAGCCGTGGGTGCATTGAACGGCTGCTCATTTGGGCAATGCATCAGTCTGGCTCACCTGCGAGGAATCTTGGGCTTGTGCAAAGCAGCACACAGGTCAAGCTACGTCGCATTACCTATCTAGCATTGTGCAATGCAGGCTGCAGAGCAGACCAGCATCACAAGGGAGGTCACATGTGGTATGTGGGGCAGCAGACCATGTCCATACATGTATCATCATGGCCATGTATCATCATGGTCATGTATCATCATGGTCATGTTTCATCACGGTCATGTATCATCATGGTCATGTTTCATCATGGTCATGTTTCATCATGGTCATGTTTCATCATGGTCATGTTTCATCATGGTCATGTTTCATCATGGTCATGTATCTTCATGGTCATGTATCATCATGGTCATGTATCATCATGGTCATGTTTCATCATGGTCATGTATCATCATGGTCACCACAAGCAGGCTGACACAAGACACAAAAAAACTGGCACACACCAGCTTAGGGAATCAGGACGTAGGCTACAGTTCGGGACTCACTTGTCTTCAGTTGGCAACAGCCCTTTGTGTTCCCTCCGTTTGTGATTCCCTTTTGCTGTCGCAACGTCATCTCCGGCTGCAGCTTCATCAGCGTCATCACCCATACCATCATCGTCATCCATGAGATCATCGGCGTGATCCTGATCAAGCTCATCTTCACCTGCTGAGTCGTCCTCGTGACTCAGGTCTGAGTCGTCGTCCTCATCATCAGCATTGAGATCGGCACCAGTCAGAAGGTCTGCATCAAACAGCCCAGTAAAACTCACTGTGCTCAGAATGGGCCATGCAACTTCTTGTCAGTCAGCTTTTGATGAAGTTTCGCATTGACAACATTTCTAATGACCTAGAGCTAACAACTGCATGTTCCTGAGGTTTGTAGCTGTGGTCTGCTGTCACTGACATGCTGGGTAAAATCAGACAGCTATAGTTGCTGCAGGGCCAAGCTCAACCACCCCCTCTTGAGGCTGTTGACGTGACTTGTTGATCTCACATATTCATGTTAAGTGTTGATGTGACGTGTTGATGTGACGTATTGATGTGACGTGTTGATGTTGAGTGATGTCATGCATGAGCTGTTTGGTCAGCTAGCAAGAAGAGGCATGACTCCACTGACTCCTTACCTGTCAAGTCTTCTTCTGTCTCTGGTGTAAGCAAGCTAAGATCTGTTCCAGCCTTCTTCAGCAACCGCTTGGCTCTTCGCACAAGCTGTGCAGATGCCATGTCCAGCTGAAGCCAAATCTGCTCAGCGTCAAAGCCCTCAACGTGCAGCTCTGTGAACACACCGGATGCTGCGGCAGCTGTGGATTTGTCACCAGGTAGATGTGCTGTTGCAGCGCTGCTTGTGTACTCGTAAAGTGCCTGCATGCATGCTTTCTTTTGAAAGAACTTTTGCCGTGTAGTGCAAGTAGACATGCTTTGCTAGAA
>JAABUK010006778.1_pt1 | contig 16893 bp, 18 predicted proteins | sample 5559141 | NCBI WGS metagenome assembly JAABUK01 (sample SAMN10711869, study PRJNA513367) | rock metagenome | isolation source: Antarctica rocks | place: Antarctica: Victoria Land, Pudding Butte nord | collected 2016-01-03
CGCACGCTGGATCGCCATGTACGCCTCGTCGGAGTTCGCTGAGCTGACGGGCTGGGCGCGCGAGCTCACCGACCGCGCCGGCGAGGAGGTGGGCGCCGCGGGCCGCGAGCGCGCCCGGCGCGCGTTTCTCACCAGCAGCCGCTACGAGCTCGCCTTCTGGCAGATGGCCTGGGCAGGCGAGCACTGGCTGGCCTGAAGCCAGACCAACGTGCCCGATGGCGCGGTTGACGCACGGGACGTGCCTGAGCTTGAGTGACCGTCGGCAAGGCGGGTGAACTGCCCGCAGCGGGATCCCTAACGAGCACGACGATGAGCCTGGGGCCTCGCGCGACGGGTCACGGGGTCTCATCCGGCTTCACGGTTAGCTTTGCGGCATGGGAAGGCCGCTTCAGGTGCTCTTGATCTCGGGCAGCTTGAGGGCGGCCTCGACCAACACGGCGGTGCTCAAAACCGCGCGGGCAGTCGCGCCGGACGGGCTCGCGACGATGCTCTACGACGGCTTGGGCGAGCTGCCGCACTTCAACCCCGACGATGATCGCGAGGGCGAGGCGGTTCACACGACCGTCGCCGAGCTGCGACGGCAGGTCGGGGCGGCGGACGCGCTGCTGATCTGCACGCCCGAGTACGCGGGAGCGCTACCAGGGGCGCTGAAGAACCTATTGGAGTGGACCGTCGGCGACGCCGGGACCTATCGCAAGCCCATGGCCTGGATCAACGCCTCAGGTCCCGCGGCGCCGACTGGTGCAGCGGACGCTCATGACTCTCTGCAAAAGGTGCTGGGCTACGTCGGCGCGGATGTCGTCGAAGGCGCCTGCGTGCGCGTTCCGCTCACGCGCGACGCCGTCGGCCCGGACGGAATGATCGCCGACCCGCAGATCCGCGAGCAGATCGCCATGACGCTCACCATGCTCGCCGAACACGTCACGCACCGCGACGCAGACGACCCCGGCACGTGAGAGCGGCAGGCCGCTCGCACCCACCTGCCGCGCGGCTGCCGGGCCGATCGCCGTTGTTCGCAAACGGTCGGCGGCGGGGACGGCCCGCGAAACACCATCGTTGCGTGACGAGTCGGCCGCCGGGCCGTGCGATCCTGCAGCCGTGAGCGACTGGCCTGATCTCACCGGGCGGATGATGGGAGACCTCGTAGTGGTCGAGCCGCTCCGCTCCGAGCACGAGGACGGCCTCTTTGAGGCGGGGCACGACCGCGAGATGTGGGCCTACCTGACCGCGTTCCCGAATGCTTTCGAGACCCGTGCGCGGTTCCATCGCTGGATGGAACAGGCGCTCGCGGCTACCGCAGCTGGCGAGGAGGGCGCGTGGGCGGTAATCGATCGCACCAGTGCACGCCCGATCGGCAGCACTCGCTATCTGGCGCTTCGGCCCGAGCATCGCTCGCTCGAGATCGGGTGGACCTGGCTGGGGCGGCCGTGGTGGCGCACGGGGGCAAACGTGGAGACCAAGCTGCTCCTGCTCGGCCGGGCGTTCGAGCAGTTGGGGTGCGAGCGCGTTGAACTCAAGACCGATGCTCGTAACGCTCGATCGCGCGAGGCGATGGCGGCGCTCCCCGCGCAGTTCGAAGGAATCCACCGTCATCACCTGGCCCTGCCCGACGGGACCTGGCGCGACACGGCCTGGTACAGCGTGATCGCCCCTGAGTGGCCCGAAGTCCGATCAGCACTGTGGCAGCGCCTCGCGAAGCACAGATCCAGCGACCCCGCAAACGCCTGAGCTTCGCCAACCCCACCGAAGAACTCGCCGAGCTCCTGTTGCAATAACCGCCAGAATCCGCCGATCCTCCTGCGGGGCGTCCGGATCCTCAGGTCTCCGTCGTGACCGGCTGCGTCTTATTGGAAGTCCGATACCGGTATCAGGGGGTAGTGGCGACCGGAGTAAGCATCGAGCAGCTGCTGCCGTCGGTAAGGCCTCTTGAGCCTCACCGTGACGGAGAACGGCCCGCGCACCGCTTGGGCTGTGCAGGCGAATCCGTGCGGTGGGGGAGGCCGTAGAAGTTCGATCCTGATGACCTGTGCGGTCTCCGTGACAACGCGAGTCGTGTATCGGATGTAGCAGGAGCTCGAGCGATCTCGCGTGCCTTGGAATACGTCGATCAGCAAGGTCTGAGAGTTGCCACCGCGCGCGATCTCGTTCCACGGCTCAGCTGAGGGCATTGAGGAGTGCCTTCCGGCGGTCGAGCCGCTGGTAGCTCCGCAAGCCGTGACGAGGAGGCCGCAGATGACAATCAACTGTGTGGGGAGTCTGCTCGGCAAGGGCCTTGCACACTACGACCGCCCCTTAATCCTCTTCGACTGCGGCGACACCCTCGCCGACGAGGCGAGCGAGCAGCAGACGGCGGATCGGGTCACTCTGCAGGCGGACCTCTTGCCCGGCGCCCACTGGCGGTGCCAGCTATGAGAACATCGTGCGCCAGCATGGACTGCGGCAGCGGTGGCCGCGATCGTCACCTCCGCTGATGTCGGGGTCACGAGACCGGGTGGGCGGAGCTATCGCTGGCTCCCGAGGAGGTCCGTGGGGTGCCGGTTTGGGTGCGGCTGGCGGTTGCTTTGCCGGCGCGGTGTCGGCCTATTGGCACTAGATAGCAAGTAGCCTATAAGTCCTAAGCATGGCCAAACACCCCAGATTGATAGTCCCGCTTTCATTCACGGTATTGGTTCTTATCGGGTCGCTCGGTTCGCTGCTGTTTGACGACGAGTTTGCCCGCGATGCATGGGTTTTGTTCTCAGGGGTGATTGCACTCGCTGTTGGCAAGTTCGTCGAGAGCGTCATTCTGCGAAACGGTTAGAGGGACTAGATGACTGGGCCCCGGATTCAAACGACCGGTGTCTAAAGCCACCACGCTCATGGACCGGCTCGCTGAAGCTCTCATCGAGCGCCTCATGCCACTGCTGCCCAGTGGCTTTTCCCTTGAGCATCCTCCGGCGCCTCGGGACGGAGTCGCGCAAGAACAACGTCTACAAGGCGTTCAGGGAGCTGGGCCGTGTGATCCGCACGATCACGCTGCTGCGCTTCATCTCCGAGCCCGAGCTGCGCGAGGAGATCACCGCCGCGACAAACAAGGCCGAGGCCTACCAGGGCTTCTCGGCGTGGCTGCGCTTCGGCCATGAGGCGATCGAGCGCAACGACCCCGCCGAGCAAGAGAAGATCATCAAGTTCAACACGCTGCTGGCCAACTGCGTCATCTTCCACACCGCGCTGGACATGACCGCCGTCCTACGCCAACTCGCCGACGAGGGCTGGCCCGTCACGCCCGCCGCCATCGCCAACCTCTCGCCGTACATCAGAGAGCGCATCAAGCGCTTCGGCGAGTACGCCACCGACGGCCTCACGATCGCGCCCCGCAGCGTTCGATCCGCGCCTGAACCTACCCCGAGACGGCGGCGACGCACCGGCCAACGAAGGGATTGCCGCATGAGCATGCTCGGCAGTCTGCCCGTCGAGAGAGACGCGTAATGCGGATCTGGTTGTCGATCCGCGTCGAGCTCATCCAAGGCGGCGGGCGGGCACTCTGGCCGCGTCCAGGCCGGGTGTTCGCGGCCGCCCGGTCGCACACGTTCCTTCAGCTGGGCGACGCGATCGACACCGCTTTCGCGCGCTGGGACCGCGCGCACCTGAGTCTCTTCGAGCTCGCCGATGCGACCGACGTCTGCGGCCCCATCAAGTGGAAGGGCCAGCCCCTAAGGCGAACGTCGCTTTGCAGCGAGCCACCACGAGAAGCACAGACTCACCGAGGCCGTGGTACGTCGATTTGGAGGACGACGTGAGTACCGAACACAAAGGCACGATTCTGCGTAGCGACAACGTCTCTGATCAACCCGCCTGGCCGGCTTCGGTCGCGTGGCTGGTGCTGCTCTTCGCCGGAGTCGCTACCGCGGTCTTGGCGTTGGCCTGCAGAACCGATGGCTCCTTCGACGCGTCCTCCTCAGGAGCGCGTCTGTCTTGGACCTGTCGACATCTCGGTACCTTCCCCTCGACCACGACGTGGTCGCTGATCGTCGTCGCCGCGCTCCTGGCGGCCAACGCATGGCTGCTCAAAGAGACACTGCAAGGCTCGCCGACCGACCGTCTGCTTCCGGCGATCGCCACAGCGACCCTCGTGAACGCCACGGTTCTCGTGCTCGGACTCACCGCATCGATCACGTCCGCCGGTCAAGGCTGAAAACACCCGCGTTCCTGGGGCTGTCGGGGAAACCGACAGCCGCACCCGCGAGCGAACGGCTCTCTGAACCAGATCAGGCCAGCGCCCGCTGGCAGCGACCATTTCAGGTGTGGTCTTCAGCGGTAGATGGCCGCGATTCTTGATCGTTGTTTGGCCGCTCAGGTTGGCCGATGACGAGCGTTTCGCGATCATGACGGGTCCTTTGCTAACGGGGCACCCGCCGGATGGCGGACGCGAGCGTGCCGGTTGGTGGTGTGGTGCTGCGAGTCGGCTGCGGAGGGGCCGCTGCAGTGCGCGTCGGCGGCGCGGGCGACCCTCGGCAGAGGAGAGCCGCCCGCTGTGCCGAGATCGGCTAGGCGCGGTGCTGGCCGGGACGCGCCGCGAACTGTCCGGCGAGGCCGCCGAGCATGATCGCGAGGGCGCCAACGACGGCGTCGGCCGGCACGGCCGCGGTCGCGGTCGCGAGCAAGACGGTCGCGACGACCGCACCGATCGCGGCGAGTGTGAGCGTCATCCGGACGGGGATCGGCTGGGGTGCTCGCTGGCGCGCGATCAGCCAGGCCACCGCGAATGCGGCGGCGGCTGCGATGATGGCGTCGAAGAGCACCGTCAGCACTTGTACCAGCTGTAGCCGATGCCGATGTCCCAGGGCCAGCCAAACCAGCGGGCGTTGATCTGGATGCACTGATTTGGCGTGGTTTCGTTGGTGCTCGTTGGCGGACCCCGGTCGTCCCGGAAGTCGTGGTCGTGCGGCCGGTTCGGGACAGCGTTCTGAGCTCTACATCTGGGACGCCATGCCCGTCTCCCCCGCGGCGCCGGCATCGGCCGGCCTGGGACATCTCAGTTCCAAGGAAGTGAGATGCACGGTCGCTGCGCACCAGGACCCAGATCCCCGATCGCAGGCGGCCGGGGACCGTGCGGCCGGGGACGCCGCGTTGGCGGCCGCCCGATTAGGGTCGCGCAATGACACCACGCGGCCTGAACCGTGCCTTGGGCGGCGCAGCGATCGCCGGCGTGCCGCTGCACGTGACGCAGACGTTCATCGCCGTCACGCTGGTGCTGGGGTTCCTCGCGGGGCGCAGTATCGCCAGGATGACGCTCCTGACGGTGCCGAGCTTCCGCAGCCTCGATGAGGCCCTCCACGCGTTTGATCCTGGCGGCCCGCTGGCTACCGTCACCCACCCCTCGACGGGCTGGGTCGTGGTCGCCGGAGTGGGCGTGGCGCTCGTCTACGGCCTGTCGGTCCTAGCCCACGAGCTGGGACATCTCGCAGCGGCCCGGCTCGTCGGCGTGGAGGTCGCGGCCATCGAGCTGCACGCCGCTGGCGGCTTCGTCGAGATGAATGACGACGACGCGCTGACCGCCGGGAAGCTCGCGACGATCGCGGGTGCCGGGCCGCTCGTGACGGCCGCCCTGACGCTGGTCTCAGGCGTCGCGCTGACGGCGCTGGGGTGGCCGCTGACGGGCACGCCCATCGATACCGGCGCAAACGCCGCGCTCGGGCGCGCTCTCTCGGCGGCGTTCTTGATAAACGCGTTGGGATTGGCGACCAACCTGCTCCCTGTCCGTCCCCTCGACGGCGCGCACCTGCTGGTGGCGGCGCGACTATGGCGGACGCGGCGAGGCTAACTCTGTCGGACTATCGGTGTAGCCCATCATCGAGAGCGGTAGCCGCCAACAAGCGCTGTGACAAGCACGCCAGCTAACTCTCAAGATCACAATTTCAGGTCACTCGAACCGCGTGGACGCACTTCAGAGAAGTAGCATTCTCTGTAGTAACCTCCGGGTGTGGCTACAGAGAACACGAAACTGCGACGGCCTCCGGGAGCCGCAACTACTACAGAGAACACGACGGCACTTGCCGGGCGGCGACGCGGCCGCGCAGCGATCGCTCTGTCGGCGCCCTACATCGAGGTCCTCGATCGCTACGCCGCGGCTTTGCGCACCGCGCCGCTGTCCGAGCAGACGCGGCGCACCTACGCCTCCAAGGTCCGCCAGTTCCTCGCCTGGCTCGCCGGCGCCGACCTCGACGAGGACCCGCTCGCCGACGCCGACGGCCGCGACTGGGCGGTGCGCGACTACCGCAGCCACCTGCAGACCGTGCTGAAGCGCAGCCCGGCGACCGTCAACAACGCGCTCGCCGCCGTTGACGACTTCTACATCCGTCGCGGCCTCGGGCCCGCCAGCGCCGCCCGCGTCGAGATCACGGCCGCGGCGCCTCGCGCGCTCGACCAACGCGCCCAGCTGCGCTACCTACGCGAAGTTCAGCGCTGCCCGTCGCCGCGCGACCAGGCACTCGCGCTCGTCCCGTTCTACGCCGGTGTGAGGATCAGCGAGATCGTCGCCCTCGACGTCGACGACATCGCGCGCTCCGCCCGCAAAGGCGTCCTGCGGATCCTCGGAAAGGGCGAACGCATCCGCCACGTCCCGATCCACCCGCAGCTGCGCGCCGCCCTCACGGGCTGGCTTGACGAGCGCGACGACTGGCCCGGCGCCCAAGACACCCCCGCGCTGTTTCTCAACCAGCGCGGCCAGCGCCTCAGCGTCCGCGGCGTCCACGACATCGTCACCGCCATCGCCGCGGCCGCCGGCCTCGACGACCACGCAACCGTCCACGTCCTGCGCCACACCTTCGCGACGACCCTCGTACGCGGCGGCACCGACCTCGTCATCGTCGCCGAGCTCCTCGGCCACGCCCGCCTCGAAACGACCCGCGCCTACACCCGCCCCAGCGCAGAAGACCGCACACGAGCTCTCGACCTACTCCTCGTCGACAAATAGCCGCGATCAGCGCCGCTCAGCGGCACCAATGGACTTTTCGGCCTTATCTTGGCCGTACCCCTTCTTGGCCTTCGCGGTAGGGCTGTGCTTGAGCCAGAAGAAACCCAGATGATCCCGGCTATCAGGCCCAGGCTGCCGGTCGTGACGAGGAACTGTGGGAGGTTCATGCGGAGTAGTGGCAACGCGCCAACGCTCCCCAGCACGTCGTTTGCGGCTTGACCTGACACGTAGATGTCCGGTCTATGCTAGATGAGTGGGACTCACCGTCACCCAGATCGCGGCTCGAGTCGGGCTGCCGGATCGTACGATCCGCTACTACGACCACATCGGGCTGGTGACCGCGACCGAGCGCAGCACGGCCGGCTATCGCCTCTATGGAGTCGCCGAAGAGGGCAGGTTGCGCTTCACCCGCCGCGCAAAGGCGCTCGGCTTCTCGCTCAACGAGATACGCGAGCTGCTGGCCGCGGCCGAGGGTGGCTGTGGCGGCACGTTGCCGGAGCTCGAGCGCCTGCTCGATCAAAAGGTGACAGAGATCGACGCGAAGATCGCGGAGTTCGTCGCGTTCCGCGACCGCCTTGTGGAGTACCGCAGCGGCAAGGACCTGACCGCGCGGGGCAGTTGCAGCCACAACGCGTTCTGCGGCTGCCTCGACGACGTCCCCGAACCCTGAACCCGAAACGAGAGGTGCAAAGCAATGGCATGTGATTGCGCAACCAAACCCGTGCCGGACCCCGACGGCGGCCCGTCCGGCTGCCAGTGCGGCACGTCTGAGGCACCGTCCTCCAAGTGCGAGTGTGAAAGGTGCTCTCCGAGCTCTGACCAGCAGACCGCGGAGGCAGGCCGCTGACGGCCGGCCGTTCATGAAGTAGGCCGGACGGCACACCCCGCCTTCGAGCCGTCCACCAGCTGGTTGGCGCAGGCCACCGAACACTTCCTCTGAGCCCGGCCTGCGCCGGGCTCAGAGCGTTGTCCAGCAGCAGGTACGCATCGACGACGTCCGCGCTCGCGAGGTTCAGCTTGCTGGTCGTGAAATGCCTGGCGGCGGTCGCGCCGAGCTCGTGCGCGGACACGCCGCGCATATGCCTAGCGGCCTGCGCCGGGCCGAGGTTCGCGCCGTAGGTAAACGTCGTCAGCACGTAACGCAGCAGCGGCGCGGCGAGCTTCGGATCAGAGCCAGACGCCGGGCCCAAGCGCCGCCACCACTCAAGCCAGTACGCGGTTCGCGCGAGGATCTCAAGCAGCGTGCGCTCGGGCATCCGCTCCTTGAGTGCCTCCTCGAGCGCCAGCGCGCCCGACGCCGGCTCCTTTGCCCGTCGGCGTTTTAGCGACGGCTGCCCGGTCGCTGGGTCGATCACGAGGTCGGTGTTCTCGGGGTACCCGGCGTCGACGGTGGCGGCCTGGTCGGCGAGCCTTGTCCGCAGCTGGTCGGTGAACGCCCGGGCACTGGTCGGCAGGCCGGCCTCGGCGCAGAACTCCTCAAGCAGCCCCTCGCAGTCTGACCATGGCAGCAGCTGCGCGGCCCAGTTCGCGTAGGCCTGCGACCCACGCACCGCGATGTCGCCGGTACGCAGCTCCGCGGCGAGGTAGGTGAAGACGCACGCCTCGAAATGGCGGCGGTTCAGCTCACCGGGATGGCCGCGATCAACGACGATCCGCTGCCACTGCTCCGACGCGAACGACAGGTCAACCAGGACCCCGTCGAGATCGCCCGGGATGAAGTCGCGGACCAGGTGCGCGTGCGCGAGCGCGTGCTGCACGGCGTCAAGGACGCTGCGATCAGCGCTCGTCGCCTGCAGTTCAACGATGCGGGCGAACGCGAACGTCGTCGCGCGGTCGCGGCGGCGATGCTTGGCGACCAGCGGCATGTAGTTGTTCGCGTGATGCGCCGCGACCGCCTCGATATCCGCGAGCTGCGCCTCGAACCCGCCGGCGTCGGCGACCGCCCGGCGCGCCAGTCGGAGAGCGGCGGCCGGGTCCGCTGCCTCGCTGTTGCGCGGGTCAAGGCAGCCGAGCACGCTGCGGTAGTTGGTGATCAGCCGCTCGCTGATCTCAGCCTGGTGCTCGCGGATCTCGGCGAGTTCGGCCTTCGCGAGTTTCGTGACCTGCGCCATCCGCTTGCAGAACATCTCCGCCAGGTCATCGCGCGCCCGCGTCCTCGCGACATGGACCACGCAGGCCAGCAGCGCCATCCGCTTCAACGGCGCAACGTCGCGCATCACCGCGGCGTCGGCGGCCATCGCCTCACCGGCGAAGTCGGCGATCTTCGACTCCGCGATGCCTTCCAGCCACGCCGCGCTGTCGCCGAGCGAGTCGACCCACCCCAAGTGGTCGACCTGCTCGCGAAACCCCGACCATGACGCCTTCCCCGCCGCCTGCTTGAGCCGGTTAAACGGCGTCTTCGCCGACGAACCGACGACCTCCAGCAGGCTCTCCAGGCCCACGCGATCGGGCAGGCCGATCCGGTCCGCGATCCGCTCGAACATCGCCGTGTTGACCTCCCGACGAATCCGGCCCGCCATCACGTCAAGCGTCGAGAACCCGGGCAGCTCAAGTGACGCCTTGACGAGCATCTCCAACGCGACGTTGATCAGATCTGGCGGGTTGTTCTTGGCCTGCGCAGCCGACCGGATCGCATCCGCGGCGATGGCTCGTGCCCGCCGAGGATCATGCACGACACCCAGCCGCTCGCGCACCAACTGTCGTTGCGCCTTCACGTTACGAGCCTCAGACCACGCCGTCGTCCCCTCCGCCAACCCGAGGCAGCGCCGCATGTGCTCAACGACCTCCACCGGAACGTCACCCCGCCGCGGGAAGTACCCCAAGCGCCGAAAACACGTCAGCGAGACCATCAGTGCGAGCAGATGCTCGCCAGAGCGAGCGTGCGCGCCCGCCCACGCCACGTCGTCTACGGTCGGCGCCATCAAGGCGAGCTCCCGTGCCGTGACCAGCCGCCGAAACCGCGGATACGCCGTCCGCTCAATCGACGCCATCGACGCAAACCCTCCAGCCGCAGCGGTCCGTCACGCGGCCGACGCTACCCGCTCCTCACGACCCCGGCCAAGCCCGACCCGCAGTTTGCGGCGAGCGAATCGAACCAGCTGATGGACTTTTCGGCCTTATCTTGGCTGTACGCCGAGTCCAGCTGGGCCTCCCGCGCGCACGCGCGTGGCGGTAGGAGCCGCCACCCCGCGCGGGTGGGAGACAGATGCGTCTGACATCCACGAAATCGCCGTCGTGTGGGGCTTAGACCACCGGTTGGCGTGGGTTTGAGGACGTCGTCCCATGAAGCGCCGCGGCCGTCCGGTCCCCTCGGGCTGCGGGCTGGGTGAGCCGAACCTCGAGCGAGCGCTTGGTCACCTTGTCGCGGCCTCGGATGCTCGATTCGAGCAGGGACCCAAGCTCGCCGAGCTGCTGGGGCGTGAGCCGCTCATGGTGCCCTGTGACTTGCTGGCATGAGCGTCAGGTCACTGTATCGATGTCTTCGTCGTTTAGCGGCTCGTCTGGGCGGAGAGCGCGCCGCAACTGTCTGCCAACGAGGGCATCGAGCCGTGTCGGGGGGATTCCACCTCCTGGCTTTTTGGCGACGAGGTCGTTTGTGGTGAGTATGTGTCCGGCGGGGAGGGTGCGCTGGGCTACCAGTGAGCGACCGAAGAGCGTGCGTACCGGGGCCATTTCGGTTGCGACCGCGTCCTTATCGACGGGGGCGGAGAGCGCCGCGCCGATGTAGCGGACGCCGTCGACAAGCGTGCGAAGCTCTCTGCTGGTCACCGACGCGGGCACGTCGGGACCGAACATCTCGCGGCTGAGCGTCACGTGCACCTCGAGCACGCGCGCTCCGAGAGCCACCGCGGCGAGGGACGCGAAGATGGTGCCAGAGTGGTCAGACAGGCCGGTGGCACAGCCGTAGCGCTCGCGGATCTCTGCAAGGACATTGAGTCCGAGCCGCTCCGGCTCGACCGGGTAGGCGGAGGTGCACTGCAGGATGGCCAGCGGCCCGGCGCCGCCGGCGCGCAGGCGCGCGACGGCGCCGTCCAGCTCGACCCAGGCGCTCATGCCGCTGGAGAGCAGCACCGGCTGACCGGTCTGCGCGACAGCGTCGAGCAGAAGCGGATTGGCGACCTCCCCGGAGGCGACCTTCCAGGCGGCGACACCGACGCGGCGCAGGAGGTCGACGGCTTCGAGCGAGAACGGCGAGCTCAGGAACGCGAGCCGGCGATCCTCGGCGTGACGGCGCAGCCCCGTCCAGGCTTCTGGGCTGAACTGCATCCGCTGCCAGTACTCGTAGCGGGTCTCGTCCCGGTAGCTGAACCGCACTCGCCACGGCTCGTCGGTGCGGCTCTCGGCGGCCGCGATGTGCGTCTGGAACTTCACCGCGTCCGCACCCGCGTCGGCGATCGCATCCACGAACGCGTGCGCGGTCCCGAGACTGCCGTCGTGCGCTTGTCCGACCTCGCCGATCACGACGACGCCGTCATCCCAGTCGAGCAACGCCACCCGGTGCAGTATCCCACTCGGTCGTCATGCTGGATCATGTGCCTGGAGCCCCACGATCGAAGAGGTCTGAGCGGATCGCAGCGGTCGGCTATGACTACGCCGCGCAGGACAAGGAGCACTCCGCCGGCTGCAACCTCTGTGGGGCGCGCGGGAGGGAAGTCGAGGTCGCGCGACGCGACCGCTACGGATACCCGGCGACACTCGTCGTGTGTGGACGCTGCGGGCTCGGCTACCTCTCGCCGCGCCTGAGCGCGACCGGCTACGCGCGGTTCTACGCAGGCGTCTACCGGCCGCTGGTCTCGGCCTACCATGGTCGCCGCATCGACGCCCACAGCGTCCAGCTCGAGCAGCTCGACTACGCGGCTGGGCTCGCCGCCTTCCTCGAGCCCTGGCTTGGATCCTCGTCGCAGACGATCCTCGACGTCGGCGGCTCAACCGGCGTCGTCGCCGGGGTCCTGGCCGAGAGCCTGAACGCGCGTGCGACAATCCTGGACCCTGCCGCCGACGAGCTTGCGGTCGCGCACGCGGCGGGCATGGAGGTCGTCACCGGGCTCGCGGAGGACTTCGAGCCAGGCGAGCGCCGCTGGGACCTCGTGCTGCTGTGCCAGACGATCGACCACCTGCTCGACGTGCGCGGCACGCTCGCGGCACTGCGCCGGATGACCGCGCCCGGCGGTCGCGCGTTCGTCGACATCCTGGACGTCGGCTGCATGGTGCCCTGGATGGACGGCATCGAGCAGGTGGTCAAGATCGATCACCCCTACTACCTGACGCGTTCGACCGCCGTCGCGTTCTTCGACCTCGCCGGCTACAAGGTTGTCGGCGAGCGATCCTCCGATGACGGACATCGAGGCTTCGTGCTCGCTCCGGGCGCGTGCGCCGAGCCCGACTGGGCAGTGCTCGAGGAGAGCGCCGCGGCGTCGCTGGAAGGCGGCTGGTCGCAGCCAGCTCATAGTCGCAAACCAATGGTTCCAGGCTGACCTCAGTTGTAGAACTCATATTCGCGGTACAGTCAGCGGCGCCTTGGTGGAGAGAGGACCGAGCAGGCATCGCAAGGTGTGCGTCGTGGTCGCCAGTCGTGCGAACCTGGCGCGGATCACGACCGTGCTGGAGGCGGTGCGCGACCACCCGGCGCTCGAGCTGCAGGTGATCGCCTCTGCGTCCGCGCTGCTCGAGCGATTCGGCACGGCCAGTCTGCTCGAGGACGCCGGCTTTGCGCCCGACGTCAGGATTCGCCTGATCATCGAGGGCCAGACGCCGGCGACGATGGCCAAGTCCACCGGCCTTGGGCTGCTCGAGCTGCCCACCGCGTTCGAGCTGCTCGAACCCGACATGGTCGTCACTGTGGCCGACCGCTTCGAGACGATCGCGACGGCCATTGCCGCTGCCTACATGAACATCCCCGTCGCGCATACGCAGGGTGGCGAGATGTCGGGGTCGATCGACGAGAGCGTCCGGCATGCGGTCACGAAACTCGCGCACGTCCACTTCCCGGCGACCGAGCTGAGCGCAAGTCGCATCATCGCCATGGGCGAGGACCCGCAGTTCGTCTTCAACTGCGGCTGCCCGTCGATCGATCTCGCGGCGCGGACGCCCCCGGGCACCCGCCAGAACGCGCTGAGCAGGCACCTCGGTGACGGCGCGCCGCTGGATCCGCGCGAGCCCTTCCTGCTGGTCATCCAGCATGCCGTCACGACCGAGTACGGACGCAGCCTGGATCAGATCAAGGCGACGCTGCACGCGGTCGCATCCATCGGAATGCAGGCACTCGTCTTCTGGCCCAACGTCGACGCCGGAAGCTACGAGGTCTCGATCGGCATCCGCGAGTTCCGCGAGCGGGGCCTCGCCGACGGCTGCCACTTCGTCCGCAACATGCCCGCCGAGGACTTCATGCGGCTCATGGCGCACTGCGCCTGCATGATCGGCAACTCCTCAGCGGCGCTGCGCGAGGGCGCCTACCTCGGAACGCCGGCAGTCAACATCGGCACGCGCCAGCACAACCGCGAGTGCGCTTCCAACGTCGCCTTCGTGTCGCAGGACCCCGTAGAGATCGCCGCCGCGATCCGCGCCCAGATCGCGCACGGCCGCTATCCGCGCAGCGACCTGTTCGGCGACGGCACGGGGGGCCGCGCGATCGCCGACGTGCTGGCGACGATCGACCCGCCTGTCCAGAAGCGACTGCACTACGGCTCGGCGTCGCTGCCGGCGGGGGCCGCCGTAGGCGATCCGCCAGTCACCCATCCATGACGCGAGGAGACCGAGCATGACGACAGTTGCGATCAACCTGACCCAGCCCGAGGAGGAGCTGGGCGAGATCCCGGTCGCCCTGCGCGCAGCCGATCTGGAGCTGCGCTTCGGATCGGGGCGGGGAGCCACGCCGGTGGACGAGGTGATCGAGAGCCTGAAGGACTGCGAGGCGGTGATCGCCGGTCAGGAGCACTACACCGCCGAGGTCTACGACGCCTGCCCCACGCTGAGGCTGGTCGTTCGCTACGGCGTCGGGTTCGACGTCGTCGACGTCGATGGGGCGACCGAGCGCGGCATCCTCGTGGCCACGATTCCCGGCACGAACGACTGGGCCGTCGCCGACCACGTGTTCGGGCTGATGCTCGACCTCGCGCACGGAATCTCGCGCCACGATCGGGCGATGCGGCGGCACGAGTGGAGCCCACAGCGCGGCGTCGACGTCTGGCAGCAGACGCTTGGCATCGTGGGGCTCGGCCGCATCGGCCAGGGCGTCGCCCGCAGGGGCCGCGGATTCGACATGCGCGTGATCGCTCACGAGCCCTACCCGAACATGGAGTTCGTGGAGGAGCACGGCGTCGAGCTGCTGTCGATGGAGGACGTCTTCGAGCACAGCGACTACCTGACGCTGCATCTCCCGTCGATGCCGGAGACCGAGAAGGTCGTCGATGCGTCGATGCTGGCGCGAATGAAGCCGACCGCGTACCTGATCAACACCGCGCGTGGCGATCTGGTCGACGAGGACGCCCTCTATGCCGCGGTGCAGCCGCAGCAGATCGCCGGGGCCGGCATCGACGCCTGGACGACCGAGCCGATGGACGATCCGCGCTGGGCCGAGCTGGACAACGTGATCCTCACCCCGCACAGCGGGCCGAACACCGAAGGCGTACGGACAGCCAGCGGGGCTATGGCCGTGGACATCGTTTTGAAGGTACTGCGCGACGAGCAACCCGAGCAGCTGCTCAACCCCGAGGCATGGGGGCGCCAACGGCAATAGCAGCAGCGTGGAAAACCCGTCTGGGCGACCCAGCTTCAAGGGCGCTCTGGGGACCAAGAGGACAGGTCGCAGCAGGACCGTGGGCGCTAGTCAAAGCCCCGACCCCAATCGGATATTCGGATATCGCGGGGTTTGACTGGCCCGCAGACGGCGGCATCTGGATCGACGCACCCCGAAACCAGCAGGCACCCCGGTCCGGCCGCCCTGCTACGGCTCCTCCGCGCGTTGGTCCTCAGAGCGGGCGCCTTCGCCACCGAGCGCGACCGCTGCCTTGGCGGTCACCATGTGGTAGAGGACGAGGAGCTGCACGAGCGCGAGTGAGTCCGAGCGCTGGACCTCGCTGCCTACGGTGAACTCCCCGAGCCGCTCGGAGCGCAGGTGGCTCGCGAAGTGCAGCATCTCCCAGATCGCCTGCTCGATCTCCTCGGCGTGCTCGTGCTCGACGTCCCCCGGGATCCGAATGTAGGGATCCGGGCCTTCTCGATCAGCGTGACCCCCTCGTCGTCGTCATCGAGAAAGGGTGATAGGTCGGGATGCTGCAGGCCCTCGCGCAGCACCATGTGTGCGTCGAGTTTATTGGGGTCCCCGCCCTCGCGTTCAATGAACTTGATGACGAGGTCGGCGTGGCGCTCCTGCGGGCGGATGTACTGCGCGGAGTCTGGTTCGCGCCGGTCGAGGTCCTCCAGCACCTCGTCGTCGGTATATCCGCGCTTGGAGGTGTCGCGCTTGACCTTCGGCGGATTCGGGCGGTCATTGCAACAGTAGGTCGGCGATCTGTTCGGTTGGCTTGTGGAAGGCGAGTCGTTTGCGGGGTCGGTCGTTGAGCTCGTCGGCGACGGCGTCGAGGTGTGCTTCGCTGATCGAGCTGAAGTCGGTGCCTTTGGGGTAATACTGGCGCAGCAGGCCGTTGGTGTTCTCGTTGGAACCGCGCTGCCACGGGGCGTGGGGATCGCAGAAGTAGATCTCGATGCCGGCGTCGAGACGGACTTGCTTCCAATCGCGCATCTCGGGCCCCTGGTCCCAGGTCAACGAGCGACGCGAGCGCATCCTGCGCACCTTGGCTCGGTCCCCTGTCCCCGGAGCGCGGGCGCGCACTGGGAGTGGATCCGTGACGGCTGGCGCCACTATCTGCGCAATTGCGCCAACTTGCAACCCTGCTGCGTCAACTTGTGGAGCGGTTGGGGCCTCAGGGCGCTAGGCACATGGCGAACGCCTCGAGTCGTCGCGGCGCCCCGGTGCCATTGGATCCGACCACGGCCCACGACGAGTTGGAGCCGGCAAAGCTCGACTGGATGCTCTGCCCCGGGAGGTTGTCGGCCCACCGGCCGCCGCCCCCGACCACGATCTCGCCTTTCTTGCAGCCGACGTCGGTCTTGTTCACGGCGCCGTTGGCCACGGTGACCGCTCCGCCGAAGCGACGCGTGACCGCTCCGAGATCGGACGCGCCGACGGAGTTCTTGGGCACCCTGAGCGCGAGTGGCACCGCCTTCAGCTTGCGGACGTCGATCTTGTTCGGGTCGAGCCGCTCCTCCCGAACAGCGGCGCCACCGAGGGAGTCGGGGCGCACGTCCGCGCTGGCAAGGGAGCGATTCTTGACCGCTCGCGCACCGACCGAGCCCGCGCCGAGATCGCCGTTGGAGATGGAGCCGTTTTTGATCGCGCGGGTGCCGACGGCACCCGTACGGATGTTCTGCGAGCTGATCTTGGCGGCTGCGTACGAGGTGCCGCCCAGCGCGACGAAGAGCGCGAGCAGCGCGACGGCCATAGACGGGGACGGGCGAGTGAAGAGTGGGCGGCGCATCGATTCCTCCCGGGTGGCTTTACGGGAGGTGTTGCCCTTAACGGGCCTGTGTTAATCAGGCACGCTTGGCTATCACGGAAACACCATCTACGTGGTCCCGACCGAAGCCAGCGTGTGCGCAGTACTAGCTACTTGCCCCGGATTAACCCTGGGCGGTGAAACGGCCGCGCCTGGGTGGAGACGCGGCCGTTTCGGTGTTGGGGTGTGCCCGTGTGGGCGGGCGATTTCGATGGTGTCAGGGGTGCGGATGGCGAGCGTGTCGAGGTTGTAGGCCAGGATCGCCCAGCCGGTCCATCGTCGCAGCACTGGCTGAGTGTCAGTTGCCCGGCGTACATCGCTTGGCGGCGCTCGTGGGCGGTCATTGCGCAGAGATACGCTGACTGGGCGGTGGCGCGTGGTCTA
>JAABUK010006779.1_pt1 | contig 16891 bp, 12 predicted proteins | sample 5559141 | NCBI WGS metagenome assembly JAABUK01 (sample SAMN10711869, study PRJNA513367) | rock metagenome | isolation source: Antarctica rocks | place: Antarctica: Victoria Land, Pudding Butte nord | collected 2016-01-03
TTAACTAATCCCAATATGTTGAATTACTGTTAGCGGCATAATCAAGCCAAACTAAATTTAAAGATTTCTCTTCAGAAAATTGTAATCCAAACCAACCGGGCTATCCGTATATAACTGGTAAGACCAAAATTTTGTTCAGGCAGCGATTGTATTTTACCGTGCCTGCGCGTTTGTTTGAATCTTTAGCCGCCACCCGAGCGGTCGAAGCTTACTCAACCCGAAGTACCAACAATTTGCGCAGTGCGCCTGCCACGCTAAAAGTGCGCTGCTAAAGACCCGGTTTGCCGGGTAATCAAGGAAAGGAAGAACAATGCGAAGACTTTTGACTTTTGCCATTACCGGCCTGCTGGTGTTCTCAATGCTTGCCCTCGGCCCTATGAATATGACTGTGCAAGCATCGAGCCATCGCGAAGCCCCGTCCACTGCTGTAGACCCGGAGGTCGATGGCACCGACGTATACGCCTTTGTCGATCCGAACGAACCGACAAGGGTTAATCTGATTATGAACTTTATTCCGTTCCAGTTGCCGCAGGGCGGTCCGAACTTTTACAGGTTCGATGATAACGTCCAATATGTGATGAGAATCGACAACAACGGCGATGGAGTATCGGACATTCAGTTTGTATTCCGTTTCAGAACAGTGGTGGCTAACCCCAACACGTTTCTTTACAACACGGGGCCGGTCACAAGCCTCGACAGCCCGAACTTGAACATCAAACAGTTTTACTCGGTCTCGGTGATCCGTGGAAACGCCCCGAACACCACTACGTCAACCGTTGCACCGGCAACACCCGCTGCCGGCTCGCCTGCAGGTTTCCCGTTTGCGGTGCCGCCGGTGAACGTCGGGCCTCGTTCGACGCCTAATTATGAAAATAATCTCGGTTCACCGGCGGTGACAGCCGTGAACACAACGTTTGGCACGGCGGTGGTTTTTGCCGGTCAGCGCGAAGAAGGCTTCTTTATCGATGTCGCCTCGATTTTCGATCTTTTGGGACTCCGCCCCTTCAATGCCGCCCATGCAGTTCCGCTGGCAAATGCGCCGGGCGTGGATGCTACTGCGGGCTTAAACGTCAGCACCATTGCTATCCAGGTGCCGATTTCTGCTGTGACGGCTAACGGCCAGGTGCCAACCAGTGCGACCGATCCGAATGCCGTTATCGCCGTTTATTCTGCTTCGCTCCGTCCGGCGATGATTGCTTTTGCCGAAGACCGTAGCGGCGGCGTGACCTTCTCCGGCAATATGGTGCAGGTCTCGCGCCTCGGCAATCCGCTCGTCAACGAACTTCTGGTCCCGCTCGGAATGAAGGACAGATTCAACGCCTCGCTGCCCGGTGACGATGCGCAGTTTCTTCCCTTCGTCCTCGATCCAGAACCGGCACGATTGATTAATCAGTTGTACAAAATTCCCGTCCCGCCTGCGCCGCGTAACGACATGGCGACGGTTTTCTTAACAGGAATCCCGGGACTTAATCAGGTAGCGGCGGCGGGACAAACGCCAGCGGCTTTTCCTAACCAACCGGCTTCAGTTGTGCCTAACGAGCGGATGCGACTTAACCTCGCCATTCAGCCGACTGCCGGCACAGCGAATGCGCAAGGAACTCCGAACCGTCTCGGCTTCCTCGGCGGCGACAACGCAGGTTTCCCGAATGGGCGACGCGTCGGCGACGACGTGGTTGATATCGAATTGCGCGTGCTGGCAGGAGCGACTGCGTTGACTCCAGCCTTCAATGTTTCGCCAAACAGAGACCTCGGCGACGGCGTCAACCAAAACGATGTCCCGTTCCTGACGAGATTCCCATATTTGGCGATACCGCGCGCCGGCTACGACGCGCCGACGAGTTCGGTTACCGGTACAACAAATACCAACGCAGCAGCGACCGCGCCGCCTGCGCCTACGCCTAGACCGTAGGACAGGCAATTAACCGGGGCGTGGACAAGCAAAAAGCAATAACATAATTTGCGCCCGTGCCCCGTTTGAATAACATTGAAGCCGGAGTTAGGTTAGAATTACCACCCGACTCCGGCTTCGCTTTTTTTGTTTGAGTTATCAAACGCCCGAGTTGCAGGTAAAACGAATATGCGCAACAAGTTTTTGATTATTACCGGGACTTTTCTGGTCGGTCTGGCTATCGTCTTTGGTATCCGAACAATCTCGAGACATAACTCTCAGACGGCGGCGGTCGGACAGGAAGCTGCGCCTGCGATTGATCCGCACGCCACGCCCGCTGACCGATTAATCAAACAGGCATTATATACAACTATAGAACAACCCGATTCGCCGAAGAGTTATAACTCGCTTGCGACGGCATATATGCAGAAGACGCGCGAGACCGGCGACTTCGGTTATAACGCGAAAGCTGAAGCAGCGCTCAAGCGTTCCTTCGAGGTTGCTCCAGACAATCATGCAGCCGTTAGCCTTAACGCTTATCTGCTGCTTTCTTACCACCGCTTTAATGAAGCGCTCGATGTCGCGCGCCACGCCGTCGAGCAAAGCCCGCGCGACTACGAAGCATACGGCGCGCTTGTCGATGCGCTCGTCGAAACGGGTAATTATCCTGAAGCGCGCGTCCGCATCCAGCAAATGCTCGATCTGCGCCCGTACACGGCGTCCTACGCGCGCGCCTCGTACCTGCGTTCGCTCTACGGCAATACAGACGGCGCAATTGAAGCGATGCGTCTCGCTGCCGAGTCGTCCTCGCCCGCCGATCTGGAAGGCATGGCATGGTGCTATGTGCATCTCGGCGACGAATTGATGAACGCCGGAAAACAGGCCGAAGCCGAACACGAATACGATCACGCGCTTTTCATCTTTCCCGATTACCATTTCGCTCTTGCCGCCAAAGCCCGCGCACGCCTCGCCGCCGGTGATACGGACGCAGCAATAGATTTTTACAAACGCGCGGAGGATCGCGTGCCGCTGCCCGACACGGTCATCGCGCTCGGCGACCTTTACACGAAACTCGGACGCACCGATGAAGCGAAGAAGCAGTACGATCTCGTCGAGTTCATCGAGCGCACAACCGCCGCTGCCAGCACATACTCGCGCCAGCTCGCGCTTTTCTACGCCGATCACGACACGAAACTCGACGACGGCTTGAGCATCGCGCAACGCGAGCGCGCCAATCGCTCCGATATTTTCACATGCGACGCGCTCGCATGGTGTCTCTACAAAAAAGGCGATTTGCCCGGAGCCAAAAAAGCGATTGACGAAGCCATGCGGCTCGGCACGCGCGACGCACGCATCAACTATCACGCAGGGATGATTAATCAAGCTCTCGGCAATCGCCGCGAAGCCGCCAAATATCTTCAACTCGCGCTTAAAATAAATCCTTTCTTCGATGTTCTTCAGGCAGACGTGGCGCGGCAAACGCTGCGCGCCATCGCCGCCTGAAATGTTCGCTGATAGGTTCGATAGTCCGTTTATGTTTTATCGCCGCCATCAAGCCACTTCGCAACGACGATGCGCGGGCGCGCTGACGGTTCTTGCTGTCGTCGCCGTCCTTGCCTTACTCCTCTGCACGATTGAGGCTGGCGCGCATCCGCTCGGCAATTTCACGATCAATCATTTCACGCGCATCGAAGTCGGCGCGGATCACGTGCGCCTGCGTGCCGTCGTTGACATCGCCGAGATACCCACATTTCAGGAACTGCAAACAATCAACTCCAACGGCGTGCCTTCAAAAGAAGAACTGAACGCTTACCTTGAACGCGAAGCCGCCAAATACGGCGACGGTCTCGTGCTGCGCGTTGACGATGTTCGCGTGCCGCTCCGAATCGTCGATAAAAGCATCGCGCTGCCGCAGGGCGCGGGCGGACTCCAAACCTTGCGCATAGTCTGCGATTACGAAGCGGCGCTGAAGGCAAGCGACGTGGGAGGCGAGCATCACATGCGCTTTGAGGACACGAATAACGCAGGTCGCATCGGCTGGCACGAGCTTGTGGTGTTGCCTGCGCCGGGCGTCGCCGTGTTCAATAGCAACGCCTTCGGCAATGGCGTGACCGATGAACTGAAGGCTTATCCGCAGGACATGCTGGCCGCGCCGCTCAATGAACGCACCGCCGAACTTTCCTTCCGACAGGGCGGCGTTCCGGCGGGCGCAAGCAGGCTTCGCACGCGCGACGGGCGCGCTGTGGAACAATCGCGTGACCGCCTCGCCGAGTTAATCAATGTGCCGGAAATAACTCCGCTGACGGCGCTGCTCGGACTGCTTTTCGCCCTCGCGCTCGGCGCTTTTCACGCGCTGTCGCCCGGCCACGGCAAAACAATCGTCGGCGCATACCTTGTCGGCTCGCGCGGCACGGCGAAGCACGCCGCCTTTCTCGGCTTGACGGTGACCGTCACGCACACGCTCGGCGTCTTTGCGCTCGGACTCATCACGCTCTTTGCATCGCAATACATCGTTCCCGAACGCCTCTTTCCTATCTTGAGTTTCGTCTCCGGCGCGATTGTCATGGCGATTGGCTTTAGTCTTTTCGTCAGCCGTTTACGCGGTGTACTCAGCGATAAAACAATTGGGCAGAGCAATCAATCGACAGCCGCGAATTTACAAGCGAATGAATCTTTGCGGGCAGTCGAATCGAGCGATCTGCTTCAACACGACACGCTCGACGAAACACTTGTCGATTACACGCACGGACACGCGGAACAGCAATCCACCGAAGCCTTCATGCACTCGCATGGCGGCGGAATCGCGCATCGGCATCTTCCGCCGGGAGCGGACGGCGGGCGCGTGACATGGCGCAGTCTGCTTGCGCTCGGCATTTCGGGCGGATTGCTTCCCTGCCCGTCGGCGCTCGTCGTGCTGCTCTCGGCGATTGCCTTGCACCGCGTCGGCTACGGCATGGTGCTCGTCGTGGCGTTCAGCATCGGATTGGCGGGGACGCTGACGGCAATCGGGTTGGCGTTCGTGTACGCCGGGCGCTGGATGAAACGTCCGACGAGCATTGCCGGAAACCGCATTGTGCGGGTGCTGCCCGTCGTCAGCGCTTTCATCATCGCGTGCGTCGGGGCGGGCATTTGCTACGAAGCGCTCAATCAGGCCGGGTACACTGTGCCGTCCTTATCAGCAGCGCTTTCGTTCAAATGAAAAAGCTAGTTCGGAGTGATGTTGGGAGCGGCACGCCGCCACATCGCTGCTGCGAGCGTGGGCGTGCTTATGGGCAAGACGTTTCAAATTGAGCAATGAAGTTTATCGGCGGTGCAATCGCGCGGCTTCCGACTGACACGCAGAAGTTCCTTTCATTGAGCAAGCACTGCTGATAACTTTGAGGCGTCAAATCTTTTTCGAGCGCGGTGTGAGATCAAAGTGGTAGATCACGTTGCCGCTTTCGGCTTCTACTCCGGTTTGAACAAAGCCTATTTTGCGTGCGATGCCTTTGGCGGAAAAATTATCCGGGTGCATCTTCAGCATTATGCGCGTCGCGCCGCGCAGATTGCAGATCACTTTGGCGGCTTCAAGCGACACCATTTCCAGACCGTAGCCGCGACAATCTCTGTCTATGATTAATCCATAAGCCGGAACATCGAAACCCGCATCCCAACCGCGCAGCATAAAAAACCCGACTAGTTTGTTTTCCCAAATCATTCCCGCATAGACATCTTTTTCGCAGTTTCGCAGAAGCTCCGCGATGGTGGCGATGTCGAAATCGAACGGGTAAAAAAAGCGCGCATATCGCGGCGGCTGCGCCAGAAGCATTGCCGATAGCAACGGCGCATCTTCAGGGCTAAGCGGGCGAATCGTGAGGCTGTTTTCGCTCATAAAGTTCTTCAATCAATCTTTCAAGTTCTTCAATTAATTTTTCGCCGCAGTTTGCAGACATGCTCCGAGTGCATCGGCAATGTAAGCGACTTCTTCTTTGGAGAGGCGCGCCGATGACGGCAGGCTAAGTCCCTGCGCGCCCAATTTTGTTGTCACAGGAAATGTCTGTCCTTCAGCCGCGCGAAGATATGGTGGTTGTAGATGCGTGGGATAAAAGAACGGGCGCGTTTCGATGCCCTTGTCCAACAATCGCGCCATCAGCAAATCTCTATCAATTCCTTCAGGAACGCAAATCGAATAAAGCCAGTACACGCTTTTTGCCCATGATGCTTCCGTCATCGTCGTGACAGGAAGATTTTTCAAAGCGTTGTCGTACCATGCGGCGACTTCGCGCCGCCTTTCGATGAACCAATCAATGCGCTCCATTTGCGCCACGCCGATAGCAGCTTGAAGGTTGGTCATGCGGTAATTGTAGCCGACTATCGGGAAATGATAACGGCGTTCCGGGTTCATGCCCTGCCCTTTGAGAAGGCGCGCTCTAGCCGCAAGCTTTTCGTCGTTTGTCGTAATCATGCCGCCTTCGCCTGTGGTGACGACTTTATTGCCGAAGAAACTAAAGGCGGCGATGTCGCCGATGCTGCCGACGCGCTGGCCTTTGTATTCTGCGCCGTGCGCTTCGGCAGCGTCCTCGATGATGCGGAGATCATGCTCTTTCGCAAGTTCGAGAAGCGGCGTCATATTTGCCGGATGTCCGTAGAGGTGAACCGGCATAATAGCTTTCGTTCGAGCCGATATCTTCGCGGCGGCGGCGTGCGGATCGAGCGTCCACGTGGCGGCGTCCACGTCTGCGAAAACAGGCTGCGCGCCGCAGTATGTGACGGCGTTGGCGGAAGCGATGAAGGTTAAATCGGGAACGATCACTTCATCGCCGTGGCCTATGCCGAGCGCGAGCAGCGCGACGTGCAGCGCCGCCGTGCCGTTAACAATGCTGACGGCATGATCGACGCCGCAAAAGTCCGCGAAGCCTTTCTCGAAGGCTTCGACGTAGCTGCCGCTGCCGGAAATCCAGCCGCTCTCCAGGCACTGATTAACGTACTTTTTTTCGTTGCCCGCGAGGACAGGCTCGGCCACAGGAATAAATCGTCGCGTCATTAAATGATTACCTTCGATCAAAGTCGTTTCGTTTTAATTCAATCATTAAAGCACAGATGCGAAGGCTTCTAAATATTCGCGCCCGACGTGCGACAGGTTGCGTGAGTGTATGAACTGCTGTGCGTTTTGCGCGCGCCGTGTGGCTTGCGTAGGATCGTTAAAATGCTTGAGAAAGACTTCGGCGAGCGATTGCGGCGAGTACGGATCAAACATCAAGGCAAGCGCATCATCTGTGCCGAGCCGTTCGGTGAACTGCGGAATGTTTGAACAGGCGACGGCTTTTCCGTGATACATCGCGTCCATAATAACCGCGTTGAGTCCGGCTTCGCTGATCGAGGCGCTGACGACGAGCGATGAATTTTGATGAAGAACCGGAATGTCTTCATCGCTCACGTAACCGAGCGCGAATAGATCGCGGCCTATTTCTAAACCGTGCGTGTCGCTGCTCAAAAGCGTTTCTGTGTTCGGCCCTGCGATGACGAGCGCGACATCCGCATTCGATTTCTGCTTGAACAAAGCGAAGCCTTCGACGATGGTTTCCACACGTTTGTGTCTCGCCGCCCAGCCGAGCGTGAAAACATACTTGCGCTTTGCGATGCCGTAACGCCGAAGCACTTCCGCGCTTGCCTCGCTCATGCGTTGGTCACTTTCGCTTTGTTCGCCTGCGCCGGTTTCATTGGGGACAAGATAAATTCGTTTGGCACGGGAAACGGGCAGTCCGTAAATTCCTCGCGCTTCATTGCTGATAAAGTCGGAGGAAAAAACAACGAGATCGGCAAGATGCGTCCACTTCTTAACTTCGCGGCGCAGCGGCTCTGTCAATTCGCTCCATGCGTCCGTGTGTTCATGCGCCAGATCGTGCAGCGTGATGACAACCGGTTTGCGTGGCTGCCATTCTTCCAATTGGGGAAGCGTGAGATACGGATACGGCATAAAGATTAAATCGAATTCGTTCGTTCGTTCATCGAGCCAACGCAGGCCGCGTCCGTCAAGCGCGCGCAGGCTGCGCTGTTCGAGGAAGCGCGCATGTTGTTCATAGTCTGTGAAAAATTTGGAAGCCGGTAGATTGTTTAGGTGAGATGTTTTTCGCGCGCGGGCGTTTTTTTCGAGCGTGGTGAAGATTCGGTTGCGCGTCCTTGCATTCGCGTCGATACCGATTCGCTCGAAGCTCGTGTGCGGCAATTGCGGCGCGGGCAAAAAGTGGTTGCTCGAATCAAAGAGCGGCCACATTAAATGAAAGTGCCAATTGTTTCCGGCGAGTCTGGAAAATTCTTCGAGCAGTTTGACGGTGAAAAGCCGCACGCCGCCGCCGCTGACAATCTGATCGAAGATGCCGACATGAACAGTTTTTCCTTTCATAGTTCGACGACCGTAGAGAAATACGGCTGAAGCGAAAATTTCGGATTGAAGAGTTGTTCTAAACTATCAAAAACCGATGTGCGCGAGATTATGCGAAGCCTGTTACGTGGCCTTAACCCGAGAGGATTGGATTGAGGTGGGCAGCGCGACCGTGCAGCAGTGGATTATCACTCTGCGACACGCATAGCAGACGCTAAATTGAAGAGAGGCGCGCGGCTTCGGTCAATGATCGTGAGTTAAATGATTCTCGCCGTCGCCGCGCGCTGTTTTGGTTTGGGTCTCTAATGCGTATAAAGATTTTCGTGGCCGCGATAATCTTCCGGCAGGCGGTAACATGCCGGAGAGATTGCCTATCGCGCTTTTAGGACTTCGGCAATTGTTTCAAAAGCAATTGACCGACGGCCTCGCGCGACATCGAGAATTTGACAATGATCTGTTTTCCGTTCGACGACACAGAGGTGTTCTCATAAACGGTTTCTTCATCACGCCCACTTTTGACGGCACGGCCGATAGCAAGCAGTGCGTTATAGCCCTTGGCTAATTGCGCGGCGCGCGCGACGGATTTCGCTTCGGATGTAGCAGTGAGAGCAACATCGCTTTTGTTCAGCTTCGCCGTTAGGTTCAGCGCCCCGCTTCCTTCAAGAAAATCCAGCGCGTTGCTGCTCTTCAACGCCGCCATAAAGTCTCTGGCGACGGTCTCCAATTTCGGGCTGCCGGTGTTCCGGCTAACCGTCGCCTCGCCGAGCGTGCCGTCGGAACTGCGATTAGCGGTGACGGCTATTTCAAACGGCTTTTTGAGATCGAAATCGCCCAAATCCTTCATCAATTTAACTTTTGTTAAAAGATCGACGAAGGGTTGTTTGCTGATTTTTCGCGGCCGCTGAACCTTCGTTTCAGTGACAACCTTATTGAGCTTTTCCGTGTCGAGCTTTTCCGTCGTCGCAGGCTTCGCGGCTTCTTGTTTCTGCGCGAGCTTGTGTCCGGCAGTCGCGACACTCGATAAGATCAGCACCAGCGCAAGGATATTAATCAACCCTAAAGACTTAGGATACGAGTTACATGTAAATCTCAAATTGCCCTTTGATAAAGGCAGCGTCTCCACTTTATGCACTTCCGGTTTCATTCCTTACTACTCCTTAATAATTCGCTACGGTTAAACTGTTTCGCATTTATTAACTTGCGGGGACTACTGAATTACTTTATGCAAATCAAGAGCATCGAGTTAGCCATAAACAGGCAACAGCGGTGTCGGCTAGCCCATCAGCCACCCGCGCACAATCAGCTTTCGCGCCAATCGTCAACATGATCGGCATTGAGTCAATCAACCGGTCTGATGTTTTAGAACCGCTTCGGTATCGTAGAGGCGGCAGATTGCGAGGTAGAGTTCGACAATTTTTTTCCACAAACTCAGTCTTATCAAGTCACCGCTAAGCTGCTTTTTCTACTCTTAATTCGCCTACTTTATATAGCATTTGTTAATAACGCAAGCGGGCGATCCTTGAATCGCTGATTCCTGAACCACCATGCTATGCAGACGGGCGCGGCAGACCGTGGCGACCAGCGCCCGAAGTCCTTAACGGCATCCTGTGGACATTCAGAAGTGGCGCGCGTTGGCTGGATTTACCCGACAGATTCCCGACGTGCCAGACCTGCCACAGAAGATTCCAGCAGTGGTCACTGATTTTGTTTAACGTGGCGCTCATTTGGTGCTGCCTTTCTATTTATCACCCATTGGCTCTATACCTGAAAGTTTGAGCGACTCGTTGCCCTCCTGTTTGAGATCAACGGATATGTCCGCTTGTGCCCAGAACCTAAATCCGTTGCTTTTAGCGGCCTCTCTCATTGCAGCGGGTATTTCAGACAAAGGCCGCACAAACAATTTATCCGAGTCTCGATGTGCTTCCATGCGTACCGAGATCGTGTCCGCTCCGGCATTATATTCTCCAACAGTTTCAAAGATAGTAGCCGGGTAAAATTCGCTTGTAATCTCGACTCCGTTTTCGTTTTTAATATTACCCATAGGTTACTGTTACTCTCTCATCCTTTAGTTGTTACCATTGCTGCCGCTGTTGTTGCCGCGTGCTATTATGTAACGCTCGACCGTGTTTCTAAGCCGCTCGACTGTGACCGTCAAAGTCTCGTTTCTTTCATCGCGGCTTAAGGCGCGTGATCCGCACGCCGTCTGCCGCCTGAATCCCGACAATGCTGCTTAGTTACTCACGGATTAGCTGCCGGTTTTGTTGCGCTTCTTCTTCGCTCATCTGTTGTTGTCTTTCCGTGTCTAAAATTCAACATGTGTTACTTTAACGACAGCTTTGCCCTGCCAGCCGGACGGTGGCTTGACGTTAATACTGAACTTCTTGCGCTCACCGTCTTGGCTCGGAACCAAAGAAGGCGGTAGCTCGTCTGTTTGCTCGGCGACTGACTTGCCCTTATCGTCGAGCAGTGAAGTAGTCAATTCAACCTTTCGCAATAGCTTACCGCTGGAATTCTTTAATTCCCCTAAGACGTACCAACCTCGCCCGTTCATAACGAATTGAGACTCCACATTGCCAACCTCAACCGGCTCTTGGGAATCGCGTTTGCCTGAAGTATTAGGTTGAGCGACAAATTGAGTAATAGGTTGCTGCTTGACGGGTTGAGCAATGGGATGCCCGACAGGTGCAAACAGCGGAGCCGGTGCTTTTGCTGCCGCATTGCTGTTGGTTGCCACGGCCGCGTTCGGCACTGTTGCGACAGCCGTGGTATCGGTCGCCGCTGTCGCACTGCTGGTTGTGTCTGGCTGAGGTGAGGTGGCCGTCCTCGGCTCATCTGATTTGCAGCCAGCAAACATAACTAAGAATAAACCGATGATAATTGCTTTATTGCTGTATCTATTCACTTCTTGCCTCGCTTCTTCGCCTTCGCTGCTCTGAGTGCCGCATTGCTGCTATTTGTGCAGTGTTGCGGGAATCGCTTCTTGAATCTTACCCCGTTTAGTGGAGAGGGAGATAGGCCTCTCTTTCGAGCCTCACGCTGCCTGTTTCAACTGCGCTTCATAGTAACGCGCTTCATAGTAACGCGCTTCGTACGATTGTGTTGCGAAAATTATCTTTAGGCACGAAATTTCTTCGCGTGCATATCGAGTTCACGCAAGACCATCATGACGAGAGCTTCGTTTCCCAATGATGAGGCGGCCTTCAAACTGCTCTATTTAGCCCCGGCGTAACATTGCGAAAAGGTGGACGATGCCGATTCCACATTAGAGTCAGGCGATGCAGGCATTCTCGATCATCTTTGAAGGCAGAGTGCCGACGCTGGATGGAAACTCGTTTACACAATTCATCTGGTAACCCCCTTAGTGATTGGCCTGCGGCTTCCTTATATTCGCATTGCTCTTGTTCGTTCCATTTGCTTGATTGCTGTTCTTCATCTGATCCTTGTTCGCATTACGAGCGCCTTCTTCGCCGCGACAGTTCTTCGCTATCCGGTAACCGGCCTTTTCAGCTTCCGCCCGGCTGGAGAATGTCACGATGTTAGCTTTGGCAATCTTATCGTAATCGGGGCAGTTCGACAGATGATAGATGTGACTACCTTTATTGCCGCGAATCGAGCCATTGGCAGAAGAAGTAGTGACGGTGGTGTTATTGGCTGAACGCGTAGAGTTATTCCCAACCGCGTTGCTGATCTTATTTGTAATTGTCGAGGCAACATTGCCGGTCGCGTTAGCTACATTACCGGCGACGTTGCCGACTGTGTTAGTGGCGTTTCTGGTATTAATGTTACTCAGATTGTAGTTGTTCGCATTGCTGTTGGCGTTGCTACCACCTCCGCACGCTATTAGAAGCGTGACACTGGCAATTGCCAGTATGCCGAGAAATCCTTTAACTTTCATTTCCTGTTTTCTCCTCCATAAAGTCAAACTATCGAAACCCGTTATTTCTGCCACGCGATAACATCTTCCATCCTAGCTTAGGTCACAGTGGATTTGATAGTGGTGAGTGCTTCATATATTAAAGCTCTGAGGTTATCGGTGACGTTCATTTACACAAAATTATTTACACCTTACTTTACCGGGATCGGTGAAAAGAGTTAAAAAGTCTTGCGCGGCCTTCATCTTCTTTGAAATTCCGGTGAGCCGAGCAACAAAATAATAACCTTGCTGGCGTAGGCGGGCAGCGCCGCACCAGATTGGCTCTTTGCCGCCTGCACAGTCGGGATGGGAGCGGTTATTTGAAGAACTGCGGGCGCGGGCGGTTTTGAGTCCTCATTTATTTGGTTTATACCGCTCGCTCCGGGCGTTTCTTCTGCTATGACGTTTTCGAGAGCAGCACGCGTCTTGATCGGCAAGTCTCCGCCGAGAGCGATATGCGAGACGCGTGCAAGGATGTCCTGCGGGCTGTCATTCGCATCTCCCTTAAACAGCGCGATGAGATCGACATGCGTTCCCTTGATTTTGTTAGTGGCAAGCGCGCCGGCGAAATTGAATCGTTCGAGCAGCGCGCCGGTCGAAAGCCACTGCTCCGCCCGGTCTGGATAGCCGTCGGGAGTGATTCTGCCGAAGATCGGTTGACCCATGCGCGCAATCGAATCAAGCAGCGAGCGGTCACCATCCGTCTCTGCTTTCAGCGCACGTAAAGCAGCCGCCGCATATTCAAACGGCGATCTTGTTTTGGCCCTGTAATTGGCGCTTGAGAAAAAATCTGGAGAAGTAATAATCGCCCGTAGTGTTTCACGAATTGAACCGTCGGTTTTGAGAAAGACTTCGGCGGCGCGATTGATGACAGATGGCGGCGGGTCATCGCTCCAGAGGCGGCGCGCTAGTTTCGTCGAGATGAAGCGCGCCGTTGACGGGTGATGCGCGAGAATGTCTAGTACGCGCTCGCCATCCGCGATTCCGCCGCCCGCAGGGATTCTCTTCCCTAGAACAATCTTCTCGCCGTTATCATGAGCCGCTGGATTGAAAACAAAAAGACCTTCGACGTTCGGCTTGGCAATTGACCAGCCGGTGAAGCAGCGCGCCACTTCCTGCACGTCCGTCTGAGTGTAGCCGCCGTCAACTCCTAATGTGTGCAATTCCATCAACTCACGCGCGTAGTTTTCATTGATGCCGCCCACCACACGCGCAGGCTTGCCATTGCTTGCAGGATATTTCCGCACCACGCTTGATTGCCAGTTGTCGAGGTAAAAGAGCATCGCAGGCGAATGCGCGGTCGCCCCCAATAGATCACGAAACCGCCCGAAGGCGAAGGGGCGAATCGCCTCCCGGTCAAAGCCTGTCAGAAGCAATCGATCAGCATCCTTCTGCGCGTAGATGCTAAAATGATTCTCCCAGAAATCAACCGTTAACTCGTATAACTGCCGCTCGCTGTAAACGGCGCGAAGGAGAGCGGTGCGTTGCAGTTCCGTCACTGCTTGCTGCGGATTATGCGGTGGTGGCGACTTCGGCGGCATTGGCTTCGTCGGCGGCGCGTCAATCGGCTTCTTCATCTCCGCAGTTTGCGTCGTGCCTGCATTATTCAATGGGTTAGTCAAAGGCTTAATAGATTCTTTAGCGGATGAAGCAGGCGTGGCGTTCACAGTCGGCGCAGGCGCAGTAGTAGTAGGTTTGGATGTTTGCGCAGGCGAAGGAACAGGCGCGGGTTTGGGCGGATTGTATTGTTCAATCAAGGCCGGAGTTGCCAGAGTGAGTGTTGGGAGTTTACTTAAACGTCTGTTAAGCGCCGCATCGTCAATCGAATCGAAGTCAAGTTGCCCGTTGATGTAAGCCTCAATGCCCATCGCTTTGACGCGCTCGAAGTCGCCGGGACGCGCGCCAAAGCCGAGGCGCGTTAAAACCAGCATAGTACGTCGCTCATTCGTGAGCGGCTGAGCGGTGAGAGAACTATCGCGCGTTGGGCGTCGCTTCTTTTGCGCGAAAACAGTTTTTAAGGCCACCGCATTGTCAAAGATAAAGAGCGACGCGAGGATTAGAGCGAGGAGAGATCGACGCTTGTATGAATCACTAAAAATCATGGTACTACTTACCGAAAGAAATTAAGAGAGACCCCTTGTTAAATCACGCGGCGCATCAACATCTGCCGCTCGTCCACAACTCTTTGCAGCTTGCGCGCGCGCCGTAAACTGCCGCGCGGTGCAGCGATCACGCGCAATCTGTAAAGCTTCATTTCGTGGTTTTTCCAAAAATCCGCGAACCGCTCGCGCATATGAGACCACACAATTCTTTCGAGTTCTGCTCCGTGCAAGGCTTCATCTGTCTCCACATATAGTTCGACGATGTCGTGCCTTCCGTCATGCTTGATAACAGCTTGCCATTCATCGGATGCGCCCGATACACCACGCAAAAGCTCTGCAAAGACCCACGGCCCGACATTGCCCATGCCGCACACAACCATCTCATCGCACCGCGCGCGAATTTTGGCGAGACGCGGCATAAAAAAACCGCACGGGCAAGGTTCCTCAATCAAGCGCGTGAGGTCTGTCGAACGATAGCGCACCAGCGGCATCACATCGCGGGTTAGCGTCGTGTAAACCAGTTCGCCGTTGCCTTCTGCGTCCGCATCAATTGTTTCAAAGAAAAAGTTGAAATCGTTACGATGGTAACCGTTCTGCTCGCGACATTCGACGCCCATCGCGCCGAAGGCTTCCGTCTGCCCGTAGCTCATATAAAGCGGCGCGTGCCACACGCTCTCGACGCGGTGACGCGCTTGCTCCGTTAAATTCTCTCCGCCCGCAAAGAGAAACTTCATCGGCCAAGCGCCGGATGCTTCGGCGATTTCGGCCAATCGCACAAGCCAAGAGGGTTCACCGAAGATGACGTTCGGACGATACTCTCGCGCGTGTTGATAGAAATCCCGCGGCTCGATCTTCCCGGCCTCGACGTGAAAGCAACCGATATGCTGAAAGGCCGCGCGCGCCGTCGCGGGCGAAACCCAGAAAGAACAATCAAACGCGCTTAACACACGGTCTTCACGCTGCAAACCTAGTTGCCGCAAACCGATGGCGCTGGCGCGCCCGATCTCGTCTATCTCACGCTGCGAAAAGAAAACTCGCTTCGGCACGGGCGAAGTCGTGCCGGTCGTTTCGTATGCCGTGTCGGGTCGCCCGATCATAAAAGCTTCGGCTCCATGCGTGCGCAAGTCTTCGCCGGTCGTGTAAAAGTCGCCGAGTTGCGACGGATGAGTGATGCGGCGCACGTCTATGCCGCGCCGCTTGAATGCTTCCCGATAGAAAGGCGCACGCTCCGCCACGAGCCGCAGGGTCTGACGAAAGCGCGCCGCCTGCATACGCTTTATCACCGCGGCGGGCAACGCGCCAAGCAGCCGCTGCGCGTGTTGGGGCGGCAAGCGCAACGCCAGCCGTTCTGTGTTTTCGATAAGCTTTGACAGCATATTTGTTTGGACTTAAGTGCGTTCGGGAGCGCAGCGGCGAAAGAGTTGTTCGATTAGTTCGACAGATATATCTATCTCTTCTTCCGTCATGTCGAAGCAGGGCGCGAGCGTTAGAACGTTTTTGTAGTAACCGCCGATGTCAAGCACAAGACCCATGCGTTGACCGCGTGCGTCGAGATCGCCCTTCATGCCTTCTGAGAACATTTTGTCGGCGAGTTCGCGGTCGGGCGTGAAACCATCGGATTGACAAATCTCTATGCGGAGAGCCATGCCCATGCCGTCGGTGTCGCCTATGACTAGCGGATAACGACGTTGTAGTTCCCTTATTTGCGCAAGAAAGTATGCGCCCTTGCGCAGAGTAATCTCCTCGTAGTTGCCTTCTTCCATCATGCGCACGTTTTCGAGTCCGACGGCTGTGCCAAGCGTATTTGAAGAGAAGGTCGAATGCGTCGAGCCGGGCGGGAACTTTTCCGGCGCGATCAATTCTTCGCGCGCCCAGATACCGCTCAACGGATTTAAGCCGTTCGTCAACGCCTTGCCGAAGACGATGATGTCCGGCTCGACATCAAAGTTTTCAATCGCCCAGAATTTGCCCGCGCGATAAAAGCCCATTTGAATTTCATCGTCCACCATCAGGATGTTGCGCTCATCCAAAACCTTCTTCAGCGCTTTGAAATAACCGTGCGGCGGAATGACGTAACCGCCCGTGCCTTGAATTGCTTCGATGTAGAAGGCAGCGAACTCGGATTCGTTGGCCTTCGGGTCCCAGAATGAGTTGTACTCCGTCTCGAAATTGCGCTCGAACTGTTTGACGCAGTACATCTCGCAATCCTCCTTTTGCTTGCCGTAAGGACAACGAAAGCAATAAGGGAAAGGAACGAAATGCGCGCGGTCTGAAAAGTGTCCGAAGCGGCGGCGGTAGCGATAACTGGACGTGATTGCCGACGCGCCGAGCGTGCGCCCGTGATAGCCGCCCTGAAACGCAAAGACGTGGTTTTTGCCGCTCGCGTTGCGCACGATCTTCAAACTATCTTCAATTGCCTGCGCGCCGCCGACGTTGAAATGCACGCGCCCCTCTAAACCGAACTTCGATTCGTTGAGCCGCCCGATCAATGCCGCGAGTTCTACTTTTTCAGGATGCAGATATTGACACGCAAGCTGCGGCAATTTATCTATCTGAGCTTTCAGCGCGTCATTCAGGCGCGGGTTCGCATAACCAAAACTCGACGCCGAATACCACATCTGCAAATC
>JAABUK010006781.1_pt1 | contig 16887 bp, 1 predicted proteins | sample 5559141 | NCBI WGS metagenome assembly JAABUK01 (sample SAMN10711869, study PRJNA513367) | rock metagenome | isolation source: Antarctica rocks | place: Antarctica: Victoria Land, Pudding Butte nord | collected 2016-01-03
ATGGCCATTCTTGCCCCCATAGATGCGCGCATACCCCCATTTATGGCCTATACATACGCGTATATATGATGTTCCATGATCGCCCCTATCGACGGCAGCGACCCCCCGGAACCACCCCCAACGCCAGGAACTTTTGATTCCCGGATTCAATCGATTCGCGCGAAATCTACGCGGGAGTGACGCCTGGGCTGTGCGACACCGGATATATGGCGACGTTTTACCAGGTGCAGTTACATAGTGCGACAGCGACAGCGACAGAGCCTTGGCCATGAATGGGGGCCTTGGCCATGAATGGAATGGCGCCATGGCCATGAATGGAATGCGCCATGGCCATGAATGGAATGCGCCATGGCCATGAATGGAATAGGGCCATGGCCATAAGTGGGGCCATACATGGGGGCCATACATGGGGGCCATGTTAGTGGCGCATTCTAAATTTAGGTATTCTCACGAGCCAAAAACATTCTCAGGAGCGCGCTAGATTCTCAGGAGCGCTTACAGGGATTAATAGCGCTCGAGAGTTAGGATATAGTATTATCCCGCTTAACCAAGCTTAACCGGCTTACGTACGCTCATAGCGCTCAGAGCCTGCCCTACACTTTTGTAGATATTATATTAGATTATAAAAAAGAAACTCGGTCTATACCGCTTTATTATATATTATTCGAAAGATAATAATATTTTAGATTTTTTCCCGGAGTCGTTACTACTCTTTAAAGATTTATTTAAAGATATTACCCCCGAATCTAAATATTTCTTAATTAATATCCGTAGGTATAATACTATACTAGCGTTTACCTTTTATATATATAGTATAAATAACTAACTTATTAATTAAGCCGGTATTTAATTATTTATTATTTATAACGAGCTCTATTATTTATAAAATTCTTTATATATAATTACCGGCGGCCTCCTTTTTTTTATTTAATTATATTTTATAGATCTTACCTAGGTTATTATTATATATTTAATATAAAACCCGGCTCTATAGTAATATTTTTTAGAAAGACTCGCCTTAATATTACGGGACTACTCGAATTCCTTTATTATTATATACTAGTTTATAAAAGAGTAGATCGAGGCTATATAATTAAAAGCCGATATTATACGAGTTATCCTAAACCCTTATATATAATTAATTATAGAGTAAGATTCCGACCGCCGTTATATTAATTTATTTATCGTTAATAAGATCGTAGTATTTATACCGGACGAGTATAATACCCCTAGATACCGCGATTTTATAATCACCGAGTATACCGTTACGGGTAAAGAGCCGCGCTTTTATTATATTTATTATACGAACGTTATATATTTTTCTTTTCATTATATATTTTTTTTTTTATATAGTAACCTAGGTTAATATTAAATTTTACGGCTTTATAACGACCGTAATACTCGTATTATTACGCGGTACTTTTATTATATATAGTTACGGTATTATTTATTTTAGTATACCGAGTAGTATAATTCTTTACTAAAAGATACGCGTTTACTTTAATAATATATCGTCGATAACTTTTCTATTATCGATTAGACTATTTTAGATTTCTATTATAATAATTAGAATATTATTTATACTAACCTCTATAACGGCGTTACGGACGTATTAACCGGTAATTATAAAAATTTATAAAAGATAAATCGGCGTATTATCCTCCCGTCTAGTTTCTCGGGTAATAATCGGAATATAAACTAGTTATACTAGGACTTTATAGCCATTATATAGTATTTTAAAAAAGTTATTATATTCGTTATATTTACTATAAACCCTAGCTAGCCTAAAATTACCGAGAGTATATTCTTTAAATAAATTATACTAGAGTATACGGAAATCGTTATATAGGTTTTTTATACGAAGACGAAGGCCCTCCTTTAAGACTTTAAAAATTAATATAATCGGTATAACGGAATCGTATATACAATTAAGTATTAAAAACGGGGTCTTCCGTATATATATATTCTTTTATTTCTATACCGAGACGATACTTTTTTAGAACGATTTTATATTAATAATTTAATTTATATAAAGTTACTTTATCCCGCGATAAATCTTAACGGTAATTTATATATTATTATTAAAACGTAGATAACTTATAAGTTTTACGGGGTTATTAATTTAACTATACCCTATATAAAGAATAAAGAGGGTCGTTATATTTATAAAAAGAAATTTCCTAAAGTATTCTAAAAAGATATTATTATATAAGACGACGGTTATTTTATCTACCGCTAGTGTTATAATCCGCGCGTCTAGGTAAAATATATATATAGATAAGATATTTAGATAAATAATAATTAAGTAGTTCTATATAATCCGTATTTAACTCGTAAATATAACGCGTATATTAACGTTAAGGTATACGCGTTTATTATAGTTATTAAATATATTTATAAATACGTATATAAAGGTAACGATCGGATAATATCATAACTCTAGAATAATAAAAACGAGGTTATACGGTATTTTAATAATCGTTATATCGGCCCTGTATAGGCGGCGTAATAGTTATTCGAGTTCCGTAATTATTATAAAGATCCTCCTATAACGCGCCTTATTATCTACGAGTTAAGGTAGGCGCCGATCTATTTTTCTATTATAAATCGCGAGGATCTTATATAAATATAGGTTTTATTTAATACTACCGATAATACCCTAACCTATTTCTTATAATATAATAATAAATATATAAATAATTATTACCTCTTATACTAGGACTTCCCGGAGTACTACGTCTACTACGATAAACGGGGCGAGCGTCGATAAATACTATATAAAAGAAATCGTATTATTAGTCGTATATATTAATATAATCCTATATAAAGCGAGAAATACTATATACGCCTTCTATTTATAATTATTTATAGGCCGCGTAGTTTCGACGATTTTTATATAATTAATAACTAGTTTTACCCTTCTTTCCGTATTATTTATATCGAGTTACGATTATTAAAAGACGACGGCGAATAAATTAACTACTTTTAAAAAGCTATTCGGTTTTTTATTAATATATCGTTACGTAGTCTTTTCGTAACTACGTTATTATATAAAGGTATTATAGATCCGCTCGCGTTATAGGAACGTTTTTATATTAATATCTATAATAATTTACTTTATCGTATCGCGTAATTTTTATTTATACCTCCTAATTTTATCGATCCGTATCTAGATTATAGGCTTTTTCTAATTAATAATATATTATATATTTACGATTTATCCCTTATATTTTTTACTTTTTTTATATTATCTTTATCCTAGGCCGATAATATTTAATCCGGCCTTTTTATAATTAAGTTAAACTACGACCGTAATTATAAAATTACGTTATAAAAGTAGAAAGTAGTATAATTAAATACTAAATAATATTATATATTTAATATTATTATTATAATTATATCCGCGTTGTTATAATTACTAGTATCTTAGTATAAGAGTTAGTACCTTAGTATAAAATAGTAGCTTATTCGTACCGCTAGATAGAAAAGGAATATATAATATACTAAGACTAAATCTTGATTATTATTTTATTTCGTTAATATTATAATTCTTACGTGTCTTATTTCGTTAATACTATATTCTTACTATTTAGTAGTAACGGTATAGTCGAATTCTATTTATAAATAGAAGGAGACCGGCTACTAGCCCTTAAAATATTAATTATAAAATATTAAATCCTCTACTAATATCTTAAAGATATAACTATTATCCGTACTATTATTCTCTTATATAGGTCGAACTATTCTAAGGGATTATAAACTAACTATAATTCGTCCTTATATCTACTACTAACTTTAATATTAATACTAACCCTTTAACCGTTAGCGTTCTACGACGACGAACGAAGCGAGCCGCTTCGTTTTCGTCTTAACCTTTATATATAGTAGCGGTATTTCTTTATACTAGCTACGCCTACCCTAAATCCTAATAATCGAGTTATTATATTAGGCTTTTATAGTTATATAAATCGGTTTATAAACGCGCTTTATAAACCTAAAGGAATATTTATACCCTAGTTATAAAGAGTACTCTATATTTCGGCCGTAGGCGTAGGGAACGATCTATACTAGATTAAAATATTACCGCCGTTTATATTATATACTATTATTTTCGTTTATATAGAAAATCCTTACCTTTTCTTAAAGATCTCGGTCTAACTATAATTAATTATTAGGAAAATTAAATCGCGCCGGAATTACGGAGTTAAGAGCGGAGTTTACTTTTTTTATAATTTAAAGCCTATATTTACTTTAAAACGGAGAAGCGGTATTTACCTTATTAAGAATTATAACGAAATTAATAGGTTTTCCCCGCGCTAAAGTAGGAACCCTAAAAATTTCCTTTTAATCTTTTACTTCTTACTTTTTACTTCGTTATTTCTAACTCGCGTAATCGAGGTTTAAATCTTTAATACTATATAAATAAACTTTCGAACTATATACCGGTAAAAGATCTTTATAAATTTATATAATTTATCCTATTTTCCTTACCTATAAGTTACGCGGAGGTAAAGAAACCGTTTTTATTAAACCTTACTATCTCTCTAGCGTTTTAATTATTTATATTTTCGAAAAAGTATTTCGAGTAGTATAATAAGAATATTAATAGATTAATTTAAAAAGTAGTTCTTTTTATTATCGACTAGTATAATCCTCTATTAAATGTATTAAGAAGTAGCGAGTTATTTATAAGAAGAGGATATTCTATCTTTATTAATATTTAAGAAGAAGAAAGTTCCATAAAAGAAAGCCCTTTTATATTTCCGATTTCCTAGATATACCCTCCTTTAATTACGGAAATATTAGCGGCTTTTATTAAAGGCGTTAAATATTATACCGATTCGGCGTACTTTAACGATTAGAAAGAAAGAAACGAGGAGATTTTAAATCCTTAGTTATTTTATTTTTAGAGAAGGGTTAAGGACCGGATTTTAACTACTCCTATTTATTCTCTTTTAATTATATTCTTTTCTTTAGTTTCTAGTCTAGCTAAATCTATAATTTAATTAACTCCGAGAAAATTAATACCTTAATTCCTCCTATAAAAATTAATTTTTACTATAAATAATATTATACGAAGGATTCTTTTTAATTAGACCGAGAATATAGTTAATAATAATAAAGGTTAATCTAGCTCTTTAGGATAAGGCTAAAAAGGTTTTAATAATTTTAAAGAAAATTAATTTACTCTATTTAATCCTTAATCCTAGTAGGAATAAGAAACCGTAGGTTAACTACGAATTCCGCCTCCGCCGGTAGAGATCGATTTAAATCTATATAATATTATAATCTAGGCTATATAATCTACTATATTAAATATTATTAGAGCTATTTTATAAAATTAGGGTTAAATTTTTAAAGGGCCTCCGAGACCTACTAGACTATAAGGGCTAGTTAATAAAAACGAGTATATTTAATAAATATAATAATAAGCTGGGTATTTCTGTACCGGCGAATTAAATTTCTTCTATTTAAATTATCTAAAGTTATAGGGCGCCGGTAATATCGTCTCTAACTTTAAGGAGTTAATATTTAGAGAGGTTTATACTTTTTATAATAAAATTTAGGATTTCGTTATAATAAAAGGTAAAGATATAGTAAAGAGGAATCTAAATAATTACTTCCGCGGTATTATTATAAATTAGTGGCTTAAAATCCTTTCCTAAGATAAGAAAGATATAATAATATAACTACCGAATAGTCTATAGCGCCAAATTACTAGATTATAAAATTATTTCAAAATTATAATATCTATAGCTCTAGAAGAGCTTAGTCGCTAGTTATATATATCGAAGGATACGGCCGAACGAAATAATTTATTTATCTACGTCTAAAACGTAGTTAAATACGCCGTTTAAGCCGGTATTACCGAAGAGTATATATAGGTTATATAGGCGTAGAATTACCTCGATATTAATTTCTAGGCTATTATCTCTCCTCTAACGAATAATATTTCGATTAAATAATTTATCGAATAGTTTAAGAGTAGGAAGGAGATATAGTATAAGATATAAACCTAAAAGAATAAAGAAGGCTATAAGGATTATTAAAAGAAAATTAAGGAGCGAGAAAAGAATCGTAATATAAAAGAGAATAAATAGTTATCTAAGGATAAATAGTCGCTATAATAATAAAGTAAATATTATAATTCAATATTTTATCGGCCTTAATAATAATATCGACTTTTTTAATTTTAAGATTTTTAAATACCTTAAGGTCCTTAGTTTTAAGATTTTTAAAAGTAGAGACTATTTATTATAGGACCGAATCCTTATAATTCTCGTTCTTTTCTATATTAATAGATAACTAGACCTTCTTTCCCTTATATTAACCTTTATAATTAACCGGCTTATTTTTAAAATCGGTAGATTATACCTTAGATATAATAATAATAATAATTATAATAAATTTAAAAGCCTCCCCCGTAAAAACCTCTAAAAAATACTCTATTACTACTAAAATAACTATTTATAATTACCGCCGGAAATACTTAACTTAACCAAAATTTATTCGCTAGGAATCGGGGCTACGGGAACTAGAGCTATAATAACTAAAGTTATAAAAACTATAGAATATACCTATACTACCCGCCGAGACCGTATAATACTTTCGGTAATTAAGTATAGATATAGCCTACTTACTTTAATAAGTTATATAATAATTTTAATAACGAGAATATAGATTATAGTATCTCCTTTAGATTTATTAATAACTATTTCGGCTCTCCCGAAGCTCCGCCGATAAATTATTACGATTATTATATAAACGCCGATAAAAGTTATTATAATATTAAGGAGAGTATTATAAACGAAGAATAAAGCGTTAATAAAGATATTAATATTAGGTTCGTCTTAATTACGTATTATATTTCTACGGGGAAAATAGGTTAACGTCCCGTTTATAGGAACTATAAATTTAATTTTCTATCGAATAATCTATTATATATATACCTAAAAGAAAGAAAATATATACGCTCGATTAATATCTAGAAGGTAATTAATCCTACCTCTATAAAATTTAAAAATACCGAGTTAAGTATTACTCCGAAGATTTTAATCCTAGAGATTATAATAACGTCGAAGTTAATAGCTCCTAAATCTTCCCCTCGATAAAAAGATAAATTAGTAATCGAATTCACTACTCCGCCTTTACTAATTAACGGGATAATATTTTATATATAGTATTATTTTACCGGCTAAATAGGCCTTACCCTAGATATTATTCGAGAATTAGGATATTTTAATACTAGGTATCCGATAAGTATAATCGATAGAGTATTTATTATATAACGAATCCCCGGCCTTTAGTTATAGACTTATAATAAAGTTATTACTTTAAAAAGTATCGGCTCGAACCGTTATTTAATTATAAAATAGACTTTAATTATATTCTATATAGACGGAAAAACGAAGGATAATATAAAAGTAATAATTAAAATTACTAAAGACTTCTATATTATCGATAACCTTAAAGTTAATATATTTATCGGTATAAATATCCTAGGCTAGGAGAAGGCCGTTATAGACCTCTTTAATAATTAAATAATTTTAGGTAACTATAAAGATATTACGATCCTTATTTAATCTATAACTAGGGATAATATAAGGATTCGATATATTATACGGTTAAAGCGCCGCTAAATAGTTCTAGTACGAATTATATTAACGGTAGTAATCTCGCTAAAAGAGAAATTAAAATTACCGGACCGAGACTTCTTATTCGAACTATAAATAAAAGGAGTCTATACTTATTTTATAAACTTAATAATTAACTTTATTAATATTTATAACGAGGGGAATATACCTTTTATTATTCCTCGCCGCTAACGAATAGGATTAGTTATAGAATATAAGATAGAAAAAGTATACTTTATTAATTTAAATAATTATTCCTTTACGGCGAAAACTTATAAGGATAATATAATTATATTACGCTTTATTAATCTTTATAATCCGAGGTTAATTTTAAGGCCCAAGGTCGATCCTTCTATAAAAACGAAGTTACCGAATAAAATTACGATCTACGGTAACGACTCCGATATTACCGCGATTAAAGAGATTATAGAGTAATACCCTCGTATTTAGGAAGATATAAAAGATATAATCGACCTACCCGAATTTAAATAACTATCGATTCCGCTTACTACGGACTAGTAATCGTTTAATACGAAACTTAATTATAAGGTTTACCTATTAAGCCCCGATATAAAAGCTTTAATAGACGAGAAATTCGATAAAATATATTAATAAGGGAAAATATTATAATTTACCGAGCCTTCCCTATTCGCTTTCCCTATCTTTATTATATAGCGGACGGTATATAAAGGCCCCGAGAGAATACCGATATAGAAGGGTAAAGTCGTAGTCGATATTCGTAGTCTAAATAAAATTATTATCTTTAATAATGTAACGCCATAGTACGTTCCAGCTTAAGTACCATAATAGGGGTGTTCTAGCGTTGGCCCGAACACCTCGCGCCGCTCTTTTGGCCTATTAGTACATGCCTTAGGCGTTACAATAGTAAATTGTAACGCCATAGTACGTTCCAGCTTAAGTACCATAATAGGGGTGTTCTAGCGTTGGCCCGAACACCTCGCGCCGCTCTTTTGGCCTATTAGTACATGCCTTAGGCGTTACAATAGTGTTCGGGCCACGCTTCTGGACTAGCTACCCGGGAATAGGCCAAAAGAGCGGCGCGAGGTGTTCGGGCCAACGCTAGAACACCCCTATTATGGTACTTAAGCTGGAACGTACTATGGCGTTACAAATAACTGCCCTCTTCCGCTTTAAAGCGATATTATTTCGTTAGTATAAAAGTATACTTATATAAATATTATTAATTATAATAAATAATTCTATCTCTTTTTAGTTAAGAGAGATAATTATTATAAGTTTATAATAATTTCTTACCGTAGTTTAGAGTACTATAACGTCGTAGTAATAAGATAAAAAGAGTTAGTTCCGTATATTTAATATAAAATAAATACTTTTCTTCGCCCGTATAGAGTATTCGCGAGATACTATATCGATAACGTTATAATTTTCTTACGGTCTTATTCCGAGTATATCGAATATTTTATAATTATCTTCGCTTTATTTATAGGCCTTAAGATCTCGCTTAAATTTAAGAAATCCTTTTTAGTTTACCCCTCCGTTATATTTCTAGGCTAGAAAATAGATAAATTAAACTTAACTACTACTAAAGAAAGAATTACGGTAATTAAAAAACTTCGTTTCCTAAATATACTATAAGCTTTAGAAATATATATCGAGATAATAAATTAATTACGAAATAATATTAGATACTTCGCCTAGATTATTAAATTACTTTAATACCGAAAAACCTAATTTTTAAAGGGCTCGCCGTCTTAGGGCGGGAATATATAAAAGATTTATTCTAAAAAAATTTACTTCGTATTTATAAAAGAGGAATTAACTTCTTTTAAATTACTCTAAAAAGTATTTACCTCTAAAATCTATTTATATTATCGGGATCTAGCTCGTTAATTATATATTAATATAAATACGTTAAAGTCGTACGGAATTAACGCTATAGTATATTATATTAAAGGAGATCCTTAGGGTAATAATTTCCCCCGTATTAATATATAACCAATTTTATTCCTATCCAAATTACTTAATCCTATAGAGTCGCGTTACTAGCCTACGGAATTAGAAGTAGTAGATTTAATTTAGATATTAAAAAAGATTTTATATCTATTTATATAAATCCCGATAAAGAAGGTTATTATCTTTATTAACTACTCGGTAACTATTAATATTACCCGATAAATAATACTATCGTCGTCCTTTTTTAATAGGATAAACCTACGGTTAATATAAACTTCCTAATATATATTATAATATAATCTCGATATTCGTTAGTATCCTAGAAAGTAAAATATTATACTAGATACTTTATCTCGCCTCCTCGGTAAAAAAGAATATCTTAATACTAAGAGTCTCGGTATTCTAGACGACGTCTTCGCTTTTTATTTTACTTTAGTTAAAATATCTTTTAAATACCGCCTTAGATTATAAAAGGCGTATTTTAAAAATAAAAAATAATTAAGGGTAATAACTTTCCTTATATAAAAGAAGAATAGACTTAAGAAGGAAACCCTAAGGTCTACGAATAAAGTCGATATAATTAATACTAATATTTCTTTTCTTTTTAAAGACTTATTTATATAATATAAAGACGACTATATTAATAAGGAATACCTATATATCCCGAAATTAATAAAATAAAATATTTTCGAACTCGTATATAATAAGCGAAATTATATAGGATTTTATAGAACGTATAAGAATATCGCCGATAATTATTATATACGGTATTTAACTCGAAGACTTAAATATTATATTTTATACTACCTTTAATATTAATTTAATTAGATAAAAAGGTATATATTATATAATATTTTAAAACTAATTCTAATAAAGTTAAAGATCTATTATTATATTATTATCGATTTTATTATAGCGCTCCCTATATTTATAAATAGATATAATTATTTAATAATTATTACCTATAAGTTCTCGAAAGTAGTTACTACGGCTTTAAGGAAAGATACGTTTAGCGCCGAAGAATAAATAAACGCGTTATTTCTCGCCCTTACCGACTAAAGAATTCTAAAGGCGATTATTTCTAATAAAAACCTTAAATTTCTTTTAGGTTTATAGAAGGTAATCTTTAAAATATTAGGAATTAAATTAATAATCTCTACTACCTATTACCTTTAATTTAACGGCTAGTCGGAACGAATAAATTAAACTATAGAAATAATATTATAATTTTATTTAATATACTACCCTAATAGTTTATAGGATAAATTCATAACTACTTTATAATCTATTATAAATAATTCTTAAAGTTTAGCGACGACGCTTTTATTAAACGAGATTATCTACGGTATAAAACTTAATAATAGAATTTTAGTTTAAGATATAGTAGGAAGGATAAATTTTATTAATATTAAAATAATTAACTAGAAGGAAACCGCTAACACGATTTTATTCGCGGCGATTAATACTAAATTTCGGTATAATAATAAATATATACTCTTAATAATATAAAAAGGGGATATAGTTTTTTTAAAACTATATAAAGATTATAGGATCCCGGGTTTAAAGAATTATAAATTTTTAAATTAAAAAACTAGCCCGTTTAAAATTTTAAAGCGAATTAACGGTTTAACCTATAAGTTAAAGTTACCGCCGATAATAAATATTTACCCCGTTATTTTAATCGCCGCTTTAGAACCTACTCCGCTAAAAAAGGATTTATATAACTATCCTTAAGAGGTCGGGTAGGCTATTATTCTCGATAATAATAATAAAGATATAAATAATTACTTTAAAATAAAACGTATTTTAGATAAAAGGATAAGAAAGCTTTTAAGACGAAGGAAAAAATTAATAATATAATACCTAGTTAAATAAAAGGGCTAGGGGCCCTACTAGAATATATAATATAATAAATAAGATCTTAAAAACGTAGAAGGCGTAATTAGCGACTATAATAAAAAGTCGTTATAAACTATATAAATAGTTTAAGGTACGGTATTACTTTATTTATTTATTAATCTTAATTTTATTTTCGCTTCTTTACGCGACGATAACTTTATTATTTAGTAATAACGAATTTCTTAGTAGCCCCGCTATATTAATATAATATTTCTAGTTAATTTAAATAATAATAAGTCGTTTTCCTCGCTCGAATTAATAAATACTACCGTTATCGTAATATTTAGTTATAGTATCTTAGGCGCTAAATAATATTAATATATCTTTCCTTTTTTAATTTAAATATTAATAATTTACTTATATCGCTCGCCCCGATCGGGTATAATACGATATCTTCGTTTTAATAAATCTTTAATTACGATATAACTAAATTACGTTCGGGAAAGGTTTTAAAAATACCGATTAAAATAACCCTAAAGAGTAATAAAGTAAAGGTAAAGAAAATAACGAAAATAACTAAAATTAAAATAATTAAGGTAACGAATAAAGATAATAATAAAAAGTCCGGCGCTTCTACTTCTAAATAGAGCGATAAGGTCGATAACGAGTAAATTATTAAGGCCGAAATCGATAGTCGAGTCGATAATAAAGAGGTTAAAGACTCGCCGTATAATAAACCCGTATATAATATAACGGAAGATAAAGATACCTAGTTACTAGCGGGTAAAAATCTTTCTTTATTATAAGCCGGGCTAGTTATTTAATATAATAAAATTTCCTTAAATACGCGATTTAAGAACTAGCTAAAGGTATTTAATTTAAGAAATAACCTATAACCTAAATAAGTAAATAACGGGTAGCTAGCTATAATATAATTAATAAAAAATAATAGTATAAAATACGCGATTATTTTTAACTATATATAATTATATAGGGATAAAGGGAATTTATTATAAAAGCTAGATTAATTAGTTTTAATAAAAGGGGGGAAATATAACTAATATATCTTCGTAGAAAGATATAATTATCTCTCGACGGACGAGATAACGAGAGTAAAAGATCTCTCGACGTTATCGAAAAAACTATATAAAAAGGGCCCGAAGGTAACGAAGATTATAATTTTAAAAAAACTCTTAATATAGGAGAAGTCGATATCTAGGAAATTTAATAAGGATAATAAAAATAACGAGAGCGAGTCCGAATTAAAGAAAGAGTTTTCGGTTTCGAAGAAATCTTTAAAGAAATCGATAACGAAATTATTCCTACCGAAGAAGTCGACTTTAAAAATAATCTCTTTTATAATCGATAATAACGATTTTTAATTAATTAATATAAAGTTACCTAGTATCGAGGCGCAGGAACGTTAAAAGAAATATACCGGAACTATATAAATATCCGATAACCTAGTTATATAGCTGGAAGAGTTAGATAAAATTAGGGAGATATTTAAAATAAAAGTCGCTACCGAATTTAAAGCCGTAAATTCTTTAAAGCGAAAGATTACGGTTATTTTATCTACGCCCGCGAAGAAGCGGGTAAATAGGAAAAGTATAATATTTACGGTTATAGAATAATAAGTTAAAATCGGTAATAAAGATTTCTTAATTATACTTTAAATTACGTTTTAAACTTCGCCTTTCCTTATAATAAAGATTTCTTAATAAATTATTTCTTCTTCTATTATATCTAAAAGCTCTAAATAAAAAAGAGTAAAGCGCGTAGCTAAGAAATTTAAATAGGATAAAATATTAATTAATTTAAATACGAAAAAAGCCCCTTTAGTATAAATAATAGCGGATATTTTTATAATAACTAGTAAATCTAAGCCGGTTATATTAACGACCGTACCGCCTTTAGCGAAGGATAATTCTACGTTATTATAAATTTAAAGGTGTACTAACTCTACTATAAGCGAAAAAGGTAAAATAAAATAAGTTTTCTCGCCTAATATTATAGGAGTAAATATAACCGGTTTAGGAATAAAGCGCTCGAAGAAAATAAAGTCTAATAAATAAACGAAACCGTTAAAAATAGAAGGGGAGGTTAAAGATATTTCTATATTATTAGAGGATTTAAGCGATAATTCTAAAGGGGAGTCTCTAATCGAGATTACTAAAGAAGTATTCGTTAAGTCCGAAACCCGTATAAACGAGCTAGAAACTAAAAATAAGATCCTAGCGAATAATAACGCTATTTTACGTAATTATATAGATTTTTTAAAAGGACTTATTATTAAAGCTAATAATAAGATAGTCCGTATTTTATCGGTCCTAGAAGTCTTTTATACTACTTTTATTCAATATCGGGACCGCCTATTAAATTAGTATAAAGTCGATTATATTTAAAGACTAATTAACCGATAATAGGTAGGCGAAACTAATTAAGAGAGTTAAAGATATAAACGGTATTAGAGACTTCGCTAATAATCTTTTAGTTAATATTAACGTAAATATAAATACGCTAATTAAGAGATATCCGGCTTTAGAATAAATACGTAATCGAGAGAGGTTTAAGTAGTAGATAACTACCGATATCGTATTAGGCGGTAAATTTATTAAAGATAACGATAAACTATATAACTAATTCGGTATAACCGCGTAGACTACTTTAGATTATAATAATCGCGCCGTTATCGAAGCTATTACCGATAATAAGGCCGCGTAAACTACTACGACTACTATCGGTTATAACGAACGCCCTATTACCGACGTTTTAGTTACCGATAAATAGGAACCCTAACTAGGTACTATAACGAATATATTAAAGACTACGGATACTCCTCTATTTAGTATTTATAACCTAACGATTAATCTCCGTCTCGACGATTTTAAATAAAAACGTCGTCGTCTTCCTATTAATATAATATATTTATAGTAGTTCTAAGTCGAGGTAATAAAGAATAAACTATATTAATAATTATAGTATTTATTATTATTTATACTTTTACTTCGAGGCCTCGAGGACGTAAGGCCTTTATTTATAAGGGTAACTATTATAATTACTAGTACCTTAGTATAAGAGTTAATACCTTAATATAAAATAGTAGCTTATTTATACCGCTAGATAGAAAAGGAATACATAATATACTGAGACTGAATCTTAACCACTGTTTTATTTCGTTGACACTGCAATTCTTGCGTGTCTTGTTTCGTTGATACTATATTCTTACCACGCGTCCTCTACGGATCTTTATTTCTTTTTATATAATTCTATTAAAATAAGAAAGACCTTTCTATATAAATATTTATATTATTACTTTCGCGCGCGCGGTAAGGTTATTCTATATATAATATCTACGGGTATTATAATTATATTATTATTAAGCGGGAGGATTTCCTATTCCCGTTTTAAGATTTTAATTATATATATATAAATTTCGATTTATACGATTCCTTTATAATCCGATCTTACTACGTTATTATATTATATTATATTAATTATCTAGGATAAAGTTCCTATATAGTATAAGAATAATTTCTCGGCGGTTAATATAATATTATATAATATTTATAATAGCGAGTAACTCTTTAGCGGGATTCTAACGGTTTTAAATAAAGATTTTATATAAATTATATTAATCGTCCTTTAAGGAAATTATATTATGTAAATTAATATTAATATTTATAGTTCCTAGATCTAGCTCTTTTTAATTATATTATAGTTATATTAAAATATACGAATTTATACTAGTTAAAATAACGTAGTTTTTACGGATTAAATTAATTATATATTATACAATCCGAGGTTATATAATTTAATATCGTTACCGCCGGTTATTACGAATATTTTCGAAAATATATAGAGATTTATCGACTAGGTCTTCCCCCTATATAAGTTTACCTAGGTCTATATTAATCCAAACTTTTTTTAAAGTCGGGCGATCTTATACCCTCGAAATAATATAATAAAGGTATTTAATTAATAGATTCTTAAAGATATATACGGGTTTACGCGAGCCTTTTCGTTTTATAATTCTATTTTATATAACGAGGGAGCCGAGATAAACGAGTTAAATACGGAGTTTTTATAAACCTTAGAGCCTTCCGGGTTCCTTTAATTTTAATTATTACTTAAGGTCAGCGCTCCGATTATATTATTATAGAACCTTTATCTATAAAAAGGGATATATAATAATACGCGGTTAATTATTACCCGGTTATATAAAGATTATATCGAGGGCCGTATTCTTAATAGGGCCTAGAATAATAGGATCCGGTTAATCCCTTGAGTTAAATTAATTAATAAAGAGGGTAATTATCCTTAAATATTTATATATAAATAATTTCTTATTCGGCTTTATTTCGTAATAACTATTAATAAATCGTAAAGTTAGTTATTATCCGTTATAAGTATCGACCTAGAAGTATCTTATTTTAGTTATAAATAACTCTATATTATACTCTCCCGTATAAGAGATATACGGAGGCTTATAGTTCTATTTCTCCCCCGTACCGGTATATATACCGATAATATAATCTTTCCCGAGGTACTTTTATATAATAATATTCTATAAATTATATAAATATATAAACTCTTATTATTAAACTATATTTATTATAGATTTAAATCTTAATTCGAATTATTAATTCTTATTATATTATTATATATAAATTTAAATTATTAATTATATATTTTTTTAGATATAGATATTTTCTTAGAGTTTTTATTTATAAATCGTATTTAAGAAAAAAATAAATAACGTTTTAATTTTAATTAAAATAAGTTATTTAATTATATACTTTAATTTTTTTATTAATAATTAAAATCTATATTTATACGTCTTTTCTTATATTTATATTTATAAATAATATTAATTATTAACGATAACCTTTATTAATAAAAAATAAAAATAAATAATAATATTTAGGATATTTATAATAATATTTTTTATTTAAACTTATCGTTATAATATTATTTATTATTCCTTTAATATATTTATTTTTTTCGAGTATTTATTTTTTATATAAAGAGTATATAATATAATATAGAAATTATATAAAGTATTTTCTAATATATATTATACTTTCGATTTATTAACCTTCGAGTTATTATTTAATTCTAATTTTAAATACGAGAAGTTTATTAATTAATTATAAATCTTATATATAATTTAAATATAAATAAAATTATATAAAGGAAATTTTATAATTTAATATAAATATGAACTTAAGATTTTAAGATTTATATATACGATAATAATTAATATCTAATTAATAATAAATAAATAAAGAAATTTATTTATTTATATTTTATATAATATTTATTTACTTATTCAATATATAATAATTTTAGTTAATAAATATAAATATATATTATAATACTATATATATAATCTTTTATTAACTCTTAAATAAAGGAAAATATAATAAAATTTTAATATATTAAAATATAAAGATAGGATTAAATATATAAAATTCTA
>JAABUK010006782.1_pt1 | contig 16884 bp, 12 predicted proteins | sample 5559141 | NCBI WGS metagenome assembly JAABUK01 (sample SAMN10711869, study PRJNA513367) | rock metagenome | isolation source: Antarctica rocks | place: Antarctica: Victoria Land, Pudding Butte nord | collected 2016-01-03
CGGAAGGAATTCGTTTTTCTCAATTTCACAACACAGCCCGCTGCTGCCCGACGCGGGCTGCTCTTATGACCGGTTTGTATTCGCATCAGGTGGGCATGGGACACATGATCAACGATACGGGGCTTCCTGGTTATCGCGGCCAAATCAGCCATAGCTGCGTCACGATTGCCGAAGCCCTGAAGCCCGCTGGATACCACACGCTGATGACTGGTAAGTGGCACCTGACCTTTCCTGGCAAAGGGCACGAAGATAACTGGCCCATGCAGCGAGGCTTCGAACACTACTACGGAACCATCGCGGGCTCGGGCAGCTATTTCGACCCAGTAACTCTCCAGCGCGATAACCAACCCGCTCCCGCCAAACCGGGCTTCTATTACACAGACGCGATCGGGGACCAGGCGTCTCAGTACATCGGCGATTATGCAGGGAAAGACAATCCGTTTTTTCTTTACGTCGCGTTCACCTCACCGCATTGGCCCCTCCACGCGTTGGCCGAGGACGTCGATCGTTACAAGGACCGCTACGCTACCGGATGGGATAAATTGCGCGACGAGCGATACGCGCGCATGGTGGAGCAGGGTGTCATCGATCCGAAGTGGAACCTAACGCCTCGCGATGAGTCCGTTCCCGCCTGGGACCAGGCTCCAAACAAGGAATGGGAAGCGCGCCGGATGGCGGTCTATGCAGCGCAGGTGGACCGAATGGATCAGAATGTCGGGAAGATTCTGTCCAAGCTGAAAGAGAAGGGAGCCGAGGACAACACGCTTGTGCTTTTCCTTTCTGACAACGGTGGTTGCGCTGAGATCCTCGGACCGAAAGCGGGACCGTTAGATTCGCCGGTCACCTTGGATGGCAGGACTGTCCGAAAGGGGAATGATCCATCGGTGATGCCCGGAAGCGATGACACTTACGAGAGCTATGCGACGCCGTGGGCGAACGCGAGCAACACGCCTTTCCGTCTCTATAAACACTGGGTGCATGAAGGAGGGACATCCACTCCGCTTATCGCCCGTTGGCCTTCCGCAATGAAGGGGAAAGGCTCCTGGAATCGGCAACCCGGACACTTGATCGACATCATGGCGACCTGCCTCGATGTAAGCGGCGCAACTTATCCGAAGTCCGTGAAGGGCCAAGCGGTTCCTCCGTTCGAAGGCATCAGTCTGGCTCCTACGTTCTACGGCCGGAAGCGTCCGGAGCATAAGGCTATCTATTGGGAGCACGAAGGCAATCGAGCTATTCTCCAGGGCAAGTGGAAGCTGGTTTCGCGCTATTCGGAAGGCTGGGAACTCTATGACTTGGAAGCCGACCGCACGGAGTTACATAACTTGATAAGCCAACAGCCCGGTCGCGCGAAGAACATGGAAGCAATGTGGGATGCCTGGGCAAAACGCTGCAATGTTGCCCCATGGGCCGACGTACAAAAACGAATCAAGGGCCAAGCTTGAGGTTTCAATGAAACAAGTACATTTGCATCAACTCCGTGCCCTCAAACTACTCTTCCCCCTCACTCTCATCACAGGCTGGATCGCGCATCTGCAAAAACGCTGAGTACGTCGCTTACGAGCACAGGCCGCACCTGGCAAAATACTCTGAACATTGCCGGGCAAACCACGCTCCGCACCCGCGCTCCTTCCCTGCCCTCTCGCCCGGCAAGCTCAACAGTTTCGTTCGGACATGGCATCCGGCTCCCCCCTCCGGGAACTCTGCTCAAGCGGCACAGCCGCAATCCGGTGAGGACAGATCATTGGCACAGTTGCTCACCCCTATCCGCAGTTCGGCAGCATTCAGGAAACTCAGCCGATCGGCCATTCGATGTACCACTCGCTCCAAACACAAATCCAGAAACGACTTAGCGATGGATTCGCTATCAACTTGACACATACATGGTCAAAACTCCTTGATGCCATAACGTTTCTGAGTCCCGGCTATCGCACTCCCTGGTCATTGCGCTTCGCGGGTATTCGGCAGGATGGTCAAGCCACCTGGAACTTCTCGGCTATCAAGAATATTCAGCTCCGCGACTCGGTACAGCTACAACTTAGAGCCGACTGCTTCAATGGTCTGAATCATCCTAACTTTAACGCTGCCAACGTAACGCCTACAAGTACCGCGTTCGGTATCATTGCTAGCCAGAACGGTGGTGGACGCCAATTCACCGTAGCCGGGCGAATTCAATTCTAAAAGGTAACTATGAAAAACATACTACTCAGCGCATTTGTATTTGCCTCCCTCTCTACTGCCGCGCCTCCGGACGCCCCAAGGCGTCCTAAGGTCCTGGGTGTTGCGCACATTGCGCTCTCGGTCCACGATATCGAGAAGTCCCGCATTTTCTATAAAGATTTCCTTGGTTTCGGTGAACCATACAAACTCGACAACCCAAATGGCAGTCTTTCGCTCACATTCATCAAGGTAAATGAGCGTCAGTACATTGAACTCTTTCCGGAAAAGGCACCCAATACGGACCGGCTGGTCCATATTTCCCTTGAGACCGACGACGCGGAGTCGATGCGTGTTTATCTTGCTTCGAAGGGCGTAAAGGTGCCGGAGAAGGTGGGCAAAGGTCGCATCAAGAATTCCAATTTCATGATTACCGATCCCGACGGGCATCTCGTCGAGATCGTACAATACGAACCCGATAGCTGGACTTTGCGTGAGAAAGGTAATTTTCTGGATGGTCCCCGAGTGTCGACGCGTATAGCCCATGTAGGGATTGCTGTCGGCACGTTGGATGATGCGATGAAGTTCTATGGTGACGTCCTAGGGCTGCAGGAAATATGGCGCGGCAGCAGAGAGGGCAAAGTGCTTGATTGGGTAAATATGAGGGTACCGGATGGTAAGGATTATTTGGAGTTCATGCTCTACGATGAGAAGCCGAACCTGGCCCGTCTGGGAACGATGCACCATATTTGTCTGGAAGTGCCAGATATCGAGAAGGCGAAGGCGCAATTGGAAAGGAATCCAACCCGAGCCATTCAGACCAAGACGATGGAAATCAAAACAGGAACAAACCGGAAACGCCAGATGAACCTATTCGATCCTGATGGTACCCGTACCGAGGTGATGGAACCAAACACAATTGACGGCATACTGACGCCCTCTGCAACAGCGAAACCACCTAGGTAAGAATCACGAAAATGAGCGTTTAGTTAGCAGAAATCGCTCGTCTTGCCGCGTATCTAGAAACCCCGGTAGGCGCTCAACACGGTACCGCGCCTGTCCGGTACTGCCGGTAGAGTAATGGTCGGTCCAAAGATTAAGATAGTGGGTCTGATGGTCCACCGAGTTCTGATTTTCACTGCCATGGCTGCCGCGCTTTGCTGTGCCCAGGATTTCGACGTTCTGATTCGCAATGGCCGCATTGTCGACGGAACGGGCAACGCTTCTTTTCTTAGCGATGTCGCTGTGCTCAACGGACGAATCGCCGCTATTGGGCGCTTCCCGGATGCCAAACCAAAGCGCATCATCGATGCGACGAACATGGTGGTCTCGCCCGGTTTCATCGATATCCACAATCACTCCGACTACACGCTTCTGATTGATGGAAACGCACAGAGCATGGTGCGCCAGGGTGTCACGTCGATGATCCTCGGTGAAGGTGGATCGGCTGCGCCCCTGGGCGGTAAGCAGCAGGAGAAAGTCGCCGGCGCTGATTGGACCGATTTCACCGGATACTTTGCGCACTTAATAAGGACGGGCATTTCGCCCAATGTGGGTACCTACGTCGGCTCCAGCCAGATCTGGACTTACGCCCACGGTGAAAGCGCCGGCCCACCTACCCCGGCCGAACTCACTCGGATTGTCGCTCTGGTCAGGCAGGCCATGCAGCAGGGCGCGCTCGGCGTGGCCACTTCACTCAGTGGCCCGCCCGGTTCATGGCTCGATACGGACACGCTGGTGGCCATGTGCAAGACAGCGGGTGAATATGGCGGCATCTACTCAACGCATCTGCGCACCGAAGGCGAGGGCGTCTTCGAAGCCGTTGCAGAAGCGATTGCGATAGGCAGGCGCGCCGGCGTTCCCGTCGATATCATTCATCTTAAGCTGGCCGAGCACAAGTTATGGGGCAGGATGCCGGAATTAATCGCAACCATACAAGCGGCCCGTACTGGCGGTGACGATGTGACGGCGAATGTTTACCCCTACCGGGCGGGCCAGAATAACCTGTCAGCTATTATTCCCCCATGGGCCCAGGAAGGCGGGTCCGGAGCCATGCTCAAGCGCCTGAAAGACCCTGAGCTGCGAAGGCGCCTTCAGGATGAAATCGAGCACGGCATTCCTGGTTCTAACTGGTACAACCACTACACCGCCACCGGAAACTGGGAAGGCATGTTGCTGGTTTCTTTCTCAAATCCCGCTTACCGGAAGTATGAAGGGCGTCGGATGAGCGAAGTGATTCAAACCATGGGTGGACAGCCTCTTGATGTCTTATTCAAGCTACTTGACGACAACAAAGGGTCGGTTCCCACCATCTACTTTCACCATGATGAGAATGACATGCGGTATGCCTTGCGTCAGCCATGGGTATCGATCGGATCGGATGGAACGGCCGTGGCCACCGAAGGGCCGACCGCCGAGGGTCATCCGCACCCCCGGTATTTCGGGACCTTTCCCCGAGTGCTGGGACGCTATGTGCGCGAGGAAAAAGTAATCACGCTCGAGGAAGCTGTTCGGAAAATGACATCGGCCAATGCGACCAAGGTTCATATCTATGACCGCGGGCTTCTTCGCCCCGGCATGTGGGCCGACATCGCTATCTTCGATCCTGCGAAAGTGATCGACCACGCCACTTACGACGCACCGGCTCAATACTCCACCGGAGTCGAGTACGTTCTGGTGAACGGCAAGCTGGTGCTCGATGCGGGAAAGCATACGGGTTCGCGGCCGGGTGCGATCCTCTATGGCGCTGGCAGGCAGCAACCCGTTGCCTCCGCGGCTCGTCATGCCTTTACCGATCACGATGCCGCCGCGTAGGTAATCCGGCCATGAGGCAATGTACAATCAGCCGGGCAGAAAGGCCGCCTTCGCAATCTGGTTGTGGAGCAACTCGCTTTAGGCCGGATTGCCAGGATGTATCGCCGCTTTCGCGCCTAACTCGGTGTCAAGGCGCAAATTGCTTTTTGGCGCCGCCACATCAGGACCGTGGCACGTATAACAGCACCTTCGAATGACGTTAGGCGGATGTTTCCATCGAAATGTACAGGCGCCGCAAGCCGTAGGCGGACAAGGCGGCGAGAAGTGCTATCAGTTTCATAGGCCGACTCCAGAGATGATATATCGCGGGGACGGCTACCGAGTTCTATAACCTCGGCTCTTAACAAGGAGAGTGCGACTGAAAATTTTTGGCTCCCCGCTGCATCCATGGCTCTCAGTCTCTGAGAGTTTTAACCGCTTATCTGTCTGAGTTTGGCCTTTGCTCTTGAACAGGAGGTCTGGGCGGCCGTCGCCATGTTGGCAGGTGGACTAAAACGCGATACGCACGCCGAACCGCAGCAGGCGCTCGTCGATACCTTCGCGGCCAGTGCCGGAGGTATTGGTAATCTCAAAAACTCCGGACTGAAAGGAGCCATTTTTCAGCTTGAGGTTCGAGATATTCGCGCTGGGATTATCGAACTTTGGCGTATTGGTGAAGTTGAACGCTTCGGCCCGGAACTGAATGTTGATGCGTTCGGTAACCCGGAATTGGCGGAACAAACCGAGGTCGGAGTTGAATGCCGATGGACCGCGCAAGTTGTTAAATCCAGATGTACCGAACCGCGCGTCTGTGACGGGAGCGAAGGCGGTCCAATCATAATAGGCTTGACCCTTGCCGATACCGCCCAGCTTGCGTACCGTGCCCTTGATCTGATCGGCCCGCTGAGAGCTGCCGGGCAATCCGAGGGACGCTCCGTCGGCGCTAACGCTAAATGGCGTTCCGGAATACCAGCCGGTCACGGTGTTCACCTGCCAGCCACCGAGTAGCGCCGCGCCGATTCCGTTCGCCAGGAATGATTTGCCTTTGCCGAAAGGTAGCTCGAGGATGCCGGTCAACTGAATATTGTGAGTGCGATCGAAGCTCATCAGGGAACGATTTAAGGCGTAGTATTGCAACGCCTGGATTCTGGGACCGCCGTCGCTATTGTCATTGCAGCAGATGCCCATTACTTTTGACCATGTGTAAGAAACCTGCAATGACGCGCCCTTTGAGAAGCGACGGTCCAATGTGGACTGCAATGAATTGTAGCTGCTGTGACCAGTAGGCGTGAGCAGAGCGGTTTGGGTGGTGCGACCGAATTTCTGAAAGTAAGGCTGCCCGTTGCGGTCCGCGCCGATTACCTGCCCAGCGTTGAGATCGAGATTGCCTGTCTGATGGATCTGACGTGTGGCTACATAACCCACCTGCGCGGAAAGATTCTGAGCCAGTTGCTTCTGTACGGTAAAATTCCAGCTCTGGATGTAGCTGCGACGGAACTCATCGCCGGTAGAGGTCAGCGCATAAGCGCGCGGGACGTCGATAACGCCGTTGCCGAGATCGGGAACCGTGATCTCAGGAATGCCTTCCGATAGAGTGCGCCCGGTGAAGGTGAAGCTGTTTGGCGAACTGCCGTTCAGCACCGCGAGGACGGGATAGTTAGTGCGAAGGGTGCGGGCGATGTTCCACGGGTCCCAATTGAGACCATACCCGGCGCGGATGACCCAGGTGCTGCCAGGCCGGTAAGCGATACCCAGGCGGGGACCGAAATTGAGTTTGGATACCTTCGTTCCGCAATCCTTCGGCACTTGGCCGACGCCGCAGATCAGCATCTTGTTGTTGACAAAGTCATAGCGCTCCATCCCTCGGTTGCCGCGTGAAGGGAAGGGATAGTACTCGTAACGCGCCCCATAGGAGAGCGTCACTTTCGAGTTCACCTGCCACTGATCGCGCAGGTAGGCGCTGTACATCCTGGTGCGAGTCGTATAGACATCAGGCACCTGCAAAATTCTGCCGTAGCGGGTGGGCAGGCCAAGCAGGAAGGTGCCAAACGAATTGTATTCATTGGCCGAGGGACCTCCGGCGATTTGAGTGGGCCCGCCTGCAAAGCCGAAGCCGCCCGCAGCACCATAATTCGAACCGGAGAACTCGGGCTGCGTGTGGTTCAGGTTCATGTTGGCGAAGTCTATGCCAGTGCGAATGTTGTGCGTGCCGTGAGTCCAACCGGCATTCGCTACGTATTGAAATTGAGGGTCATGCCGGAAGTACGGCATGTAGGTTTCGGTGCTGCCGAAAGCAGTGAAGTTGTTGATGTCGAAGGTGGGTAGGCCACTCTCAAACCGGCGGGTGCCGTTGGTGCCTGGGATGCCGAGCACGTCGCGGCCAAGATTCGTTCCAAGCCGTGGCTGCTCGACGTTGGTGTCCATCAGCGTGTAGCCGAAGTAGGCATCCACCACCACTGAGGGGTTCACAACGTAGGTGGCCGCCAGGGTCGTACTCCAGGTGCTTCCATACCCGTGACCCGGATTGCCGCCGTTGATGGCGGGACCACCGATCTTCGGTCCGAAGGCCTCACCGTTCTGCGTGTCGAATTTCAAGAAGCTTACGCGCGCGTAGGTAGTCAGCCTGTTGTTGACGTTGTAGTTGACCTTTGAATCGAGCGTATTGCGGTCGAAAAGGAAGCCAGCGCCAGAGAAATAGTTATTGGTCAGGATCTCTCCCGGCTGGTTCGGCAGCGGAAGATCAGTTAGCAGCTTAAGAGAAATCGGGTTGATGCGATTCAACGGGATCTTGTTGCCCGGGAAAGCCGTCCGGTCATTGCCATTGGCGTCACCGGTGGCAGGGTCGTAGATGGTACGCCCGCTCGCGGAAAGGTCGCCGGAGCGCATCGCAGCGGTAGGCACGGTAGAAAACCGCGAGGCGAACTGGCGATTTAACGTGCCTTCGTAGCTGGTGAAATAGAAGATTTTGTTTTTGATAATGGGGCCGCCAACGCGGCCGCCAAACTGATTGAAGATAAGCTTCGGTTTGGCTTGCCCCGAAGGCAGGAAGAAGTTTTTCGCCTTTAGGTTGTTGTCGCTGTGATATTCGAAGAGCGCGCCGTGAATCTCGTTCGTCCCTGAACGGACCTGAACGCTGACCTGCGCGCCTCCGGCAAGACCCTGCTCGGCATCGAAGCTGCCCGTGACCACGTTTACACTCTCAATCGATTCCAGGGCCGGTACATAAGAAGAGATGTGCGGCAACCAGATGTTGGTGGCGCTGGCCCCGTCAATCCTCACGTTGACCGAACTGCGCGTGGTGCCGTTTACGTTGAAGGTCAATGCCCGTGAAGGGTTGGACGGAATGGAGTGTGCGTTCGAAGGAGGAGTGAAGCCTGGCAGCGTGACAAAAAGATTTTGATAATTGCGGCCCGGCGGCACCGGAGCGTCCGTCAAAGTCTTCGTACCGAGCTCAGCTCGCGTTTCCGCGCGATCGGTTTGCAGCAACTGCGCCGCGCTAGTAACCATGACACTTTCCGTGACGGCGCCCACTTCTAACGTTAGATCCGCGCGAGCAACACTATTGGTGGCAACAGTGAGATTAATCTCGGCAGCAGGCCGGAACCCCTCTTTTGTTACCTTTACATCGTAGGTTCCGCTTTGGACGGTAAGGAAGTTGTATCCGCCTTCGTCGTTGGTCACGGCAATGCGACTTTGATTGGTCTCTTTATTAATGATCGACACCGTCGCACCAGGTGCCGCCGCTCCCGACGAATCCTTGACGGTTCCGAGAATCGAGCCGTAAAGAACCTGGGAGCTAGCCGGTTTCTGGGAAAGCCCAAAGCAGCAAACCAGTAAAAGTATGGCACGGACAAAAAATCCTTTATCACCAATTAGAAAGTGCATAGCCCCCCGTTATCTTTAGCCTTTAAGCAAGGCTGTTGTAATACTCTATTTCACGCGCGTCAGCAGTGCAACGGTTTTGTTTGAGATGTCAATTCAGGCAAGTGCTACTGCAACGAGAAAGACTGCAGCCCGAAATGGTGTCTGCAGATCACGTGATTTTATTTCTTAGCGGTGTACGCCTGAAAAAGAGAAGCAATATTAGCGCTCTTCGTATCGCCTGGATGGATAACAACACGATAACGAAAAGTGACCTGCTTTCCGGGCTCCAGTGTGAAAATGCCGTCTTGCGTTTTATCTCCGGTGAAATCCTTCACACCAAAGATATTGGCCGCAAACAGGCCGTAAGCACGCGCATGCCAGTAAGTGGGGTGGCGCGGGTTGTTGGGGTGATCCATGATGGCAACTCCTACCGTGTTACCGTCCAGAGGCCCGTAATAATCCACCCACGGCGATCGCTTGCCCCACACGTTCTTCTCAGTTTCAGCGCCTTCCGCGTTGACCATCCTACCGCCCTTATCTTCCGAAAGAGGAGTCGCCAAGCGAATCCCGAACGTTCCTTCTTTCGTATCGCCGAACTTCAATCGACGGAGTGCATCGATTTGGATTTCGAAGTCGATCAGGCGAAGCTGCGGACCCGGGTAGAACGTCAGGGTGCGGGTCTCGGTCATCATCGGTTTGCCTTCCGGATCCAGCCCTTCGAAGACGGCTCTGATCGTTCCCGACTTCGAACCGCCTTTTGCCTCGACGATTTTCTTGAGGATCATGCTGCCTTTGTTCGCAGCCTTGGTACCCGGCTCGGTAGCCCAAAAGTTGATCCCGTTGATGTCGCCGTGAGCAAAGAACATTCCGCGATGATGCGGATGATCATGCGTTTCGCCAGCAGCCTGTTCCATCGGGAAGTGACGGGTGACAATGATGCCGGAAGCCGTCCGCAGCGGATATACGTAGGGCTTATTGCCGTCGGGCGAAAGGAAATAGTCCGTGTAGGGTTTGCCTTCGATCTCTACGGCAATGCGGTCCACGCCCCTGCTGATTTTTACTTGGGCACTCATCGACAATGCAGCGGCGGCGAAGATCAGATAACCTCGGCTCATTGTTTTAAATTTTACTCGAGACTACGCACGGGGCGCGATAGGGGCGGGTCAGCATGCGATTGGCTTCGTCATCTTTTGGAAAGGTTGCGGTTGCGGGATCGAAGTCGAGCCTTCTCTTCAACCGGTAACTGATATTGGCCAAGTGACACAGGTCTGCTGAAGTCACACCGATCTGCACTTCTGCGTGCAGATCCTGGTACTTCCTGCTACGCACCGCGGCCAGAAAATTCTCCATATGGGGCCCGGCATCGCCTCGTGGGAGCCCTTTTTCGTCCATAGCCAGTTCGTTTTTTTCCCCTTTGTAGACCTTAAAACTGGACCCGTCCACAGCCATCCAACCGTCGCTGCCGTAAAAGAGGTTTCCGGTGGTGTTATTCGCCGAAGGAACAAGGCCGCCTTCGGAGCCAGTCAAAATGCCACGGACTTCGAACATAAGTCCCGCATCGCCGTAGTCAAACGTAGCCATCTGTGTGTTGGGCGTTTCCTGGTCGTCATCGTAAACATACTTGCCCCCGGTTGAGCTGACGCTTTGCGGCAAGCCTTCTTTGCCCAGCCCCCATCGCGCCATATCCATTTCATGGGCCCCCTGGTTGCCAATGTCGCCGTTGCCGGTATCCCAGAACCAGTGCCAGTTGTACCGAAACCTGTTCTCGTTGTAGGCGCGCATCGGAGCGGGACCGAGAAACTTGTCCCAATCAAGACCTGGCGGGATCGGCCCGTCAGGTTTGTGGCCGATGGAGGGGCGCCGTTTGAAGCAGAGCCCTTTTGCGAGATACACCTTTCCAATCACTCCGTCGCGAAGAAGTTGCACCGCTTTGATTTTGTGTTCGGCGCTGCGGCCCTGGGAACCAACCTGCACCATTCGCTGGTATTTGCGCGCTGCCTTGACCATCATTTGCCCTTCAAAAGAGTTATAAGAGGCAGGCTTTTCAACATAAACATCTTTGCCTGCCTGGCAAGCCCAAATGGTCGACAAAGCATGCCAATGATTGGGCAGAGGCATGGAAACAGCCTGGATCTCTTTGTCATCGAACACCTGACGCATATCCGAGTAGCCCTTCGGCTTTTGGCCGGTGAGCTTCTCCACCTGTGCTTGACCTCGCTCGAGAGCGGCTGATTCACGTCACAGATAACCGCTATGCGGGCATCGGGCAACTTAGCGTAGGCTGCTATGTGATCACGGCCGCGGCCACCTAAACCGATTACAGCTACATTCACATTGTCATCAGCGCCGCGCAGGCTCGATACGGCGGAAGAAGCGGCCGCGAAAGAGCCGTAAATGAAGTGCCTTCTGTTGACAGTTGTCATAGAGTACCTGCTACTTGCGACCGGGGCTCAATGGCGAAACAGCCCACCTTAACAGTTCCGCGTCCAGCAGTTTCCCTGACCGGACTTCAGCCTTGAAGCCACTTACTGCTGCGGAGTCCTGAATCCAATCTGCGGGGAAAGAAGCCGGTGCATTAGAAATTATTGCGTTCCCTTGTGAGGCAAGCACCGCTCCCGCGCGGAAGTCGCCCGCCCGGCGCAACCCGGGAACGAAAAACTTTTCAAGATAGTCGGAGTCGCTGTCAGTCTGAAAGTGATTCAGATCTGCGGCCAGATTCACTCCGCTCCCAGCTAGCGCGCGGGCAAAGTACGTCCATATACCGGCGCTACCCAACCGATTACGTTCACCGTATCGTGCTTGGTCCGCGCTTTCAGGTACGCGAGGGCAGTAAGGATATCCTGCACGCGGTTTGCATCGTCAGTCCGGTTGAACACCTCGAAACCAGGCTTCAATGTATTCCGCCCAGCTTTGGCTGTGCCGGTTTGAAACACGTCGATTGCCAGCACATTGCCACCGTTGCTCAGAATCCCTTCTACCAGAGAGTTTTTCTCACCGATAGCTGCCAGGATCGGCTCAGTTCCTTCAGGGTGAACGATCAGGGTCGGGATGGCGTCCGGGTTCGCTTTGCGGGGCGAAAAGTACACTGACGGAATCCGGTCACCCTTCCCTGCTCTTCCCAATATCAGCTTCTCGGCACCGGAAGCCTTGCCCGCCTTCTCAACGATCACGTCTGCCGATAGCGGAACGGAAGCGAGTAGCGAATAGCGCAGACGTTCCTGAAACGCGTCTTTAGCGGCAGTCCATGATTGCTGGTCATGCGGATGCAGACGTGCAGTATCCTGCTCGGCTTCGGCTACCCGGTCTGAAACAAATTTATCCATTGTCACGGGATTCGCCGGATGCGTCCGGTTATACATCGCCAGCACGTCTTGCACTTGCTCCACGCGGTACTTTTGTTCCGCCACATCTCCCTGGGTATTCAAGAATTTGGCGCCTAGAAAGGTATACACCTCTTCGCGGCTGGATTGATTGTAATTGTGCGGAGAAACAATCTGAACCTGTTCAATACTTTGCGCGGCGCCGAAGAGTTCATAAATTCCGCGGATTGCCGGGAACTCTTCGCGAGGAGTGTTTCTGGTCCAATCGCCGGAGGCGGAGACCATTAGCAATGGCCGGGGCGCCGTCATGGCACCGATCACCACGTTATTCAGATCAACTCGCAGATTTGCCGCTTCCTGGCAACCTCCACCCTGATGAATGAAGGAAATCATGTTGACGGGTGCGGAGACCTTGATACGGTCATCCACTGCGGTTAAAAGGAAGATTTGTGTACCGCCACCGGAGGCACCGGTAGCTGAGATCTTTTCCGGGTCAACATCCGGTAGCGAAATAAGAAAATCAATTGACCGGATGCTGTCCCAGAGTTGCAGTCCTATTGTGCTGACGTTCCAGAGTTGATCACGGGGAACGCCGAGCCGGGGGCCTTTGTCCCCATGGGGAATTTGATTGGTGTCGTTGTAACCCACCATGTCGTAGATGAAGACAACGAAGCCCTGGCGAGCCAGATTGATGCCGCGGGCTTGGATCGACACAATGGACGTATTCTCCAGACGTCCGTAGTCCCAATGGCCGTGAGGAGAAAGCACCGCTGGAAACGGACCTGCTTTGCCTAAAGGCCGGTACAGATTACCCCCAAGATAGAAGCCCGGGTACGTCTCCAGCAGAACCTTTTCTACAGAATATCCCTCGCGTTCCAACTTGCCGAACACCTGGGGATGGAGTGGCGTTTTGGCAGGCATAGGAAGCAACCCAGCGCTTGCCAGAATCTGTTTCCGTAAATCTACTGCCCTTGCCTGCCATGTTTCGCGGCTGGTGAAGCCGGGCATGGTGAAGTGCATATCCCCATCTATGATGTTGACGTTGCGGGAGTCCTGTGCCGGAATAGATTCGGCGTTTAGAACCAGAGTGCCGGCCATCAACAAGAGTGCTTGTGAGATACAGAATTTCATCCGAGCGTTCATATGTTAAAACCGTATCTTCATCCAGAACTGGGTAGTTTGTCGAGAATCACGTTGTTAAAAACATTTCAAAACCAGCGCGGAATTGCAGGTTCGCGGTTTAGAAACGTCTCTGAACAATCCCTACCGTTATAATCGAGTTCGATGCGCCGTCGAGAATACTTGAAGCTGGTTTCCAGTGCCGCGCTGGCACTCAGTTTAGGAGCAGCCGCCAAGAAGAAAGGACATTTCCGACCCGCTATTTGCGCTTACTCCTTCCGCACCGAACTGAAAGACAAGACCCTGAGCTATGCGGACGTGATCCGCATGACCGCCGATCTGGGGGCGGACGGTGTAGATTTGACCACGTATTGGCTGCCGGACATTAGCAATCAGACCCTCTTCGCACTCAAGACATTGGCTTACCGGTCAGGCGTAAGTCTTTACACCATAGGCGTGCGTGCCCGCATGGCGCAGCCCACACCTGAATTGCAGGCCGCTGAACTAGCTAGCACCGTCAAATGGCTGGATACTGCAGAGCGGCTAGGCGCTTCTCATATCCGCGTGTTTGGAGGACCGGTCCCGCAAGGCGCAACGGAAGACCAAGCCGTCGCCTGGGCAGTAGAAACATTGAAGCGGTGCGCGGACGAGGCCGGTAAGCGTGGAATCGCGCTGGGCGTGGAAGACGATGGAGGAATTACCACCACAGCCGCCCGTACGGTGGAAATCGTCAAGAAAGCAGACTCACCATGGGTTGGTATCAATCTGGACGTCGGCAATTTCCGCGACGACGCTTACCACCAGATCGAAATGTGTGCGCCCTATGCCACGAACGTGCACTTTAAATCTCAAGTTCACGTGAACCAACAGGCACAGCCTGCCGATTTCGGACGCATCCTCGGGATCTTAGGCAGCGCTGGGTACAGAGGTTATCTTGCAGTGGAATACGAATTGAACGGCAACCCGCTCACCGCCGTGCCGGAACTGATAACGAAGATGCGAGCGGCCATCCAGATTGCCGATCAGGCCTGAGGGCTACTGCTTGTGTGGCGACACGATCTTGCCGTCAATAATGACCATTACCGGTTGAATCTCTTTGATCTGTGCTTCGGGACATGTCAGATAATCGCGGTCGATCGCAACTAAGTCAGCCAGCTTACCGTTTTCTATGGTGCCGCGCTCCTGCTCGGCGAACTGCAGGTACGCCGGCCAGATTGTGTGTGTCTTTAGAGCCTCCGCCCGGCTGATCTTCTGCTCGGGGTGAATTATTTTACCCGTGGTGGTGAGACGGGTGATCTCTGTCCACATGCTTAGGAAGGGGTTGTAAGGATTGACGGCGTTATTCTTATCGTGACCGATCATGTGATCGCTGCCAGCGGCGGTGATGATTCCGGCATCGATGTAGGATCGCAACGGATAAAAATATCGCATGCCGTCATAGCCGAACACTTTCTCCAGCGCCGCCCCGTCAAGGTAAAGCCATGGCGCCTGCACATCGGCCAGAATACCCATCTTTTTCATACGAGCAATCGCCTCCAGGCTTTGAAAACTGGCATGCATCAAGTGGGACCGCGTGGGCCTGATGGACTTTTCACGATCGAGCTGTTCCAGAGTGTCGAGAAAATTATCGACCGCTCCCCCGCCCTGATCGTGAGTGGTCAACTGCCACCCGCGGTCGCGCGCAGTGCGCATAACAGCCAGCAGTTTAGCGGGCGGAATGAATAGTTGGCCGCGATCGTCCGGATTCGTTTTACCGTAAAGTTGCTTGCCAAAAGCGCCATAAGGGTAACGCTGGTAAGCAGTACCGATGGTCATTCCCCCGTCGAGCGTTAATTTGAATGTCCCAAACTTCAGCCAGGAGTCACCGGTGTTTGTCGTGTATGGTGCGGATTGGATTTGCTGCTGCAAGGTCTCGGTTGCTTGGGACGCGTCTGGCCGCCAGGTCATCACAACCCGAAGCGGCAGTCTCCCGGCTGCTTTCAACTTTTGATACAGATCAATCTGCTCCGGAGTCACCGCACGATCGCCTACGCTGGTCAGGCCAGCCGCAACATAACGCTTCAGTTGTTGCTCTAAAGCGTCCAGCTTTTCGGCTTCCGTGAAATGTGCTGTGCGGTCTAGACCCACAATTAGAGAGGGTGCATTTTTTAAGACGCCCGTTAGTTCGCCTCTTGCATCTTTTACGATTTCGCCAGTAGGGGGGTTGGGTGTATCGCGCGTGATGCCACACTTCTTCAATCCGAGCGAATTTAAAATAACAACATAGCTCGCATCGAAAAGCACGGGATGCTCCGTCTCAAAATCGAGAGTTTCCCGTGTAGGCATTTGCAGTTCGGCAAGACGCGTGGGGAAAGTACGCGGGACAACAATCCACTCTCCTTTAGGCGTCTTTGCTGCCTGTTGAGAAATATACGCACGAACGGCGGCAAATGAATTCAACGGAGGCAGGGGCGCGCGAAACTCACTCAGCCCCGCGTCCACAGCATGCACGTGGGAATCCACCAGGCCGGGCAGAACAGTCTTTCCCTGCAGATCGATCACATTTGTATGTGGGCCACGCTCAGCCTCTAGAACAGTGGCATCTGAGCCCACAGCCGAAATTTTTCCGCCTTTGACGGCGACAGCCTGTTGGATTGTGAAATTCTTATCGACAGTCACAATCTTCCCACTTCGCAATATTAGGTCTGCATCGGCAGCAGATAACAATGCAGTGAAAACAGCAGCGAAAAGGCCTCGCAATGCCGGGCTAAGAACATTCATAGGAATATAGAACCAAATCGAAATTGCCCTTCATTCACTTGCAGCTCATCAAACATTTTCGTTTCCAAAGAAAACGTATCTCTTGAATGCGCTTGCGGTCAGTAGGAGCGATTCAGCTCCCTCCAAAGAGCAGCATACCCACGCAAATAGCGTTCCGGCTCCAGGCTCTCCGGCACCTCGGCAAAGGTATAACGATCGTACTTTGCCTCCTTGAGCAAAGTGAACAATTCGTGCCACGGATAAGCCGCGTCGGACAATTCATGAATGTGGACACTTCTAATCCACGGCTGCAGCAAAGTGAAGCTCGCCCTGATCGAACCATCGCTTATATCCGTGGGATTCGAGTTCCAGCAAACTCCTACGTTATTGTGCGCCGCCGCTTTCACGATCGCTGCGGCCACTGTGGGTTCCGACGTACCTTTCCCGTGTACTTCCATCCAGATCTCTACATTGCGTTCGGCGCCATAGACTCCTAAGCGATGCAGGGATTCGCCAAAGTTCTGAATGGTCAACTCCTGCGAAACGTTATCAGGAAATCCCATCGGCTGGATCTTGATCCCCAGCGCGCCGGTATCATGGGCAAGATCGACGAACTGTTTTGCGATCTCAAGCTGCGCGTTCCGTTCTGCAACGACCGGGGATTGGAAACGGCACGTTGTCCCGTAACTGACGAGCCGAATTTTGCTCTGTTCAAAGCGGCGGCGCACGCGTGCGCGTTCTTCCCGGCCGATAGAAGGCTCAACGTGATGCTTGTGCCCCGTACGTAGCTCCACACCATCGAAACCCGCGCCTTCAAGAACGCGGATGATCGTTTCCACGTCAAAATCCTTCAGGGCGTTGTAGGTCACCGATCCCAGGTGAAAAGTTGGGC
>JAABUK010006786.1_pt1 | contig 16872 bp, 20 predicted proteins | sample 5559141 | NCBI WGS metagenome assembly JAABUK01 (sample SAMN10711869, study PRJNA513367) | rock metagenome | isolation source: Antarctica rocks | place: Antarctica: Victoria Land, Pudding Butte nord | collected 2016-01-03
ATTGACCAGTACTCACAGTCCAAACAAGGCCATGAAATCCATTTTGCTACCAATCATCTCGGTCCTGCCTTGCTGACACAGCAGTTGCTGCCAAATCTAGCTACTCCAGGTGGGCCCACAAGTTTATAGACGCGCAGACCACCAGCAATGGACCATGCAACTGGTAGCCTTTACATGCAGGCAACACAGCCACTGTGCAACTTGTACAGTGCTGTAAACTGTCCTATTCAACTGCTTGATGCACAGCTTGAGCAGGTGTTGCAAGAGACATGTACAAGACAGTACATTCATCTGATAGTGATGATCCAGTTTTGCAGTCACTTTGACAGTCACAATTCAACTTCCGTCTCAGCTATAATCTGTGCTTCTGCAGCAAGGCACATGTATTGTTTTGTTACTATTTGTTGTGATGACCGCTGTTCATATGATATTCTGTACACAGCGTATTTTTCTTGGGCGTGCCAATCCTCTAATGAGAATTCAGATATCTTTGGATATAGTGCAGCAGGTGATAAAGCTCTCACAGTAGCCAAGAAAATCTTGGACCCAGTTTGGGATCATCTCAAGCTTCTCTATATTGCACGCCTAACGGCGTTGTCTTTTCTTTTTCTTTTCTTCTCACATTAGGTGCACGGCCCATGCTGCAGGAGGGCGTGTAGTGTTTGTAAATGCAGAGTTGCATACCCTAGCTGAAGATGCAACACCAGACTTTGTGTTCAAGACAGGATTTGATGCGGCCACTCCACCATACTGCAGGTAGTTGCATGGCATGCACTATGTGCACCTTGGCGTGGCCCGGCAGTACTTTTCCACCTGTCAGCAAAAGCAGCCAGAACTGTGAGTGCATACTAAAAGTCTTTATCATTGGAGTGCATGTGACTCACAGTTGTCTTGCTGGGGTGATATGTTGTCGCAAAGGTCTTGACATGATAGTAGGAGATGTCACTATGTGTCTCATTTTCTGTTTGCAGGAGCAAGTTGGCACAGGTCTGGTATGCTTATGAGCTGCAGCGCAGGCATCCAGAGCTGATTGTGCCAATACTGCACCCTGGCGTCATTGACACAGACATGAACAATTTTGACTCAAAGTGAGTCTTGCACAATGCATAGAACTCTGAGAAAACCATGTGCTCTGCTTTTGTCAAACAAACCTTGAATCAATGTCAATAGCTTGCATGACCATGCAAGGAACAAAGCATGGGTTGTTTCCAAAGCAAAGCATATCCAGAGCAATTACGGCATTGAAGAGCATTTCCAGGCGGGAATTTGCATGAATGAAGTACTGTGTACCTGCTAGGATGGGTTGTGATTAGTTCTTGTTGCTGCAGGATAATCACATTCATCAAGTCAAAGATATTCATCAAGTGTAGGCAAGGAGCCCAAACAACCTTGTACTGCTGCTTGGCGGAGGGCGTTAAGGGTTTAACATACTACAACAACTGCCTTGGAATAGTTCCGACCTCACAGATATCATACGATAACAAAAGAGCTGCTGCTATGTGGGACCTCAGCAATAAGCTGACTCAGCACTTCAGATAGCGTTCAGATTGGGCAAACTGAAACAATTGTGTTGCAGGACTTGTCACTGTATGTCCCAGATTTACATATTGTGTGCGCTGTTTATATTATTATGACTGATGTCTGCAGAAAGTTTTGTTCAGGCTAACTTGTGCTGACCTTGAGCAGCATTGATCCTCTCTATACAGTGTCACAGTCAGAGAACCATTTACATATAGCATGCGTGCTGTTCGAATTATCTGAGCTCATCTGCTCAGCATCCATGACCTGATGATTCATGAGTGATGCAATATTTATTTTGTAACAATTGTTGCAACAATACACCGGTTCTGTCATGCAAGCTGCTGATCTATATAGTCTGGAGGTATCTGAGCTGGTCAGCAATCTGCATTGCAGCAAACAGACATTGACAGTCAGAGACATGTTTCTAGAACGTGATGCAGGACTTGGCCGGGTATTGTACTTTCCTTTCCGCTTAAGATGCTGAGCTAGTTGCTTATTCACTGCCTTTGTTGCCACCAGCTGCAAATGTCTGAGACGAGGACTTTGTGAGAAATCAGCCAGCACAGTCACACAGACAATTTTTTAAATATATAAATGTAATCAAACAATGTTATGTAAAACTATGTCATGTAAAATAATAATCGCAGACCCTGCATGACCTTGTGGCAAGGCTCAGGCACCAGACCTAATCGGAATCACACAACACAAACAACCGCCAAAACAGGACACTATTTGCATACGCTTTTGAACAGCAATTGCAATATCAAGGCTAGCAATGTTGTGCTGACTTGAAGAGACAAAAGCTCCGGGCTGCCGCCTTAGGAGGCTCCCGGTATGATCGCTGAAAAGCGTCAACTTTTCTTTTCTTTTCTTTCTGAAGAGACAAAGGCCTCTAGGGAAACACTGCAGTATCTGTACATGTAAGTAAGCTTAGTCGCAATTTTGTGATGGTGCGCATCGGTGTATGTGTCTTGTCTGTGAACAACAACTCTATTGCTGCCAACATCAATGCTGCAGCACATACGTTGATCAGCTGTCACAACAGAACCTGTTGACTTGGCAAGCTTAACTTCAAAAGCACCAACCTTTTCCATATACTGTCAGAAATAGTCTGGTGTAATCTAGCTAGGATAACAAATTTCCAATCTTGCACTGGCTTTCGGCCAACTGGCTGCCAAGTACTGCTCAGGCTCTGTTTTGCAAGTCTGCTGGGCCATGAGCAAAGTGGCACGCCTGTCCAAAGCGACAAAAGCCGTCAACATACCTTCTGCAGATCTTGCTTTTGTAAGGAGGTAAATTAAGCGAAGGGTCAACAGGATACTCTCCATGTCTGACATCCCTGCAAACACAAACATCACAGCCTTGAGGTTTGCCCTCTGCAGCAGTTCCATTGAAGTGATATTGCACAGCCATTGACGTCAAGAATGCAATGCATCACTGCAGTGTTCAGTCATCCCCAAATGTGAATCTATGCTGCGTAGTAGCTGTGCATTATGTGATAATTTCTATCCCGGACTGGTAATGCGAAGCAATCTAAGCGCTTGCTGCAACATCTCTGCAGTCGTTACACAGACTGCATGCCTCAGTCACAGCTGGCTGAGGCAGCTGCACACACTCACATGCTAATGGTTGCTGAGCAACTCACAGTCAAACTCAGCATTCTCAGAAGTTTCATAGGCATTGTCGGTTGCCTCCTGTGAGACACAAAATGTAACATGATTGAATGCTTGATCACAAACCTGGAAGGTCTTGCCACCTGGCATTGACTGGATCCTCTGTGTTGGCTCTGCTCACAGCGCCTGCGCTTTGCTGACTTGTTCACATCATGTGTTCCTGTATCACATGCATGACTTGTCTACATTGCACATGCTGCAACCTAGGTTTTGTAGTCTTGAACAGCAGCATGCGTTGATCCTACATGTTGGAGCCAGATGACTGTTGTGAGCTGTGTCCTTGTGCAACAAATCATGTGTCAAACGCATCCAGTTGCCAAATTACACTGCAGTGAGTTGCATCCGCATGCCATGCTTGTCCCAACATCAAGGAAGCTTGTGCCCACAAATGTGAGCATGGCGTGACAAACTGCCAATGAAAGTATGCAGAATTATACTGAGCACTGCAACTGCTTTGATATGCACGCACAACATACTTGATCAAGTTTGTCAGAGTCTAGAGGTGTGCTACCTGCAGGATCGATCATGGTGATGATGCCAAACAAGAATGTCAGCTCGGTATCCTTGTTGGGCTGAAACATTGCCGGAACTGCTGCTTCCAGCCTCTGTTGCGCCTCCTGAAACACAGCACAGACATGAGTGTGGCCATTGAGACTTGATCAGGATCATCGATAAATGCTACAGTTCAGGGAAATGATCAGCAGATTAGCATGATGCAGCGGAGTTGAGTGTCGTATGGTGCATACTCATTTACCATGGAACCACAGTGTTGTCTCATAGTCAAGCTCAGTGCAGTATTCCCTACACTCGCCGAGATTGCTGACACAGAAAGAGTTTCCAGCACATGTGAAGCTATCAGAAGTTGCAAACGTAACGTGAACCGAGTTGTCGGATCATATCACAATAATTGCACACAAAAGCTGCCGCAGACAAAGCTGGTGGTATCAGTCAATGTTTGAGAGTCAGAGCAAAATTGTGATAGAATTGTAGTAAAACAACAAAACAACAACCTCTTCCTAAAAAGCTGGCTAATTTTTTTTGTTATAAAAGTTTTCGCATAAAATAAGACACGGTTCACCTTTGACAGCATATCAAAGATTGTGTCGATGGTTCCTCTGCTAGCTGTCAGCCACAGTCGCGCCTCAAGCAAACACTTGTCGTCGCCGTCTGCTGCTTGCAGGGCTATTGTCCCAGCCAGGGCTTGCCCAGAAGCCCTGCAGACAACATGCAGGACTGCAGCATCAAGACTGTGTGCCACCATTTTGCATACCTCTGTACCTGCAGTGCTTTTTTCATGACATTGCGCCAATACCTCAACAAATGATAACGTCATCGTTGTATCATAGCAGTATCTCACCTGTCATGTGCATAAGCTGGAATAAGTTGATGTCATTCAGTCACTTGATCAATGAATATCAACCAAATTAGACAGCTATGTTAACCTGATGCATGCTATGTTTGCCTGGTCTGTATGTGGATTGACCACCACAAAGGGTGACAATCTATGCCTGGTTGGCAGGACTTGCATGCCAGTCAAGCCTTACTTGCACTTCAAATGCCTGGAACAGGTCACTCTAGAAGCTCTGTCAAGAGCAAGAGTAGAACACACACAGCCATTGCATGGCTGCAGTTCATCATGCCATCAGCAATGAGAATACTCACATGCAATCGAATATCTGCAGCAGATCACCTTAAAAGCCCTGCTAGACGCACAAACTGTAGCTCTGCATGCAGTCTGCCAGCAAGGCTGCCATCAGCTTCTGCTTTTGGCATGGTGCAGACTAGCAAATCTCCATTCCAGGCAGTTTGCAGCACCTCCTGCCAAGCTGCAGAGCCCAAGGCACCCACGTGAGCATGCTCAGACACGGTCAGGGCTGAGGGCAGGATCTGGCTAGAATGTGCTGCAAGCCCTGTCATGATAGCAGGGCTGTCAGTACGTACGTCATGAACAGCTCTGCTAAAGCGCCTTTACACTCAGTGATAAAAGGCTCAGCATCCAGATGCACAAAGGATAGACTGTCATGTGAATGTATGTGCAGCCAAAGCGAGTGTTTGTGGGAGCTCACTAGCCCACACGGATGGCCGTGATGCTTGTGTTTGGGCCAGCAATGTGACATATATTGTACACTGCATAAGCAAGTACATCAATGATTGCATATCTGTCGGGGGGAAAATCATAACAGCAGAAATGCCAAACGCAGCCTGTAGATCTGGCATGCACAGCAGCATGCAGGCAGTCCAAGCACACTGTCATGAAGTTGCACCTGATTCTGACCATTGACGCCCAATGGTCTCAGTAGCACATATCCATGCTATCAAGTTGATCTGGCCTTGTACAGCACTGTGAGGGCCCCAAGAGTACTGCAGTGCAATGTGTTGGCTTTGCAGGGTTAGCTGGCCGTCCAGCTTTCTGGTGACAGACCAACTTGGGTTCCCACCATTCTGTGTGCTTCTCTTGCGCCTAATGCAGCTTCTGCTTCTGCTGCTAGACTGTTTGACACCGGCCTTGCTGCCAGTCTGACTTCTGCCCTTATCAAGTCTGTTTTCTCTGCTTTGGCTTTTTTTGCGTCTTCTGCTGATACTCCTGCTGCTGCTGGCGCTTGAGGTGTTGCTTGTATCATCCAAGCTGCTGGGTTGGTCATCATTCTGGCCTATTTTTGGCCTCCTGACATGCTGAGAACCATCAACAGTCTCGGATCGATGGGCAGCGCTGACATGCACATCAGCCAAACTGGGCACAGCAGAAATTATCTGCACGGGTAGCTTGATTGCTGCATCGTCGTATGTGTGACCACCAGTGCCGTATGCAGCTTTCTCTGGGCTCCAGCCATACGCTGCCTGCTGTCCGCCCAGACTGTCGGCATCGCTGTGGCTCGGGCAATCAAGCACGCTTATCGGACTAGTGTTTGTGGCTACACAGTCTTGTGGCTCTGGATGCAGCCAGGGGTAGTGCACGTTGTCATCGTACGAGATCCTGTCCACCATGGCCTGACCTGCTGATGTGCGATCAACGCGACATACGACTGTACTTCGTCAAATGCTACCGTTGTGACTCAGGCTGCAGCGAGCACAGTTTGCGCTGGCAGAAAGTCACAGATCTACAAAGGATCCGGACTTGCGCCTGTCTGACCCGGTATGTGAGCTCTATTGGTCGTCAGTGCCAAGCCATGCATTTCCAGAGGCAGACACTGCTCCCGGCAGTGAGTTGCATCGCTCTTACTCGCCTCAGATGATGCGCTGGCTTCAAGTAGCGTGACTTGACCTGGGAATTGAAATCTGAATTTGGTCCATGCTTCCTAAAATTTTGAGGCCTGTTCTGCATCAGTGCACTGCATACCGTACTTTGAGAGTATCAGCACCAAAGCATACATAGTAGCCAGGAGGCAAATGCATGGGGCATCAGCTGCTGTGCTATTTGTATCAGGTTTGAGCTTTCAAGAACCAATGCATCATGTCAATTTTGCGTCAGCTTCTCATGTGAAAGTCAGCATGACTCCCATCCACATACTCAAGTTTTTAAAGTTTTATTTTTGGCGACTTGCTTGCTGATATGCCCACGAAGGACCTGCAAGCTGGCTTATCAACTTGATGAAGCTTGGCTCATGAGCAAAATTAGAGCTTGCCCGTATGGCAAAACTGAAGGTGACCGTCAACGCCTTAGAACATGTGAGGGGGATCTGTTCAAACCAGTGGTATTTTTCTACAGAAGTATCTCATAGACAATATCTCGTTATCGCTTCTCTGCCATTTCAGCAGCTGCAAGGCCATCTTTCAGCTCTTTCTCTCCATGAGCAAAGTGGCATCTAGCACCAAACCTACAAGGCTGAGATGCCACCCATCTCCAACACATTGCTGCCTTGTACGGAACACTTGCTGTAAAAGCAGTCTTGGAGCTGTCTCTGCAATGGGCACATCATATGGTCAAACAGTTGTGCAAGTGAGAGGCTGTGCATACTCTGCTGCTGTATCTTGGAACTGAATGCTTGGAACGGCTAACTCAACATAATTGCAGAGTATGGCGCCCTCTCTGCAGTCTGCTGGTATGGATTATTGCTTCTGCTACCTTGTGCTTGTGCTCATGCTCTTTGGCCAGCCAGCTCTGGAGGTTCAAAGATCTTTGAAAGACAGACACATAATTCATGCGCAGAGATGACATGCTGGGAGCCAGACTTACAAGTGGGTCTGTGGTGATGATTGCCTCTGGTGCTTCCTGTCTGCAAGCGGAGTCTTTGGCTTTTGAGGGAGAGAGCTACGAGCCTTGTGTTCACATTCCCTTCCTGCATGTACAGTGCATCTGTTGTTAACATTGTAAGCTATGTTGATTGCATTGTGCACCTCAAGGCTCAAACGTGGCCTTCACATTGCAAGAATTGGAAGCATGATGTGCTGTGCCGTCTTCAGTCATGTTCAGAGACAAATGAAACAAAATGTCATTGGCAAAAGCAAGACCCCAAGCAATGCAAGCTACAGCTCAAAAGCTGTCTTGTCAAGTGCATGAAATGGACATGGGCAAAGCAGCATCAGATCTATTACTAATATCACATAACAGCATGCAAAGCGTGAATGGCAGGGCTCTTACTTTCAATGGGCTCTAGTGTGATGAGGCCAAACAGGAAGCCTAAGTTGGAAACATCATCCATCTGAAACATGGCTGGCACTGCCACTTCCAGCTTGTGTTGCACCTCCTGCATTGCACAGACCTGCAGTAAAGGCATTGCACAGACCTGCAGTAAAGCCATTGCACAGACCTGCAGTAAAGCCATTGCACAGACCTGCAGTAAAGGCATTGCAAACACGTCACTCTGCAGTACAGGCAAGACCGCTTTGCCATGAGCTCCTCTGTTTTGCAGCAGCACATGTTGACAAAGCAGTCGGGCTGGAGTCTGCCATTGTATAGTCATATCAGGTCACAAGATTTGGACCTCCTGCAGCACTGTTGTGCTATTGCAGATTGTTGGGTCCCAGTTGGCCCCCAGGACATAAAATATACATTGATATTGATTGATTGAAACCAAAACAGCATGTGCAGATGCCCACTGCAAGAGCGGCAGTTGCCTGTTTTGTTCACGAGCAGTTTTTGTGCAGTGACTATGGAGCTTTCCATTTATGAGCTAGCTGAGATCTGAGAAGTTCAGTGGGTCCGTGGTTCGAACGTGAGGTCATGGGTGACATCACAAGTGTGAGTGAGTGAGTGAGTGAGTGAGTGAGTGAGTGAGTGAGTGAGTGAGTGAGAGAGTGAGTGAGTGAGTGAGTGAGTGAGTGAGTGAGTGAGTGAGTGAGTGAGTGGTGAGTGAGTGAGTGAGTGTAACTCGTGAGTGCCTGAATGCTGAATGATTGAGTGACAGCAAGCCAGAGATCAGGCAAGTGAAAAGGCAGCAGGTAAAATGGCATTGCAAAAGCATTTGAGAGAGTTGGTAAACATGATGTCAGCATCTGATACCTTTGGCAGCATGTCAAAAACACTGTCTATCATCCCTCTGCCAGCTGTCAACCACAGGTGAGCCTCATGGATTGTCTCAATCTTGCTGTCACTTGCGTCTGAAGCAATGACTGTTGACAGAGCTTGTCCAGAGTATCTGCATTCAGCAGCTAGACCTATCTTGTCTGTGACAGCAACCAGACTGGTCAGTCAATGCCTTTGCATACCAACCGACTCAGCTTTGGCATGCTAGACTTGACAGAATGTCACAACCAAAGGAAAGGAAAGGAAAGAGGACTGCGTAGAGCTCCTGTTCAGCACGATGCCAATCATGTTGCAGGGGATGGCATCAACATGTATCACAAGACCTTAGCTCTGATGCAGGAGGCCATGTCAACATGCAAACAGAAGCATGCAGAATTATGGGCACGCAAAATCCCACATGACAGTGCAGCTACTGCATTTTTGACCGGCAGCCAGTCAGTGCAAAGGTTAGGAGCCAATTGCAAGGTGTGTGCAAGGAGAAACTACGCCCAACAGCATGTTGCCAATGAATATCATCAGAATAATAATTACAGTAGTAGTGATAAAATTGATAAAAATAATAACAATAATAATAATAATCATAATAACAATATTAATAATATTATTAATTGTAGTAATAACAACATATAACAATAATGATAGTAGACTACCTCAAGATCCCTCCCAGCCTGGCCAGACCCAGCTGCATGTACGCCTTGCTGTTTTTCCCATTCTCATTTGTTTCAGCGCTGGGAGGAGCAAAAACGAGCAAATCCCCACTCCACTTCTCTCTCAGCTTTTCATTCCACTCTGCCGAGCTCAGACTGCTCACAGCGTTGCGCTGAGTCATGCTCACTGACTTTGGCAGCAACTTGTCAGAATGCCTCGCCAAACCTGTCATCAACAACAAATGCATTGCTGACTACATCTCAGTTGCAACTGCAGCATGTTGAACATAATAAGGGACACCAGCAGAATCTGCCGATGACAGAGTCTGACGATGCTAAAATTCCTGTGGGCATGCTGCTGCTGCAACATGCAACAACTGAGCACATGTTTACTGAATCAAGGGTTTAGAGTTCAGGGGTTACTGTCCAAAACTTAGGATTTACCACTCAAGCTGAATTAGCCAACTACTATTGAAACAGGCTACAGCAGAGCCAAGAAGCAGAAAGCAGGGGTTTGATCAGCAGCTGCTGCGTTCAGCATGCTTGTTTAGGCCAAACTCTGATTTGTCATACACGGATTTTCTCAGGTGATGCAAAATGTGGTAGCAAGATAGTACCTGACTTATGCCAACGCCTGCCCATGACACTTGTGGAGCACAGCCAAGCTGTTAGGTCCACCTCACCCTGTACCGTACTTTCAGATCCCCATGAGTAGCATACGCTCACACTCTTACTAAGAAATGACGCATTCACTTCCCTGTGCACTGACCAGCTCAGCACAGAGGGATGTGTTGTATCGTCCAGGCAATGCGTTCCTGCTTTGGGAGCAGCAGCTGAATTGCCACCGACACCATTGATCCTGCCTTTGCTGTGCTTTGCAGCTTGACTGCATGCCTGTGCAACACTTGTGTTCCTGATGCGCACTCTGCTACTGCGCTTGTTCTCGCTGCCGCTGCTGCTGCTGCTGCTTCTGCGGTGCTTACTAGCTTTCCTGCTTGTGTGTGCACTGATACTGTCACTCCAGTTCTGATGCTTGCTGCTGTGTTTGCACCCACCTTTGCTGCTGCTCCTGGATTTACTAATCTTGAGGCGCTTAGCTGTGTCCCTGGTTCTGTCAGCATCATAGCTCCTGGTTTCGCTGGAGCGCCTGCTGCTATGCCTGCCCCTGCTTCTACTCCTGCTGTGCTTCCTGCTGCTATGCTTATGCGCGCCTCTACTTCTGCTTCTGCTGCTGCTACTGCTGCTACGTCGGCTGAACGTAGTTCTATCACTACTAGTGCTTCTGCTGCTGCTGCTGCTGCTGCTGCTGCTGCTGCTGCTGGTGCTGGTGTAGCTTCTGCTGCGGCTTCTGCCTCTGGTGCCGCTGTTGCTGTTTTTGTAGGTTCTGCAGCTGCGGCCTTTACCTCTGCTTCCAGCAGAAACAACACTCCTTTGACCTACAGGGGAAAAAACTCAACTTGGGCAACTTTACTTGGACTGCAAGACATAGGCACCATGTAAGTCTTTGGAAACTGTGAATGACATCACAGCAAGAATTTAGCAGAATGTCAGATCCTGTGTTCTTCCTTGGAAATGACAAGCAACTGTGCATAATGTCCAGAATACTGAGACGGTTGCCACCTGACCTTTGTGATCGGGAACTTGAGTGATGTTTTGATCACTGGGAGAAGCGCCTGTGTTTAAAGGTGACAGCTGGACAGCAGATTGGCTGCTGCTGCTGTGCAGGAGCTCAGTGTCTGCTTCAGCCTTGACTGAATCTTGCCTGCCTGCCACTGCAAAGGCAGGTGTCATAAGGGCTGAATCACCATAAACATCGGCTGCTGGCTGCTTTCTTCCTTCCTTGTATTGGCCCTTCACTGAGAGGTGCAGCTGACCATGAGGCTGTGTCAAAGATTGCTCTTGAGGATTTGCCTGGAGAAGCCCTTGGGGCTGCTCCTGGCAACGCCCTTGAAGCTGCTGATGAGCCTGCGGCAGCTTCTGCAGGGGCTTCTGGGACAGCTCTTTGCGCTTCAGGAGCAGCAGCTGTGCAAGCTCTTGCATGGGTACATCAGCTGGTTCCTCAGCAAACTGCTGTGAAGATGGCTTGTCATCTTGCTGCTGGACGCTTGCCAGCATGGCTGGCTGAGACAGCTGCTCAGGAGCTTCCCTGGTGGGGGTGGGGGTGGGTGTTGGAAACGGTATGCTGAGTATGTCACGCTGTGCATCGAGCTGGTTGCTGACCGGTGCTGAGGTTTGCAACAGAGGCTCTGCTGATCCAGCAAGGGAGGTCTGCCTAGTCAACGTCACAGCTCTTGGTTGCAGCTTGGGCACCAGGGGCCTGTCATGCAGCTGCTGAACTTGCTGTCCAGCCTGAGGCCGAACCGATGCAGTAGCCCCTGTCGTTGCGGTACCCTCTTTAGCGCCAGATGCAAGGGCAGCAGGGAGGCCTAGAGGCAATGGAGGCTGAAATGCCCTGATGGGTTCCCTGGTGGCGCCTGCAGAAGGTGCTGGCTTGACTAATGAGAACGTTTTCAACTGGGCGGAATCTGCTCGCTGTGTTGGCAACTGAGGCTGACCAGCGTCTGGGTCTGCTTGCATGGCTGAGACCTCAACAGCTTGTGAGACTGCTGCTGCTGCTCCTGGCACCTGGGCACTGGCCTGCTGTTGCGCAAGCTGGGCTTGCATATGGGTTCGTGCATGCTGACCCAGATCTGTTGGCATCTGGGTACTGGCCTGCACAGCCTGCTGTTGCGCAAGCTTGGCTTGCATGTGGGTTTGCGCATGCTGACCCAGATCTGTTGGCATCTGGGTACTGGCCTGTGCAGCCTGCTGTTGCGCAAGCTTGGCTTGCATGTGGGTTTGTGCATGCTGACCCAGATCCATTGTGCCTGATGCAGGAGGCAGGTGTGGACTTGCTGCAGGAGCACTCTTCTGTAGAAGGTGACTCTGAGCAGGCAACGCTTGTGAAGCTGAGACATGGGGCAGCTCACAGGCTGAGACATAAGGCAGCTCTGAGGCTGAGACGTGGGGCTGCTCAGACGCTGCTTCACTGGACTGCAGTGGGTCTGTTGTAGGGACCTGCTCTGGCGCTGTGGCAGGCAACTGCCTCAGGGCTGCTGCAGGGGGGCACCCTGGAGCAGATACAGGGGTTCGCATTGGGGTGGCTGCTGTGAGAGACCCAGAAGCTGCAGCATGAGTGTGCCAAGAAGTAGATGGCGAGGAATGCCTTGAGGGTGATGGATATGGCTGACTGGCTGCCACAAGAGCGCGGTGGTAGGCTTGAGTGGGGCCATGCTGCAGGAAAGCTGGGCTGGGCATTGAGGCATAGTGATTTGAGGGACTATACTGGTTTAGGTAGCTGAGTCCTGGAGGCTGAGAGAACGTAGCTGCACCACCCATTGACCAGGTTGACTGTGATACCTGTGCAGCAGGCAAGCATTCAAACAAGGGCAAAGTAAAGTGCAGTATTGCAAGCAGTAGAAGAATGCGTAATCAGGCACACTGAATGCAAACATTGGAACAGCTGCATAGTCAAGCAAGCCACTGTAAAGGAACTTCTTCCTATAGAAGTGTCAACTTGTTGGGTTGTTGAGTGAATATATACAGCATTAGTCTATACTTTGAGCACATGACATTGTGCGTGCAAGCCCATGCTTTGCGCCAGGAGTGTTGGTTTGTCTAACAGGACAACAGCTTCATCGAATCTACATTAACAACTTGCACAACTGTCATGAGCCGGAAAGCATGAGCTAGGAGCAATTTGCGATCTTGACAGCAAAGTACCAACCAGAACATGGAATGACCGGTCGTCAGTGCACACCTGAGGTAATGCAAAGGATGGGTATTGTGTCAAAACTGGTGCATAGCCAGCATGTCCACTATGCTGAGCCCATGCTTGCTGTGTTGCTTCAGGCCCTGCAGACAAAATGGTCCTCACCCTCTTGCAGAACCCTTATTGTAACTATGGTAAGTTTCCAGCTGAACAATGCAATACAGTGTACACGGTGAGGATCGAATACGGTTCACCTGACATGGACAAGCAGTTCGGCTGTAGTGCTAATGGGTCTTCCTGTACAAGATCGCGATCAAACCTATTATTGCCAAGGAAGCTGCTGTGGATGTCGCATGCAGACGCGTCTTGCAACACAGCCTTGTTGTTGAGATGCTCCTGTAAATTGAAGACGGTCCGCAGAGCGTACGTTTGTTCGATAGCAGCACTACCTAAGCTGACCCACAGTCAATAGATCAAGGCAGCCTTGTCCATCGCAGATGACACCAGCGGGATGATTCACAAAATGGTGGGCTTTCGATGCATGTAGGCTTCAATGATGCACTGGGCGGACAATGATCATGACGCTGTCTGTCTATACCCGCCCAGACCAATTCCTGTTGAGTCATGTTTAGTAACAGGGGTCAGGAGTCACATGAGTCTCACCAAGCCAGATGACCAGTATCACAGCAACAGCTTGGCCTGAAACCAGCTGTGATTGTTCACTGATAGGGTCCGTCCAGCATTGTACTTGCTGAAAAGCAACCTCATGCCTCATATGTTTAGCCTGTTCGGTTGCGTATGAGATAGAGCCTAGAATATTCTCATGTGTAACTATAATCGTCTGTCTCAACTGCAAACATCGTAAATGCAGGTTTCATAATGGCTAGAGGGCAGTGAAACTTGGTGTGCACTGCTGCTGTGCACTGGAGCTCACAAGCTAGAAGATGAAAGGAAGCTCACTGATCAAGCACACAGGATGCAAGTTGCACCGCTATGAGCAGAGCTTCTTTGACAAGTAATCAGCTGCAATGCCACTTTGTAGTTCCTGTGATCCATGAGCAAAGTGGCAGCGTGGACCATAGCAGCATGTCCGACCCTTCTCCCATCGCTCGCACATCTGAGTCTTGTATGCACATGTGGGGAGGCCAAACTGGCTGACTGGTTTCCTGCAGGGGTACGTATCTGGCTAGTCACATTTTGTTGCATTGCAGCACTTATTGACGAGCAGCAAGCGCAGTTATGACAATTGTGATGGGCATTTGGCACAGGCCACCTCTTAGCTCCATGACATGAGGCTGCAAATCATGAGTGGAATTTGCACACGGAGATGTTGACAGCCTGACAGCTCAATTTGGCTTGATTAACACTCAGGACTGCTGAGCGATGCTGACATGCATTTGCCAGTACTCTTCCCATTGCAATCAAACCTTCCATCTAATTGTGTGAAATCAGCTTGAGCTGCGCTTTGTACACCTCCATGGCATTATGCATGACTAGCAGACTGATGCAGCTGTGGCTGGGAAACTTACGATGAAATCTGGTACAATGCAGGCATGATGAGAGCTTACTTGCATGCTGCAAATTGATCACACCTGTGTCTTTTTTTGTTGACCTGTCTTGCTCTTACACTCTGTGGGCTTGCTCCCTCCACACTCTGTGAGCTTGCTTCATCTACACTCTGTTGGGTTGCTTCATCAGTTGCTGCAAGAACACCAATTTGTCTGTGAAGTGTGTGTGCAACACATTGTACCTTGCCAATATATGCAACAGCAGTGACCAAAAGAGGCCGATGCAAACATCTGCAGTGCCTTATGTCACTGTTGTGAGAGCAGTGCTGGACCACGCAAGCAGAATGCAGCAACAAGGCAGTCAATATGCATGGCATCTGTACGTGTGTATGGCTTAGGCACCCATGGACAGGTACGCATATCACCATGACAAGCAGAAACTCACCTTCAGATCTGTCCAGCGTGATCATCCCAACAATCAAGCTCAGTTTGGCTGCATCACCATGTTGAAACAGTGCTGGGAGCGTCATGGCCAGCTTTGCTTGCAGCTCCTGATGCATCAGTCACTTGAGTGTTCTAATCCCATGCTCACAGTGTCAGCACATGCCTTGGACAGGACAAAATACTCAAATTCTGTTTGACAGAACACTTGCAGCATACGTGTGCATGCCTTGATGATCAAAGTGCTTTACAGATATGCATGCATGGAGCAAGCGCCTCAGAGAACGAATGCAAGCTTGGTAAAGGACGCCAGCTTGACATGAGCAACAGTCACCTGAGGAAGCATGTTGAAGGCGCTGTCTATGCTTCCTCTGGGTGTCGTAAGCCACACACATCCATCAACATGACCGGAATGGTCCTTCCTCAGCAGTGGCACACTAGCTGTCAAAGGTCGCCCAGACCTCCTGCATGCAGAACAGTCTACAAATTGTTGCATGCAGATGGAAGATAGAGGTTTTGCACAACAGAGCATTGATGTATATGTGTGCGTATTGCGTGGATTGAGGTGGGCCGACTTGATGTTGGCACATGAGAGCACAGGACTGCTTGAGGTGCACTTCAAACAACAGTCAAAGAAGCCATCCATGGCAGCATGCAAGTGCTACAATCAAGCAATTCAATGCTATGTCTGTGCTGTTGTGCATACCTCAACAGCCCAGCAAGACGCGCGAAGTCCAGCTGTTGCAGCTCAGCAGGCTTTGATCCATCACCCTTGGACTGAGGCAAGGTAAGTATCAGCACATCTCCATTCCACTTCTTCCTCACATCCATCTGCCATGCTGCAGAGCTCATGCTTTCAACTGCCTCCAGCTTGCTCAAGGCCAGTGTTTGCGGCAAGCAAAAACCAGAATGTGCAATGGCACCTGAACATTCCAGCAAAACACAACTTCGAGCTTCCAGATCTGCAGGCTAAATGTACATATACAAGACGGTTTTGAAAAGGTCTGACTGACCATGGTGCAAAGAATTGGGAATGCACTTGCCAGCGAAGGGAATGCACTTGCCAGCGCAGAAGAATTATGCTCAGCTTTCAGTGACGTGGCACAGGCATTCTCAGCACATTGAAGTGGTTATCACCTGAGTCAGACCATCGCCAGCCCATGACATTGGTTGAGCACACCCATGCTGTCACAGCAACCTCCCCCATCACAGCGCTGCTTGGCTCCCAGGTGTAAGTCACAGTAATGTCTTTGCTTTTGAGTGATGACAAGTCCTCATTAGTAAGGCTCTTGTTGACTTGCCAGCTGAGTCCACCATATCCTCCATCACTGAGGCTATCTGAGCTGCTGTCGGCTTGTTGTAAGCATGCTGCCACTGGTGTTGTCAAAGCTGATGCTAGAGTCACTGACGCTTGTGCTGCTGCGACTAGTGTCAGTGACAGACGGAGTCAACACTGATTCTGGGCTAGATGAAGAAGGTAAGTGTGATATTTCTTCCCCTGTCTCATGGCTCTGGGGGTATTGGTCTGCAGGGGCTCTCAAGCTGCGCCGTAAAGAAGCTCTGTTCACTGCTTTGTCACTCTGTGAAGTAAGCTCTGCTTGATCTCTTTCCATGCACCTCTTCTTGTTTGGTGGGGACTGAGATCCAGCACCTTTGTTGCTGGTGCAATCAAGCATATGTTTCTTGCTTGAGGCAAGACCAGGGCCCTGAGCAATCGACGGCATCCCACAAGTAGCTACGGAAGGAGCAGGGCTCTCCTGGCTTTGCTGGTGTGGCAGAGATCCAGTTTTGACTGCAGCTTTGGGCAAGGCAGATGAAGCAAGGCGTGTCTGCACGTTTGTAAGAGGGTTGCTGAGGTCATGCCGAG
>JAABUK010006787.1_pt1 | contig 16872 bp, 14 predicted proteins | sample 5559141 | NCBI WGS metagenome assembly JAABUK01 (sample SAMN10711869, study PRJNA513367) | rock metagenome | isolation source: Antarctica rocks | place: Antarctica: Victoria Land, Pudding Butte nord | collected 2016-01-03
AGCGCGGCGTCGTGACGCTGCTCGTCCTCGCGCAGCACGGCTTTCTGGGCGATATGGGAACGCCTGTGGACGTTAGTTATCTGGCTGACACGGTTCTCCTGCTGCGTTATTTCGAGGCCGAAGGCGCAGTCAATCGCGCTGTTTCAGTCATTAAAAACCGCAGCGGCGCGCACGAAAATACGATCCGCGAAATGAAAATCACGTCGCAAGGCATTCGCGTCGGCGAGCCTTTGACGAAGTTTCATGGCGTGCTGACCGGAGTTCCCACCTACGGCGAAATGAAGAACACCTTGATCGAAGAGCCTGACAAACATGTATGAGCCGCAAGACAATCGGGATGAAAGAATACTGATCCTCGCGCCGATTGGCAGAGACGCGGCGATGACCGCGCGGCATCTTCAAGACGCTGGCCTGCGCGCAGAGGCGTGCGGCGGTATTGAAGAATTGTGCGAAGAAACGCGCGCGGGTGCCGGAATGATTTTTCTGACCGGCGAGGCGCTGACATTTGAAGCGATGCAGTGCCTGCGCGAATCCCTCGCCGGGCAACCGGCATGGTCTGACATTCCGCTCGTCGTTTTAACGAGCGGCGGCAGCGAAAAGCCGGTCAATACGGGAATGCTCGCCGCGCTCGGTGAAGCGGGCAGCGTCACGCTCATCGAACGCCCCGTGCGCCTGATGACTTTAATGAGCGCGGTAAAATCCGCCCTTAGAGCGCGCCAGCGCCAGTACGATGTCCGTGAACACCTTGCGGCGGAGCGGCGCTCGAAGGAGGCGTTAGAGGTGAGTGAGGCGGCGGTAGGCGAGAGCGAGCGGCAACTGCGCACGCTCGCCAACGCGATTCCGCTGCTCGCGTGGATGGCGGAACCCGACGGCAGCATCTTCTGGTACAACCAACAGTGGTACGACTACACAGGCACGACGCTTGATGAAATGCAGGGCTGGGGCTGGAAATCGGTTCACGACCCGGAAATGCTGCCGCGCGTGATGGAACGCTGGAGCGCTTCCGTCGCGAGCGGTGAGCCGTTCGAGATGGAGTTCCCTCTGAAATCCACCGCCGGTGAATTTCGTTCGTTCCTGACGCGCGTGACGCCGCTCAGGGACGAACAGGGGCGCGTGGTGCGTTGGTTTGGAACGAACACGGACGTGGAAGAATTGCGGCGCGCATTGAAACAGGCTGAAGATGCTAATCGCATGAAGGACGAGTTTCTCGCCACTCTCTCGCACGAACTGCGCACGCCGCTGACTTCGATTCTCGGCTGGGCGCGTATGTTAGGCAACGGACAACTCGACGAAGTTAATACGGCACGGGCGCTGGAGACGATTCAGCGCAACGCCAAGGCGCAGTCGCAGTTGATTGAGGACATCCTCGATGTGTCGCGCGTCATTACCGGCAAACTCCGCCTCGAGGTGCAGCCCGTCGATCTCACAGCATTAATCGAATCATCCATGAATGCTGTGCTCCCGGCGGCTGAAGCGAAAGGCATTCGTCTCCAGCGCGTGCTTGATTCAGGCGCGAGCATGGTGTCAGGCGATCCCTCACGCTTACAGCAGGTCATCTGGAATCTGCTCTCGAATGCCATCAAGTTCACGCCTAAAGGCGGGCGCGTTCAAGTGAAACTCGAGCGCATCAATTCGCATGTCGAGATCATCGTCACCGACGACGGGCAAGGCATCAGCCCGGATGTTCTACCATTTATCTTTGAACGCTTCCGTCAAGCTGATTCGACGACGACGCGAACGCACGGCGGACTCGGGCTTGGCCTGGCGATTGTGCGCCATCTGGTGGAGATGCATGGCGGCACGGTTGAAGTGGAGAGCCTCGGAGAAGGTCATGGTTCAACCTTCACCGTCAAACTTCCACTGGTAGCGGTGCGCTCGTTAAATGTCCGCCGCGCGAGCGATGCCGAACGTGTGCATCCGACGGCAAGCAACGGATCGACCTTCAACTGCCCGCCCGAACTCGATGGATTGCGCCTGCTCGTTGTTGACGATGAAGAAGACACGCGCGTGGTACTAAAGATGGTGCTGGAAAAGTGCGGCGCTTCTGTCATAACGGCTTCAACGGCGCGTGAAGCTCTTGCCGCGCTCAAGGAAACACGCCCCGACGTCCTCATCAGTGATCTCGGAATGCCTGAAGAGGACGGCTACGCTTTAATTAAAAAGGTGCGCGCGCTATCGGAGGAAGACGGCGGAAACACTCCGTCGGCGGCGCTGACTGCTTACGCCAGAGTAGAAGATCGAATGAAAGTGCTGCGCTCCGGCTTTCAGATACACATCTCGAAGCCGGTCGAGCCTGAGGAGTTAGTCGCAGTGGTGGCAAATCTCGCCGGACGGATCAGAAAGTAACGACCAACGCTTAAAAAATTGCTGAAAGGAAAATTATCATGCGCGTATCCAAAAAAAATCCATTCATTCCCGTCTGCCTCTCGTTGCTCATCTTATGCTGCATCGCGCAGAGTTTGCCCGCCGCCTTTGCACAGAACATGATTAAACCGCTCGCGTATCCGTCTGCAAAAAGAACGAATCAAGTTGACGATTACCACGGCACAAAAGTCGCCGATCCGTATCGCTGGCTGGAAGATTTAGACTCCGCAGACACGAAGGCGTGGGTCGAAGCAGAGAATCGTTTGACCTTCGATTACCTCAAAAGCATTCCTGTCCGCGCGCAGATTAAAGAGCGTTTGACGCGGCTCTGGAACTACGAAAAATACAGCGCGCCGTTTAAGGAAGGCACGCGTTATTTTTATTTCAAAAACAACGGCCTGCAAAATCAAAGCGTACTTTATACAGTAAGCGCGCTCGACGGCGATCCGCGCGTGCTGCTCGATCCGAACAAGCTGACGAGCGACGGCACGGTGGCGCTCAATGGTATGCGTATCAGCGACGACGGCAAGCTTATGGCTTACGGGCTGTCCGCTTCAGGTTCGGATTGGCAGGAATGGCGTGTGCGAAATGTCGAGACGGGCGCGGACATGCCGGACGACGTTAAGTGGGTCAAGTTTTCCGGCGCATCTTGGACGCCCGATAATCGCGGCTTTTTTTATAGCCGCTACGACGAGCCGAAGAACGGCACGATGATGCGCAGCGTCAACTATTTTCAGAAGCTTTATTATCACCGGCTCGGCACAGCGCAATCCGAAGACACTTTCGTTTACGGCAACACGGAGCAAAAGGAATACTCCTTCGGCGGCGAAGTCACCGAAGACGGGCGCTACTTAATCATCAATGTCGGGCAGGGAACGGACGTTAAGAATCGCGTTTACTTCAAAGACTTGCGCGCCGGTGATGCGAAAATCGTGAAGCTGCTCGACGATTTCGACGCGTCGTATGATTTCATCGGCAACGACGGGACGCTTCTTTATTTCAAGACAGACCTCAACTCGACGCGCGGCAAAATCATCAGCATCGACACACGAAACCCTCAGCGCGCGAATTGGAAAACGATTGTCCCGGAATCTGCCGAGACGCTTCAGGGCATAAGCTTTATCAACGACATGTTCGTGGCGAATTATCTGAAGGACGCGCATACGCTGATTCGCATTTACCGCACGAACGGCGAGCATGTGCGCGATGTTGAACTGCCCGGCATCGGTTCCGCCGCAGGCTTCGCGGGCAAGCGCAAAGACACGGAAACGTTTTATTCCTTCACGAGTTTCACGACGCCGCCGACCATTTATCGCTACGACATGCGGACAGGCAAGAGCACTGTCTTTCGCCAATCCAAAGTTGATTTCAATCCGAACGACTACGAAACGAAACAAGTCTTTTTCAAGAGCAAAGACGGCACGCGTGTGCCTATGTTCATCACGCACAAAAAGGGATTGAAGCTAGACGGCACGAACCCGACGTATCTCTATGCTTACGGCGGCTTCAATATTTCGTTGACGCCCGCGTTCTCGCCCGGCAATCTCGTTTGGATGGAAATGGGCGGCGTTTACGCGCAACCGAATTTGCGCGGCGGCGGCGAGTACGGCGAAACGTGGCATCAGGCGGGCACAAAGCTTCGCAAGCAAAACGTGTTCGATGATTTTATCGGCGCTGCCGAATGGCTCATCGCAAATAAATATACTTCAACACCGAAGCTTGCCATCGGCGGCGGCTCGAACGGCGGCTTGCTTGTCGGCGCGGCCTTGACGCAGCGGCCTGAACTTTTCGGCGCGGCGCTTCCGGCAGTCGGCGTGATGGACATGCTGCGCTTTCAAAAGTTTACTATCGGCTGGGGCTGGACTTCGGATTACGGCTCGTCCGACGATCCCGTTCAGTTCAAAGCGCTCTATGCTTACTCGCCGCTGCACAATATCAAAGGTGGAACCGTTTATCCGCCGACGCTGATTACCACCGCAGACCACGATGATCGAGTGTGGCCGGGACACAGCTTCAAGTTTGCGGCGACGATGCAGGCGGCGCAGGCTGGCGCGGCTCCCGTTCTGATTCGTATTGAAACGAAAGCAGGGCACGGCGCGGGCAAGCCGACTTCAAAAGTCATCGAAGAAGTGGCTGACCGTTGGGGCTTTCTCACGCGCGCGCTCGATATGCGGCTTTGAAAATTCAGGATCGCGCTGAATATAGAGTTCAATTGCTCTTGATTATCTGCCGACAGGCTCAATTTGGACGCTTGAAAATAATGAGCTAGAATTTTTGCCTGTCAAGGAGTATGAAAAATGCGAAAAGTCGTTTTTGGCGGCGGCAACAGTTTAGATAATTTTATCGCTCGTCGAGACCATTCGGCTGATTGGCTTTTGTGGAACGACGAGGTAGCCGCCATTTCTGCGGAAAATTGGCAGAGGTTCGACACCGTTGCAATGGGACGCAAAACTTACGAGGCGGCGCTTAGATTGGGGATGACCGCCTATCCGAACGCCAAGAATTATGTTTTTTCGCGCACGATGAGTGAGACTCCGAGCGCGGACGTGGAAATCGTTTCGACAGATGCCGCCGAGTTCATCCGCGAGTTGAAAGAAAGGGACGGGAAAGATATTTGCGTGGCGGGCGGCGGCGAGTTAGCAAAGTCGCTTTTTGCGGCGGACTTGATTGATGAGATTGGCTGTAACATTCACCCTGTTTTGCTTGGTTCAGGCATTCCGCTTTTCTACGAAATGGAGCGTCAAATTGATTTAGAATTGCTTGAATGTAAAGTATTAAAAACCGGATGCGTGTATGTTACATATCGCGTAAAACATTAAATCGATGAACACTAACGGCGCAATCGAACAAGTCATTCGAGCGGACTGCCCGCCAGCTTGCCTCTCATCAAAGCTGTGTGGTTTCTTTAAAGTGCTTGGTTACGGGCGGGCAGCCGCTCAATTCCAGTGTTCTACGGCTATCTAAAATATTACGTCATGCTCAAAGTTGTCCAAGTCGAAACTGACAGCCACCTTGAGCAAGCAAGATTGCTCTTTGAAGAGTATGCCGTCTCGTTGGGCATTGATTTAAGTTTTCAGAACTTTGAGGAAGAACTCGCCAACCTTCCTAACGATTATATTCCGCCGGACGGTTGCCTGCTGCTTGCCATTGATGAGACTCGAACGGCGGGTTGTATTGCGCTCAGAAAATTGAACGACGATACCTGTGAAATGAAACGGCTGTACGTTCTGTCGCAGTTCCGAAGATTGGGTGTCGGCAAATTGCTCGCCGAAGCCGTTGTTGCACAAGCCCGTAAAATTGGATACAGGCGAATGCGTTTGGATACGCTGCCTTCGATGATGCAGGCACAGGCTTTGTACAAGTCTTTAGGCTTCAAGGAAATTGCGCCTTATTGCTTCAATCCAATCGAGGGAACTATGTTCATGGAGTTAGAATTGTAAAATTGAATTGACCCGAAAGGAGAAGCCGAAATCATGCCGGATACACATAGTCTTTTGTTGTTCATGCTTGCGACCATTGCGCTTAATGTCACGCCGGGGCCTGATATGCTCTACGTCATCACACGCAGCGTCGGGCAGGGACGCGCGGCGGGCATCGCTTCTTCTCTGGGTATTGCCGCCGGTTGTTTCGTGCATATCTTGGCGGTGACGTTTGGTTTGGCAAGTTTAATGATGGCAGTTCCGGCGGCGTATGAAGTCGTGAAATATGCGGGCGCGGCGTATCTCATTTATCTGGGCGTTCGGACATTGGTAAGCCGCCAGCCGAAGGATGCTGAAACGCCAATCAAAGATAGCAGCTTGCAGAAGATTTTCCTGCAAGGCGTGATTACCAATGTTCTCAATCCGAAAGTGGCGCTGTTCTTTTTGGCGTTTCTTCCGCAATTTGTGAATCGTGGGAGTAATGTTGCCGCGCAAATCATCTTTTTAGGCATCCTTTTCAATACATCGGGAACGCTTGTTAATGTTATCGTCGCGCTAGCGGCAAGCTACACGGGTGTTCAGTTCAAAACTCGCATCGGGAACTCATCAGTATTTCGATGGTTGACCGGAGGCGTTTTCATCGGGCTTGGTGTTCGTCTCGCGCTTCTTGAACGCAAATGAAGCTATGCTGGGTTGAGTAGTGTATCTGAACGCGCCGCAGAACAAGCCCTTGCAGCCGACTAGAAGGAATACCTCAGGCGAGGAAGTTTCATTGTCAGAATTCATTGCGCGGTCTCATTCTGCAAAATCTATCCGCGTGCCTTTCCCCATGCTCACGGCCTTCTGGTACACAAGCGCTGCCGCCACCACGTCCTGCAACGCCATTCCTGTCGAATCGAAGATGATGATCTCTTCGGATGACGTGCGCCCCGGCTTTACTCCGGCGATCACCGCGCCGAGTTCAGCATGTACGTTCTCCTTACTGAATACCCCTGCATCGAGAGCGTGATGAAGCTCCCCGATGCTGGCACATTGTTCCAGAATATCGACTACGACTTTGTTGTCCCGCATTAGCAGCGGCTCTATTTCCTGCTTCTCAGGACTGTCAGCTCCGACAGCCGCGATGAATGTGCCCGGCACGACAAAGTCGCTCTTCAGGAAGAATTGTTTCGATGGAGTGCAGGTGATGCAGATGTCGCTTTGCCTGACTGCATTTTCCAACTCGCGGACAGCTTCCACTTTTATCCGTAATTCCTCCGCTAGCTCACGGGCGAAACTTTGAGCCTGCGCATTATTGCTATCGAAGGCAAAAACCTTTTCGACGGGAAGAACTCTGGCGAGTGCCAGAAGCGAGATACGCCCCTGATTGCCGCATCCGCAGATGGTTACAATGTTCGAGTCCGGTCTGGCAAGGTACTTGGCGGCCACAGCGGTGGCCGCTCCGGTGCGCTGAATCGTAATCTCAATCGAATCCATCAGAGCCAACGGGTAGCCATTCTCTCCGTCGCATAAAACAATGACTCCCTGAATGAGAGGCAGACCGAATCGCTTCACGTTTTGGGGGAAGTTAGCATTGGCTTTGGCGGCAAAGTACATTCTATCTAATTCCAGCAACCCTGCTTTGATATGAAACCCTCCGTCTCGCGCATGAATACCCAGGACGCCCGGAGGCTCAGTTTTGCCTTCACCTTGAAGTTTGAAGACCTGCTCTACTGCCGTGATACATTCGTCAATGCTGAGAAGCGCGGCAACATCCTTGCGCTTGAGCAAGAGCGTTCCTATGGGTTTCATATCACCTCCTGTGTTGTTTGCGAAATAAGATGATCCAGTTTCTCTCCGGGCACGGTTTCGATTGGTTCATGCCCTTTGCGAAAGATTCGCGCCCCCGAGGAGCCTTTCAAGATTACGGAGCCATGCTCTGCCCGCACCATCGCCCCTTCCCGCATCCCTACTACGGGCGCTTCATTCTCTTCGAGGAATTGAAGAATCCTTTCTTCCTGAGTTTCTCCCATGTGAGTTGAATTCGGATCAGGATCAAGGTAGTGCGGGCTAATTTGGAAACCCACGAGCCCCAGCGCGTCGAAGGAAGGCGGCTCGACAATTGGCATATCTTTGGTCGTCTTGAGGGTCGGGCCAGCGACGATTGCACCAGCGCTCGATCCGATATAAGGCATCCCCTTTTCTACTCTCTGGCGTATCGTCTGCAAAAGATCAAAGTCGTAAAGCGCCTTCAAAAGGCGAAAGGTATTACCTCCGCCAATGAAGATCGCCTCCGTATCATTGACAGCCCTCTGCGGATCAGAGGCGGTGTGGATTGAGTCCAGTTCGTACCCCATCGCCTTGAAACGCTCTCGCGCTATCGAGCTATAAGCATCGCGGTCATAAAGGGCGAAAGGTACGAAGAGAACGCGAGCAACGTTTCCCATGAAGTCACGAATCTTCTTTTCGGCGTGATCGAGATAACCACTACCGTAAAGCGTCGAGTTGCTGATTAGCAGAATCCGTTTGGTCTCGCTCTTAGTTTCCATTTTGCCTCCATGCTATTGCATTTTATTAATCTCATTTCGCTCGTCTAACTTGCGTACTGCTCCTCAACGGTTGCGGCGAAGACGAGTGTGCCCACCATGCCGATGATTCCGGCGGTAACGAATGGCACTTGCGGTGCAATCTTCCAGAGCAACCCGCCGATAGCTGCCGAGGGCGTGATGGTGATGCTCCTCACAAGGTAATAAAGACCAACCGTGCGCGCGCGTAGATCATCCTGTGCGAAGTCCACGATCATCGCTTTGCGCGATGGCTCGCCGATCTCACGGAGTCCGCCTATGACGAAAGCTAAGACCAGCGAGGCGAAGCCCGACGACATCACTACAGATAAAGGAAAAAGCGCGAAGCACACGAAAGTGGCGATCACAAATGGCTTGCGCCCGATGCGGTCGGCAATCTTACCCGCCGGGATGTAGACCAGGATCGAGGTCGTGATTTGAATCGCCACCAGTAATCCATACTGCGCGACGCTGACACCCAAGACGTTTGTGACATACAGGATGACGAAGATATCCGCCATGCCCTCGCACGCCCTGATGATGATGTCGGAGATGAGCAAGCGCTTGAGCGCAACGTGGAATGAACGCCAGACGCCACGGATGTTGACTGCCTCGCCTGCCTTAACGGGGATGTTGATCGCCAGAACGATCAGCGAGGTGATGAACGCCAGAGTGAGTGTCGCGACGAGACCGGCTCGGACACCGTAGGAGATGCCAAATGCGGCGATGAGTGCGCCACCTATGAGCGGCGAGACGACCATCGGTATGCGCTTCAGTATGGATTGCAGTGTGAAGCCCATTGCCCGGCGCTCTTTCGGTAACGAATCACCGATGACGGCGAAGATCGCCGGACTCGCCATGCTGTGCCACGCCATTGCAAACCCGAGTCCGACGAATATCCACGGCCATGACGGACTGAGCAGGTAGATGAGATAGCCGACGGAAGCAATCGCGATGAAGACTAAAAAGGCGCGCCGACGACCCGCACGGTCTGCAAGCCATCCTCCGGGATATTGATAAACGGCATCGAAGAAATCTTCAGTGGTTCCGAACAGACCGATAGTTACGGAACCGGCACCGAGATACTCAAGGTATTTGGGCAGAAACTTCTTCCACAATTCCTCTCCGAGACCGAGGAGAAACACGGCTGCGGAGGCAATGACCACATTACGTTCAAGTCCCAAGTAGTCAACGACGCGCACGCGCCACGTGAGCGGAATGCCTTGAATTGTTTCCTGCTCGCTCGACACGAATCTTCACCTCAAAACAGAGTCCGCCCAAGACCGATAAGGCCACCTGTAAGTACGACCCACAGCACGTCAGCCTTGAAACGGTAAAGCGCGATGAAGGCGACAGTGCTCATCGCGGCGGCGAACCAGTCCATACCTCCACCAAGGCCATGCGGCAAGATGACCGCTATGCCGAAGACAAGCGCAAGGTTTAAGATCACGCCGACCACAGATGCGGTCACTCCCGATAGAGCGCCCGTTAAATTCTTATTGCCACGTAAGACTTCGATGTAGGGCGCGCCGAGAAAGATAAAGATGAAGCACGGAAGGAATGTCGCATAAGTAGTCATGAGCGCCCCAACAACTGCACTCATAGTTTGATTCATCCCTTGCGGGCTGTTCCACCCAGCCATGAAGCCGACGAACTGTAAGACCATGATGAGCGGCCCCGGCGTTGTTTCCGCGAGTGCCAAACCGTCCACCGCCTGCGCGTGCGTCATCCACCCGTAGCTTCCGGCTGCCGCCTGCGTCACATAGGCGAGAACGGCGTAGGCTCCGCCGAAAGTAACGAGCGCAGCCTGCGTAAAGAAGCGATACTCTTGCGCGTGCAGGCTGCCCCACCCGCGCCACGCGATGAGTGCCGCGAACGGCAACGCCCAGAGCGCAAGTCCGACTGCCAGCGTCCGCAATGCGCGAGCACGGGACGGGAGAGTATGCGAGGGCGGCGGAGCCGTGTCGTCAATCACCAGCGGGAGAGCATCCGTCAACTTGCCGTCGCCCGCTGTCTTCGCATTAGCCTCTTTTGTTGTCGCTGGCGCAGCGATAAACACTTCAGGCCAGAGTCGCGCGCCGACCAATCCCGTGACGCCCGCCGCAAGCACGATGATCGGGAACGGAATATGAAGGAAATAGATGGCGATGAAGGCAGCGGCAGCGATAAGCAAATGCGCCCGCCGCTTAATCGCACGACCTCCGATCTTCAACACGGCTTCGACAACAATAGCGACGACGACCGGCTTGAACCCGGAGAGTACGCCCGCCACGACAGGCACATTGCCATACGCCGCATAGGTATATGAGAGTCCGAGCAGAACGAAGATCGAGGGGATGACGAAGAACGCGCCCGCGACAATGCCGCCACGCACGCGGTGCATCAGCCAGCCGATGTAGATGGCGAGTTGCTGTGCTTCCGGGCCGGGCAGCAACATGCAGAAGTTAAGCGCGTGCAGAAAACGCTCCTCGCTCAGCCAGCGCCGTCGCTCGACCAACTCGCGGTGCATGATCGCGATCTGACCCGCCGGGCCGCCAAAGGAGATGAAGCCCAGCTTGACCCAGAAGCGAAATGCCTCGGTGAAAGAGACGCGACGCCTTTCAGGTGCGCTTCTTTCGTCTACTTGTGGCGCGGCTACGGCCTCGCTGCTTATCGCCATTACCCTTCCCTTTGATCCTTTCGGCATCTTCACTTAGCAACGCATAAAGGCCGTCGAAGATAACGCCACACTGCTGAAGCAGCTTGCGGTCGTCTTTGAGCAGCTTGCTGATCCCACGCACAGTCGCGTTGAGACCCGTAGCTTCGAGCCGGTGGAACTTGTCGTCTTTGAGGTCAATATCGTGAACGATTTCAGCTATTTCACGTAAGCCACGGTCTTCACTCAGACCGAAGCGCATGATGATGGTCTCGAAGGTGCAGTCTTCGCCGTGATGCGTAAACTCAGCGTCGAACATATCGAAGGGGATACCGCCCTCCACTGTCTCTCCTTCAGCAACAAAGTAGAAGCGTGAACGATTGTCTATAAAATGTTTGATCAGCCATGCGGAAGCCAGACGGTCAATGTGCAGGTTGCGTCTGGTCACCCAGCGCCTCCCTTGATACCGGGCGCGGTCTAACGATGCACCTTTCTTAGCATCTGCACTCGTCGCGCCCGTTGTGTCACTGCTCTGCGAAGCACGTAGAGCCTTCCGGCATCGCTCGTAAGCGGCTTGAGCCGCCGTGCGGCCTTTAGCATTAAAGAAGTCTGTCGAAACAGCGCGTTCAAGTTCGGCGTGCAGCTTATCCAACTCGGCCTCGTGGTTGCTGAGCCTTCCGTGTGAGAGGTGACCACCGCGCTTCTGTTCGCGGATCGCGCCTGACAGTCCGCCCATCTCAGCGGTCAGTCTCGCGTAATCCTCGTCGCGTGCTTTGCGAAATTCGTTGATGATCTCGTCGTCGGTTGCGCCTTCGACCGCGCCAGCGCGGAAAACGGTTGCCTCCCCGCTCTCTTCTTCAATCTCCTGCTTGAGCCACTGGAAGTCCTCATGTGTCTTCTCATTGAAGGGCAGCACGTAAACCGAGTTCTTGATGGATACCGCGCCAAACTTCTGTAGCTTGCGCCAAGTGCGCACACGTAAGTTGGTAGGCTTCGGCGGCAACTGATGAATGAGAAGAATCCACTCTCGCTTGGGTTCAGATCGTTTCATAATGTATAGTAACAAACCATGGATTGTAACGACTGTTACATCATAATGCAAGATGCCACGCCGTTGATAGCTTTATAAGTGCTTCAAGAGCGAAGGGGTGGCTGAGTGATGCGGCACTCTTTCACTGGTTGACCGGAGGCATTTTCATCGGGCTATAGCGACTTGCAAATGGATGTGACTGACGCCGAAGTAATTGTAGTGGCAACCGCAAGTGGATCGCCCGCAGGTTGAACGCCATTCAATCTTCGCGGGCAGGGACAAGCCGCTGCCCCTACAATCAATTTGTGAGGACACGCGCCATCGCAAACAGCTATGGTACGGCTGCCCTTTCTATTTGCTTGAATGTGCCGGTGAAAAGTCTCCGAGAATTACGTAGCACCTGAGCAGAGTGATCTCTTTGCAAAAGCGTTTGTTAATTCGCCGCCTGCGCTTTTTCCCATTCCTCTCTGGTCATCACTGTAATTGAATCAAGCGAGCTTTTTGTGAGCGCCGCGTTGACGGCGGGCAAGCTGGTTTTCGTTAAAGCATTAAACCCGGCAACGATAATCGCCAGCTCCTTGCCGAGCGCGGCGGTGCGTTCAATTTGCGATTGTGTCGGGCGGCCTTCGTAGCCGTTGATCGAGCCGTAGAGCGTGCCCATTTCTTCGCGTATCTTTTCTTCGCCCGTAATGCCGCCGCCTTCCTTTGTGGTGACGAGTTTGCCGCGAACCGTTTCGAGTGCTTTGACGAAATCATCGAGTTGCCCACGCGCCGGATCAGTCGGTGCGAGTTTGGCGACGCGCATTCGTACTTGATCGCAGCAGATCGGATTCGCGCGGTTGAACGGCGATGTCGCGCACGGCAACCGCCGTAAAATCGCCGCCCTTAAACTGCGCCCACTGCGCGCCGCCGTCTACGGACACGAACAATCCGAACTCCGTTCCTAAGAAAAGCAACTCACGGTTGACGGTGTCTTCCTTGATGACGTGCGCATAGCCTTTTACGTCTGCCGTAGCGAGCGGCTTCCAAGTTTTGCCGTAGTCCGTTGTTTTGTAAACGTAAGGCTTCATGTCGCCCTGCGTATGATTATCGAAAGTCGCGTAAGCGGTTGCTTCATTGTAGCGGCTCGCTTCGATTGTCGAAACCCATGCGTGCGCGGGCAGCCCTGCGACGTTTGCGACGACGTTCGTCCAATTTTGTCCGCCGTTCCTCGTCACTTGCAAATTGCCGTCGTCGGTTCCGACCCAGACGGTATTGCCGTTCTTCGGCGATTCGCTGATCGTGTAAATCGTCGTGTGCGCTTCGGCGTCGGAGTTATCCACCGTGAGGCCGCCGGATTCATCCTGCTTCTGCTTCGCCGGATCGTTCGTCGTTAAATCGGGCGAGATGCGCTCCCACGAATCGCCGTGATCTCTGGAGCGAAAAAGAAATTGTGAGCCGAAATAAATCGTGCCTTTGTTGATCTGGCTGATGTGTATGGGCGAGTTCCAATTGTTGCGCAGTTTCTTTTCACCGACAGCGGGGAACGGTTTGATTTCCTTCGTCTCAAGCGTTTTGCGATTGATGCGTCCGATGTGCCCGCCCTGATATTCTGCGTAGACGTAGTCGTGATCCGACGGGTCTTCAAATACCCAGAAGCCGTCATGCGCAACCTGCCAAACAAAAGTTTCAGTCGCCAAAAGTGACAAGCGAAAAGCCTCGCGGCATGGCGGGTGAACGATTAGAAATTCCGGCTCGATATTTTGAGCAATCGCGTGCCGAATAAGTATCGCTCGATGGTCTACGCCTTTATCACTTCGGCTGAGTATGCAGGACAGGTTCAGTTCCGTAAGGATGCGTAATGACGGTAGCTGCTCTGCTGTCACGCAATAAATTAATTGCGCAAAACTTTCAGTAGTTCGCGGGCGGCGGCAAGGATACCGGCGCGCTCCTTTTCGGCGTCGGTCATGCCCGCGAAGTGATTTGCGGCGGCGGGCGTGCCGAGTTGTTCCTGTCGAAGCTTGCGCTGCATGTCTAGGATTTGTTGCTTCTCGCGTGCGCGCGCCGTGACGAGGCCGCCCGCCTGTATAAATTCGACGATGCGCCGCAATTCATCCGCGTCGAACCACGTGCCGTGCTCTTTGCACACATCAACGATCACGCTGGAGCAGTGAGCGAAATTAACGCGGTTCATCAATTGCCCGCACTGTGGGCATGGCACATAACGGACTTTGTTTGATTGTTCGCCGCCGAAAGCTTCGCTGTTCGTGGCAGATGGCTTGGCTGCAAACATTACCGCGCCGAGCACGGCGGACTGCTCTTCGCGGTCGGCGCAAATGCGCTCGAAAGCTTCTGCGTCAACCCACAACCCACCGCACTTCGTACACTCGCGCAAAGGCTCTGCCCCAATTGTTACCTCTTCCATTTCAATGCGTCAGCGCGGGCAACGTGCGTGTGCTTCTGTGGAAAGAACAGCGCGCGCGGCTCTTGCGCCGCAGTGCGAGCAGTAATCGTTTCCGATGAACATCATTCCGAAACACTGCGGGCACGCGATTGTCGCCAGTCGCGCCTCGCAATACAAACAGCGCGTCGCATCAATTTCGGCGACGGCTCCGCACATCGGGCATTTGAGCGTTGCAGCGTGATTCATCTTTTGTAAATTTTGCGTGTAAGAAATCGGAGAGTGTTTTAAGGCACATGATGAAAGCTTCGGCCTTGATCGTTGGTCACAAGCGCGACTGCTTTTCAGCGCGCCGCAAGTGAACTTCAGATTATCACTCGATGAATTGAATTGCCATAGATTTCTGCTGCACGTTTCTATTGCATGGCCTTGCCTGAAAACTTCGGTTAATGCAATCGGCGAACGCAAAATGCGATAGACGAAAACGCGTCGAATATGCGATGCTGAACAAATTGGATTAATCAAAACTGTCAGGGAGATTCTCGATGCGAAAAATCGTTTCTATTTTGTTCGCGGTGCTGCTTGTTGCCGGTTGCGAAGCTTTCGTTCCGTGTACGGCGAGCGTTGTGCGCGCCGCCGCTGCTTTCGGGCAGGATCAGCAGAACGGCGAAGTTCTGAACACGCCGCGTCGCAGGCGTCGGCGCAGGCGCGTGCGCGGCGACGTGTCGCGCAGTCCCGGCGTCGGCGGAACTTACAAACGCGCCGGTCGTCACTACGGGCGTTCCGGCAAATATGCGGGACGCGGCGGAGCGCGTTTCGGCAAGAACATCGCGCGCGCCAAGCCCATTGTCGCCGGAAGAGAGCTTGGTAAAAACACGGGCAAGGCCGGTGTGGAAACCGCGAAGGGCACAGTCGATGTCGGCAAAGGCACGGCGCGCGCCGGTGTCAAGACAGGTAAAGTAGTGGGTCATGCAGGCGCTAAAACAGGCAAGGCCGTCGGTCGCACAACGAAGCGCATTTTTACCGGAAGATCATAGCGAAAGCCTGCTTAGCCTGATCGCTTCATACTAAACTTAAGCGGCGCGCGGCGGTCGGCGACACATTCCGGCAACCGCGCGCCGCAGGCATGTCGGGCGTTATATGCGCCGCCGCATGACACATCGAAAACGCAAAACAAGGAAAAATCAAAACCATGAGCGCCCCGCTTCAAACGTCGCCGCGTAACACGCAACCCAACGCCGAACTCGATCAACTCTGCATCAACACTATTCGCACGCTTAGCCTAGACGCCGTGCAAAAGGCCGAATCAGGCCATCCCGGTCTGCCGCTCGGCATGGCTCCGACGGCCTACGTTTTGTGGACGCGGTACTTGCGCCACAATCCGCAGAATCCGAAATGGCCGAACCGCGACCGCTTTCTGTTGTCCGCCGGTCACGGCTCAATGCTGCTTTACAGCTTGCTGCATCTGACGGGCTACGAATTGCCGCTCGACGAGTTAAAGAATTTTCGGCAGTGGGAATCATTAACGCCCGGCCATCCCGAATACGGCTTAACACCCGGCGTCGAACTCACCACAGGGCCGCTCGGACAAGGCTTCGCTAACGGCGTCGGCATGGCGATTGGCGCGGCGCATCTCGCGGCGAAATTTAACCAGACGGATTTCCCGATCATAGACCACTACGTTTATTCGATTGTCTCGGACGGCGATTTAATGGAAGGCGTCGCATCGGAAGCCGCTTCCTTAGCAGGGCATTTGAAACTCGGCAAACTTATTTATTTTTACGACGATAATCGCGTCACCATCGAAGGCTTCACAGACCTCGCGTTTACTGAAAACGTTCCCGCGCGCTTTGAGGCTTACGGCTGGCACACCTTGCGCGTCGAAGACGGCAACAACCTCGACGAAATAGATCGAGCGATCCGCGACGCGCAAAGTGTCGGCTCGCGCCCGACGCTTATCAGCGTGCGCACAACCATCGGCTACGGAATGCCCACCGCCGGGACACGCAAAGCACATTCGGACGCGCCGGGCGAAGAAGCCGTGCGCGAAACCAAGAAGCATTTGAATTGGCCTGAAGACAAAACCTTCTTTATTCCCGACGAAGCCCTGAACCACTTTCGTGAAGCCGTCACACGCGGCGTGCAAGAGGAAACAGAATGGAATGAGCTTGTCAAAAAATACGAAGAGAAACATGCGGAGTCGGGCGCGGCATGGCGCACGACGATGAGCGGCGATTTGCCGGAAAATTGGGAAGATCATTTGCCGAAGTTTGACGACGCGACAAAGCCGATGGCGACGCGTCAAGCTTCCGGCGAAGTCATCAACGCGATTGCTCCCGTGATGCCGATGCTCTTTGGCGGCAGTGCAGACCTTGCGCCTTCCAACAACACGGACATCAAAGACGGCGGCAGCTTCGAGCCGGATTCCTACGACGGGCGCATACTGCATTTCGGCGTCCGCGAACACGCGATGGGCGCGGCTCTGTCGGGCATCAGCTTAA
>JAABUK010006788.1_pt1 | contig 16871 bp, 22 predicted proteins | sample 5559141 | NCBI WGS metagenome assembly JAABUK01 (sample SAMN10711869, study PRJNA513367) | rock metagenome | isolation source: Antarctica rocks | place: Antarctica: Victoria Land, Pudding Butte nord | collected 2016-01-03
TATATATATATATATATTTGCCTGTATAAACCTTCCCAAGGATGCAGAGCCTGACAAAATACCTGGATCATAGAGATACTGTGTCAGAGGCAGTAAGTCATACCGGTATGCATGCAAAATTGTGTCAGGCTGACAGCACAGTGCAATGCACTGAAATGCGTCTCAAAGGCTATATTTGCAATTGTGGTGCGTAGATCTGCTGACTTTATATGCTGCTTAGAAAGATCAGTAGCGACGGTTCCAGCATGCTTACACAGATGTGAGATGCTTACATAAGCAAGATAGATGTGATATAAGATTACACCAGCCAGCATGCTTACACATATCATTCATGAGACGCCTGAAGTTCATACTTGCTGTGAGCGTCGTCTTGTCACTGACTTCATGATGAAATTGCTGGGCAACAGTACAGGTGCTCAGCATGTCTGATGACCCAACCATGAGCTTGTGTTGCTGCTGCATGTTGACATCATGAAGTGAAAGTGAGCGACGCATACACCATCTGTGCTTGAACTGTACATCCACGCTGACATTACTGGCTTTTGCCAGCTTTCTGTAGCTTGTCTGAGTAGTAGTCAGCCCTGACTAAGTCCACAAACCGCACCAAGTTGCTGTATCTGCGCACCATTGATGGGATAGGGGTAGCATCATTCCCATCATACAGATAGTTTTCCAAAGTTCCAAAAGCGGACGCATCTGCTGCTGATGGGCTTGAACCCAAGAAGTAGGGCTTGTCACCAAGAATGCTAGAAAGGGCTGTCAGGTCATCGTCTATCAGCTGGTTGATATCGGCCTCAGAATTTGTCAGCACACCCTGTGCAACACACACACTCCTCCTGCTCACAGGCTTGTAACAGCATGCATGGTTGCACACTTTGACATCAGCATAATCTGACAAAGCACCGACTCGAAGCACAGCTCAGCTGCATGGAGCGTCACTGACAGTAAGCCTGGCCTTGCAGGGTGGCAGACCAGTCATGGAACAAACCTGGTAGCGGAGTTGCTTGCTTCTGCCAGCACGGAAGGCATACATGATCAGCACAGACTGCCACCCAGGTGCGTCCTTGAACAACGCATTTTGAAACCATCCTGAGGCCTGCAGTGGGATTTCTGCTGGTTGATAATCAGGTTGTTCATGTGCTTGGGAGGAGAAGCAGATTGGGCACTGCATTGCCTTACTTGATCAACGACAACTCATTGCTGTTTTCAGGATGGGGCCAATCCTGCCAGTGCAGTGAATTGCATCATCAGCAGCATCAAATATAAAACAGGTGTCATTACCTTGGGGTTTACCATCCTATGGTATTGACTGGTGAAGTACATGTGCTCCTCGCACATGCGCTGGATCAACGTGGAGATTGCTTGGCTTGCTGCATCCTGCGGTTCTTGGATCTTGAGTTGCGAACCATATGTGTTCTGGAGGTACTTGACAATGAATCGTGAGTCTGCTACAATATCTGCATCCACGGCAGCTGCATGCAATGCCCAGCTGGTCAGTATTTGCACTGGCTTCCTTCAGGTGCAGCAGATGCAACAAAGAGACGAGGAACGTACTCTCCCTTTTGGTGAGCCCGCAAATCCGCCATTCTCAGTCTTGTGAGGAAGACCAGCAAAACGCAAATATGTCTCAATTTTGTTGGTAAAAGGGCTGACTGACCCAGCAAGCTTTCCCACTGGAGTGAAAAAGCCTGTAAGGACAATCTTGTCTCCTGGGGACCCTTTGGTCGGCGACGTTTCACGCGGGCCTAGATTGCCCGTAAATTGTTTCTGCTGCCGCAGGAAGAACAGGTATCCCGCTGTTGCGGTCAGTAAAGTGAGCAACAGAAGTGCGATAAGAACCTGCATCAGTTTGCTTCCAAGTGCAAGCGCGCCCCAACTGGCACTACAGAACGGGCTGTCACTGAGCCCTGCAGCGCAGCATGGATCTAAGTAGTTTTCAGCTCGAGTTGCGACGATTCGTATTTCGGATGGTCAAATGATTGCGTAATGCGATTTTGTACAAGTCCACTTTTGCAATTTACTCAAGGTGCGCGTGTTACACAACAAGATGTGAGCAGTCTTGGGGTTTTGTTGGGAGAAACCAAACGCAGTGATGAAGGCTATTTCAATCACATCCTGTATGGCGTACAAGAAAGCTTCAACAGGCAGGACTTATGGTCGTTTGCCACGCAAGTCGCATGACACACTGCAGACCATGATTGCAGGATGACAAGGGCCAGTGTCAAACTGTGTCCAAACAAGCATGCCTTTCAGGGGTGACATGTCAGATGGGTCAGACTGTCCTGCCAGTTGCCCAGCAATGCTGAAAATAGAACCTGTCTGTTCTGTAAGTTTGCATTGCAGCTGAAGCATTGCAAGACACCTGTAATGGGGCGAAGGTGAAAGGTCTTGCTAGTGTGTCAGGGTGCGTATTATCCACCCTGTTACAACACCTAACTTGCATCAACCTTCATAACTTCTGCGCCATTGGCTGGCACATTTGCCTCCTCTAAGGCATGCACGCGGTTGAGCAAGCCAGCTTTGCTTTGCCCAAGAACTGTATCGGCCTGCAAATTTCAAAAAAGCAGTCTGCTCTGAAAGAAGGCCATTTACATACTTGTTGCCCCAGCAGAAAGCCCAGGCAAGCAAGTGGCCACCATAACATGTGTACACACATGGCTATAAGGTAGCAGGCACACACAGCAAAGGCAGGTGTGCAGCTTCTGTGAAGCTTTCTTTGTCCACCAGCAAAGAGGTGTGCACATGCAGAGGTGCTGTTGTGAGTTCACAGGAGGAGCTACCTGTCCTGCATCTTCAATCTTCACACTAGTGCTGACCTCAGACTTCACCAAACCTGCTTGTGCATCATGCTGAACATCTGACTGTGCAGCAGAACTGTGTTGAGCAGCATGGCCACTGCCATTGGCTGCAAATGTCTGTGCCTTTTCTTCTATGCCATGCATTTCTGAGGCCTCATCTATGCTCATTGGCTGTGCTGCTGGCTGCGCTTCAGTGTCAATGTGGAACAGTGGTTCCAAAGGCACCCGCTGATGGGCATCTGATGGCCGGTCTCTGTGTGTGACTGTAATGTTTTCATTGACTGGTCTGAGGTCACTTATGCGAGGACGGGGAGGCGGATTGGATGTGGTAGGTTGGGTCTTGACCACCAGCAGAAGCCTCTCAAATGCAAGGGCCTGAGCAATACACATACTTGCCTCGACGCTGCATATTCGGTGATCAAAAAGAGGGAAGCAAGGACGTACCACTTTATTTAAGTGTGTATACTGCTTGTGTGGTTCGACTAGCAGCTCACACAGTCTTTGGAAAGTGAAAGGTGCTTCTGTAAAGAAGTCTAGGTATTCAAGAAGCCTCTTTTGCAAGTCCTGGACAGAGTTGTCATTGGCCAATGGTAAAGGTGGGCCAATCTGCAGGGTAAAGCATCTATTTGACTCTCAGAAGTGTCAAGCTTGCCAACCATGCATGTCATTGCAGCCTACCTCAACTTTTCTCTCTGCGTCAAAATCTTGTAATACAGAGCTCAGTACATGCGCCACCAAAGGCTTCAAAAGCAGCCAGTTGTACCTGGAGGCGAGCCAAACCAAAATGGGAAAAGGCAAGCCATCAGAGCGTAGTGCAAACTTTGACTGGTTGAGGGGATGCCATTTGCAAGATGTAGAGATCGTGCCTGATGGTGCCAGTGGTGGCTGCTTCTGCCAGCACACCCCTCAGTGCAGGTGTAAGTCTCCTTTCCTTCTTAGCAAGACTGCAGTTGCCAAAGAGCCAGCGGCATCTTACGACATATCGCTAGACTGTAATGTCAACACAGTACATGCAGCTATGCCACCTCCAGCAACCGCAGAAACCTGGCGTGCAAGCACCTGATCACACTCAGGTCGAGTTTGCAACAAAAACAGTACCTGTTGAATTTGCGCAAGTCCTCTGCGCTCGCAATCAGATCAGCCATGAAACGGTAAGGAACACGCACTGTGGGTGTCTCCGATCATGAACCAAAAGCTTCTGCAGTCAAACTCTCAACAGACCTCCCACCCCTGTGCTCTACTCGTTCGTGTTGAGGCTCAGGGCTGAGTTGCACGTGCAGCTGGTAATTTTCTTCTTCAAATGCATTCTCTCTTGTGAGGTCATTGTCGGTGTCTCTCTCACACAAAATATTGAAGGCTTGTGCAGTGTATTCAAGCATTCTTGCATGGCTCTGTCAAACACGGCACACAACTCAGGCCTAGGCTGCAATGCAGAGTGTAATAACAAATTATAATATCGTGAAGTTCCGTTTGTGATCAAAGTCGTTGCATAATCGGAGCTTACTTCACAATAAGTTGTACATGCTCAGCAAGTACATTCACACAACAATATAATGCCAAGCAACAGCGTCTCTATGGGTTGTAAATGTAAACATGCTAGCTGCACGACACGGCATTGGAGACGTGACGTGAAAGAATCATTGTATGATACAGCACCATTACAACAAGTGGTCAACTGCCATGAGCTAGAGTTAAGTGACTGTGGCTTAAGCTACCCCAAGATGTGGTCATACATGCAAGCAAGACATGCACATTGTACTAGTACTCGCCGTCTCACCCTGCACACTTCAGAATGAAAGCTGCAATGTCCTGCAACTGTTCATGCAAAGGTCTGAAAAGGGCTCTGTTTTGGTCAATGGCCTGTTGCAAAATTCGGTTGACCATGTGCATGATGGGCAGCTGCTAGAATGTCGCCGTCAGAATCTGGAGAAGGTCACTTGACAGCAGAACTGTTTCTGGGCTGCTGCCATGTGTTGCTGTGGGAAATGCACAACTTGACTTGCTAGCTCAGAACTTTAGCTCCTGCTTGTGAAAAAGATCAAGCATAAGCAGGCTCCTCCTCTACAAACAAGGAAGGATCTCCCTTGCCCAATCGCACAAGTGACGGCTCAGGACCTGTCATGTCAATCACTGTGGACCCCTCTGCAACCTGCAGCATCATTTGTCTCACTGCTTGCCCATGAAGTCTCTCCCAATTTAGATCAATAAGTGCTGCCAGCCTTGCCCCATGACGCAGTGCATCTTGAGTAGTGTGCACACAGGGCAGTCAGCATTGCACGACTTACACGCTGGCCAGTGTCAACTATAAAGTCAAGGCCTTGGCCTGCATACTGGTCCACAAACATGGCAGCTTCTGGAATCTCAAGATGCTCCAGCTCCTCCACATGAGCGCTGGTACAGAGCAGCGGCCGATCCAGTTGGCTTAGGACAGCCTGAGGGGGGCAGCATCAATCACCATGACTCAGCACAACATTGCTGTCAATCTGACCATCAACAGTGACAAGGTGGTGCTTCCTGTGCTGGTACGTATACTGCTGGTTTTGTTAAGGAATTGACATGCAACAGTCTCATGCATTAACTGTGCCAGGGAGGATCAGTAATGACGCCTGCAACTGCACTTGCCAATGTGTGAAGTTGACCTTTAACATATCAAAGTCAACAGAACAATGCAAGTAGATTTGGCCAAGTGGTGTCAACACCTGAAGCACAGCATCATCTGGTATGCGCACTCCAACGCTCTTTCTTTGCTTGGATTTGCCAGACTGATAATCAGTGCACTGCTTTGGCAGCTGTTTGCTCGCTTTCAAGATGAATGTGTACTGCACATGCACATGATATGTAACACTTCTTTGGAGGACAAGGAACAGGTGGGCTCAAGACATATGCACCGCAGTCTTGCGTGTGACCGAGCTGAAGCGACCAGCACATGTTGCCCAAGGCTAAGTAAAATGCAGCAGGAGAAAACAGAGCTCAAGAATGCTGGTTTGCATTCAGCGTCAAGCATTTGCAGCCCACATGTCATGCGACGCCACAATGTTGCTTGGCTGTACCGGGCCTGGTAGAACTTGACGTGCAACCCTGAAGGTGTCTATCTGCCCAGGTCTGTTACTGGCTGGAAACCCCATCGTGTATGTGCTGATGTCCTGGAGGTGTCTGCACAAGATGCTGAGCTGCTTCTTGGGAGAGAGCCCTTTGATTGTGTATAGCTTTTCAACTGCTTTACGGTTGTCAATGTCACACACGAGTGCTGGGTATGTGTCAGTGGGCAGAACACCAACCTGCACCCCCATACACAAAACTTTATGATACCTGCGCAGGTGACCTCAGCTTCCATCGGTGTGAAAAGCCCATGAGGCAACAAACTGACGATGATAGCTGGCGTTACAGGTCGCGAGAAAACCAAACTCACATTGCCAGCCTTCAAACCTTCTATGACAACGTCCAAGCGCCAAGCGTCAGAGCCGTCCGGTTCGACTTGTATGAACAAAGGTTCACCGCGTGTTTGACCACCAGGTTGAGAGTATTTGACTCGTTTGGCACTTTTGGCGAAGGCTTGTACCGACAGCTCACGGCGAGGCAGCCTACGGTGACAGAAAGACGCTGGTATCTGCGCTTTCAAACATCGACCACACTGCTTCTGAATTGATGCTAGACTGCTGGACTGAAAGTTTTTGTGACATCGTGTCATAAACTCGACCCGTAAGCGTTCGTCAGGTCGAGGTTAACCGCGACAATTAAACCGCTAAGAGCGAAGCCGTGATCGACGCCATCAACGAGAGCAATGGACGTCGATCAGGCATGATCCGCTTTCAGCACTGACAGTTATATGTGATCCCACAGCGTTCTCGTCAGGCCGGGATTCTGGCACGTGGCTTCATGCGCTGAAGTATCCTCTTCTTCTTGCCAAAAAAAAAAGCCTCCTTCTCGTTGCGTTGAGCCTGCAACCTGCTGACGCCGTGTTCGCTAAAAATCATCTGCAGCGCAGGCCAAAGATGGTACAGTTCCACAACCTCACTCTGACGCTGGAGGCTTTGGGGTCCTGTGGGGTGGTCCTACCGCTGGAACAAAAGGTACAGCTATCATAGCAACAAAGCAAGGATATCAAAATGGTGTGCGGGCATAGCTGTGCTTCTTGCCACGCGGCAGAACAAACCAACGCATTTGCACCCGCCTGAAGTTGTTGCGCATGCAGGCAGTTCTTGCTCACTCTCTTCCTCTGAAGCAAGCGAAGGCAGGGCTCAGGTCTCTAAAATCTTGGGGCAAAGTGACCGCTAGAAATGGCAAGGTACTGGTAGCCTTCGTGCTACTTATTCGTTTTCTATCAATGTCTCAAGACCACCACGAGCAAACCTCTCTTGCGTACCAGAGACAAGCTGCACACTTCAGCTGATGTCTGCTTACAAAGTTGCTGAGTACGCAGGACTATCTCATTGCCCAGGGTGCTGGTAAGCTAATGCCAGGTCAGCTGCCCCGTACAGCACTCAAGTACAGCTTCAGCCAGGATGGCGTCAAGTGGATTGACCTGGAGTCTCTTTCAGACGATGTAGTAAGCAAAGCTGCAACAATCACTGGCATGCTCAGTGGTGAACCCGCCAAATCATACACCATTCAGGAGCCAGGTGCCCCACCCGCTGCTGAGGGAGAGGTGCGAGTTGCTGTGCTGACTTGCATGCCATCCTTACAGTTGTCAATCGGCAAAAGCTGGGCTCATCAGATAGTCAAGGTATTAGTGTCATTGATGTGCCCTCTGATACAACAAATGCATAAGATGTTCTGAGCTGGCACTCTCACAATTGCAGGCCATGTTTCAGCTGACTCACACTTGATAAATAGGACTTGTATCAGTGACAGACGGATCAAAGAGCTTAGAGCTTGATCTGCTCGCAGGAAGGTACTGCTGGAGATGAAGGAGCAGCTCCAGGCACTCAGATCAGTGAGCTTCAGAGGTTGCGTTACATTGTTGATGCTATCAGTGCAGACACGTGTGTAGTTCCCAAGGGCAGTGTCAGAGTAGACGCCTCTGGCAAGGTGGTCAAACATGAAAACTTCTCAGGGATATCATATCCTGACAAGCTCGAGTCCTATTTACATGGCATGGTAAGTAGTCCGTGTGCTGAGCTGACAATCACACCACAGAACAACAAGCGCTGATTCAAAGTTGTGGTGCAGCTCGCATAGTCCTCACATACATCCCGATGTGAGGAGCATCATTCTACAAAAGCACCCATGCTGCATTGCAGGATGGTCCAGACGGTGCTTCTCTGGCAAAGGATGTTCAAGGTACATGGGCCTTGCAATATGATGCATTCCAAGGGAGGACCTTTCTCCGTAGCCTGATATGGCCAGGGTACCAATTTTACTACATTGGCGCCACATGCTCATGGGGTGCCCAGTACCATGGTGATGGCTGCAAGAACAACGACCTTGTGTTCATGCTTTAGGGCGCTAGCATTGACAACTGTCAAGTGCTGTATTGCGTCTGCTATTTGGCAGTAATTTGGTCTACAACAATCAGTATGCGCTGTGCAGACGGTTTTGACCCTGCACCCCTCATCTAGTGTACCAGGTGTCCAACCTGTCTATGACTCTTATATGCATACTTTGGGCAACACAAAAGGAAGCATGTCTAGCAATATCGCGTTGGGCATGGCAAGTAACATTGCAGTTGAAGCAACTTGATGTATGCTGAATGCAATCATTGGCAGCAACTATCGCGTTGACCACAACATATTTTGCCCAGGCTCTGTAGCAGCCTCCAAGGGTGCCTGTCAGTAGGTCAAAAGCTTTCACAGTTTGCCATCACATCAAATCCAGCACACTTGTCTTTGGATTACTTAGTGGGCACCACAGCAGACATTGGGACTGAAACACCATCCTTGCAAACAAGCTTGAGGCATGTGATGACAGCACAATGAGATCAGTGACGTCAACAGCAAGAACGGCAAACTCAATTAGCTTTGTATCCACAAGGAGCGCGGGCTGGCACAGTGATTGGGTCTGCTGGTACCAGCTATTGGGCTGGCACAATCCTGCACTGTGAGTTAGGACAGCATCCATTTGCACCTAATGGGAAATGAATGGGTTGTATTAAGAGGTATTTACAACATGCATCACCGCAACAGAACACGACTTCATTTCAGGCACAACACCTGTCAAGCTGAAGTTTTGCAGCAGTCACCTCTATACTTGATAACATTTATCGGTTCCGCATTGCCTATCTAAAGCGTGGTCAGGTGTTTTGAGTTCAAGTCAGTCAGTGTTTCACTAATAACAGATCGTCTCTATATCACAAGCTCCTGAGCAGTCATCTGTCTATCAACTTCATGTACACCTCTGGAGCGGCGACCCCCTCAGTACTTCAGAATGATGTACAGAGCGTGGATGATACCTGCACAATATTTGAAAGCTCAGGGGCTAGACGGGTCGTTGAGCAATCCGGAGGCAAAGGTAGTGTTGAGCAATGACTGTTGTTATGTGCCACGAATGCCTGTTTGCTGACACCTACCTGGAATGTATCCAAGGACAGTTAGCAGGATGTTGATAAGCACATCCTTGTCGCAACGTTCCTTTTCCGCGAACACACCCAAAGGCGGGAGGATGACAGCTAGGATGATTTTGCAGATGTCTCCAGCGGTGACTGCCATTTTTACGGGAGGTCCTCAACTGAGATAGCCGGCACGACAGCGAAACAGCTTCCAATGTCAGCGTGTGTGGGAGCGGACACGAGATCCCTGCTGTCATGTCACATTACGCGGGTCCCCGTCAACTCTGGGGATTTAGGAAGCTAGCCACCGCATTCAAATCGACTGCTCTGCCCCCTGCATCGAAGGGCAGCCCCTGTTGGCAACCGCCCTCTGACTGTCGTGCCGCATCATACTCAGTACGGCCCGCATGGCATTTTGCCAATTGCAACTTTGCATGTGGCGACATATAAGCTTCGCGAGCCTTGTACAGCTGCATAGCTATAACCAAAGGCTCGTGTGAAACTGCATTTCTGGATGGTGTCATTTCGATGAGCCTCCTTCCCTGATGGCCGTGTGAAGCTACATTAGCTGTTGCAACTCGGCATCCGAGCTGAACGTCACCACCTCAAGCAGCTCAACTTGTCGTTCTCGTAAGAATACAGTCTGCTTTTTTGGTTGTAATACAGAATTGACAGCATATGATTGGTCCCGTGATCAACCCAAAAAGCAGTTTCACCTAGGTCAGCAAGATGGCGTTCAGTTTTGGCACCCCATCTGGCTCAGCGTTTGGTGCCAGTTCTGGGGGCTTTGGTCAAAGCAGCACACCAGCTTTTGGAGCAGCCAGTACCCCAGCCTTTGCACAACCCAGTGCCCCATTTGGTGCTTCCACTGGTGCTTTCAGCTTTGCTGCAGCCAGCGCGCCAGCCTTTGGAGGGCAGTCTGGCGCATTTAACTTTGCGTCTGCTAGCACACCTACATTTGGTGCCTCTGCACCTGCCTTTGGTGCCTCTGCTCCAGCGTTTGGTGCTTCTGCGCCTTCTTTTGGCCAGCTGGCCCCATTTGCACAGCAACCACAGCAGCAACAACAACAACAACAGCAGCAGCAGCAGCAGCAGCAGCAGCAACAGCAGAATCAGCTGTCTACAAAGAATGGTCAGCCTATCAGTGACAGCACACAGTGGGATGCCATTAATGATCCCTCAAAGGAGGTGCTTCTGCGCCTAGAGTAAGTTTGACAGTCTGGCAAAACCTGTATGGGCACATCTTCCCAACATGGAATCATGGTGAGCTGCTCCTGTTTAACCAAAGCTGACTCTCACTGGTTGTATACAGGAAGCAAATTATGGAGTATAGGCATCAGAAGCAGCAAGTTGATGCATGCCAAAGACTGCAAGAAAGCCAGGAAGCTAAGGAGGTAGGGCCACAGGCGTGATCTCAGTGTTAATCACATGATTGCTGCTGAAGGAGCGCTGTCCCAGTTTGCCACTTTGACTTGCAAGCTCCCCCATAAGTGAGAGTCACAATCAGCAAACAGATTGCTGACCAGACGTTGTTGTTGGCAGGACATGGAGGCAGAGCATCACAGCCTCGCACAAATACTATCTGTACTTGCAAACATTGTAAAATCTGATTCAGACGGCATAGACAGTTTCAGAGAGGTGATTAGCTTGTATGCTCATTCATCAAACAGCAGTATTTGCAGCAACATTGCAGGGCCTGCACTTGTCATCTTTACAGTTTGCTTGCTGATGCGTGTTGTTGTGTCTACTGTATGCTCCTGTCTGCAGCAGGGAGTGCCTACCTTATCAATGCATAAGCTGAATTGTATCAACAACCAGGGGTTCATTGGTTGTTTGTGCCTAGTTGTTCCTGCTGTTGCAACAGGTAACTGACAAGCTGTCTTGTGTTCCGCAGCGTGTCATGCAGCTACTACATCACACCGAAGTTGCTGTTATGACTGCTCAGCGAGCAGAAACTTGGAGACAGCTATCCAAGGTAAGAACAGAATTTCTATGCAGCACTATTGTGTACTGCAGAGTGCGGCTTGTGCATCCTTGAGTGCATGCCTCTCTACATTCAGCGCAACATTCAGCTTTGCACTTCACTCTACAGACACACTGCATGACATGCAGACTCGTTGATTGCTGGACCTATGTGAATGCCTGTCAATCGTGACAGTCAATGACACTTGTCGTGTCTGTTGAGTCATGCCTGTTGAGCCATGCCTGTTGAGCCGTGCCTGAAAGTAATGCTGCTGTTGTCTTGCAACAGGTGTGGTATGCATGCAGAAAATGCAGCATGGGCAGCCAATAGACCCAGCTGAGCGGGACAGACTCTTGAGGTTGCCCATAACCCTGCCTTCCAATTACCTCAGAACCGCAGTCCAGCAATTTCAGGTACATTCCAGGCTGCTGATATCTCCTGCATGATTGCAGAGCCTAGAAAGCTGCATGTGCATGTTTGCTGTTCACTTGTGTTTGCTGCCAAAGGGCAGCAAGCACAAAAAGGGGCAAGTCTTGGCTCAACACTTGCACATGCCTGTTGCAGCACATGCCAGTTTGCTTCAGCATTGTTAGGCCCTGTACATACATATAACATCAGGACATAGCTGTAGTTGTGAATAGCTTATTCACTTTGGAAAACAGTCTTTGCTTTGATGTGTGACATGTGACATGTCTTGCACGTACCTAGCTCATCATGAGCTGGAAAGCGTTGTCATTGTCATTATTCATCATTATGTGACGTGAACACCCAACCATATGACTGCAGGAAACGCTGCAGCAGTATGAGCAGCTAGTGCAGAGCCTTGAAAGGGTAGTACAGCCTGAAGAGGGGCTGCACCCTGCCTTGCGCTCACAGGAGGGGCATGAGCCACCCCTCAAGATCATCCTGCAAAACCTCTACCGTTACCTCATGGCCGTGACTGCTAACCTGGATAAGCTGCATGAAGGTGTAGCAGACGCCAGGCAAGCCTTTCTGGACAAGAGAAAGCAGGTGGGTGCGTGTGTTTGTACCCTTGCATGCACCAGAGCTACCTTGTGCTGGCAATGCTTGCTAGCCCTGGGCCAATACCATCTAATCTCTGCAATCTGCTAGCCTGGCATCATTACAGTTGTCAGCTGTCTAGAGACTGCTTAGTAAGCATAAAGGTCTGACTGTCTCCCAGGCAGCAGTCAGTTCTGCAGTCACGGCCATGTCCCTTGACTGCTGTGCATGCCTTCAGCCTAAAGTTGCTGGGAGTTGAGCTATGGCACGGGTGAACCCTTGCATGTGGAAGAGCTCATTTATTCCATAAGTAAGTAGTCAGTGCCAAGGAGACTCTGCAGTTGACCCTGTCCACCTGCTTGTCTGCAGGGAGGCGATTACTCAAACCCCTTCGAAGAGGCAGATCAGCGTGAGCTGCAGCAGAGGAAAGCAGAGAGGGCGAGAGCACAGGCAGCCTTGATGCACAGCAGCCAGGCTGCAACCCAGGCTCAACCCCCTGCTGCTCCACCTTCAGCTCCTCAGCTCACCTTTGGCAGCACACCGGCGCCCACCTCTGGACCTGGCACAGGTATTGTTGCACTGCTGCTGCTGATGCATTGCATTGCTGCTACGGTCACTGCTGCTGCTGCTGCTGCTACTGCAGCTGATGTAGCTGCTGCAGTTGCTGCTGGTGGTGGTGGCATGGTGGATGCACAGTGGTACTCCCTTGTCTTGTAAAAGCTGTCTTTACAGCTGTCTTTGCTGCCTTTGTGCTAAACTTTTCTATAGAGATGCTGGAGCCCTGTTTGTTTGCATGGGCTTTCTGATGACCCTGCCGCATTGTGGTCAGTCTGCTTATTTGCATTCTAGTGCAGCGCCACAGCTCTGTCTCTTCATTCCCTCAATGCACATCAGAGACCTGGTCATGTGCATGACACTTTTGCATTGAATCAAGGCTTCTGCACGTTCCCCAGGTGTCATCCTGGCACACGTCTCATTTTGACCAGTTGAAACCCAAGCAGCCCTTGACATACACAATCCCTGGACTCACGCAGCTCATGCAGGTGGGCTGTTCAGTTCAGCTGCTGCTTTTGGACAGTCGGCTGGTGGCAGCAATCTCTTTGGCCCTCCTGCTCAGTCTGCTCCTGCTACCAGCACCTTGTTTAGCGCTAGCCAGCCTGCCAGCGGAGGCCTGTTCGGCGCTCCTCAGTCTGCTGCCTCCGCAGGTCAGCACTAGGCCAATGGCCCTTGCTTTGCACCAATACAGGAGTGCAGTCCAGCGTCTCTTGCCGACTATTGCTGTTCTGCTGCTGGACTTGCCATAGCTGTGCGTATGCATGTGCAGCTTCCAGATCTGGCTTTCATTAGTACATCTTGCGATACTTGTCAATCTGTGCATGCAGCGTGTACAGGCATGCTGCCATAGCTGTGTTGCCAGCTGTTGCCAAATTGCAAGTAGCATGTTGGAATTTTGTGCTGTTGTGTAGGGAGTGTGTTTGGCAGCCCTCAGTCAGCGCCAGCAGCGGGGGGGTTGTTTGGTGCCGCCCCAGGTGCTACCCCAGGCTTTGGTGCCGCCCCAGGTGCTACCCCAGGCTTTGGTGCTGCCCCAGGTGTTACTCCAGCCTTTGGTGCTCAGCAGCCTGCCAGCCCCTTTGGTGGCACAGCACAGTCAGCTGCTGCCTTTGGTCAGCCCTTTGGTGGTGGTGGCTTTGGACAGCAGAATGCCTTCAACAGACAGCCAACTCAGCCAGTCAACACCAGAAAAAACAAGAATGGCAGAAAATGATATCTGGATCTGCTGCTTTTGACCGGACATACTGTCCCAACAGAGTTCTTGCTGACGTAGATTGATACATAGAGTGTTTTGTGCTTGCTGCTCCATAAGCTGCTGCTGTGTTTCAAAACACGATGATTTTTGAAAGCTCCAGTTTGTGGCAAACTAAGCTTCTGTATGTGTTGCTACTTATTAGCCTTCTTATTAGCTCACAAGCTTAAGGCAGCAATGCCGTCTCAGCATGAAGCATCAAAATGAAGGTACATGGCATTGCTGCGACTGGGAATGTCCCACAGCACGTCCGCATTAATGCTGATATTGCAGCTTTCAAGTGCGGCAGACAACTAAACAGATCAGGAGCTTTCTGACAAGAACTGACTGCAGGTCCTTTGAGTACCTTGCTGTGTGTTTGCACTCCTGTAATCTTGATTACAGGCTTGCACGTCAACTTTGAGCCATCGAGCACAAGTCCAGCAAGTAAGATGAGCAACAGTTCCTTTTTGACTGCCCTTTTTGCAGCATCATAAGAGGTCAGCACTTTTCGTTATTTGGCCCAACCTACCAACAACGGGACATGAGGCTCTTTGTCGAACAGAACTCCCACCAGCTTGGTTTTGTTGCACACCACATACACTTGTGCTTTAAAGCCAGGATGTCTGATGAGTCACAACTGGCTCCACACCCCAGACTGTAAGTTATAAAATGGAAAAATGAAAGCAAGTAAGGCGTTTGAAAATCAACCATTTAGACTTGAACATCGCCAGACTCTTTAGGAGCTCGCATGCTGTTCTGAAATGTCATGTATCACGAGAGAGCAATGCTCACAAAACAGCTCCAGCAAGTACTAAAGGTTCTTACAGAAATAAAAGGAACTGCTTGATCTTATGTAACACGTGTGACATGTCAGCCGCCAGACTGGCACTGAGTGGTGAAAGCCAACATAGGTCAGACTGACAACTCTCATGCATCACAAGGTGCGGTTGCAGTGTACAAGAAGCCTGCAGCTAGAACTCATGTGAAGTTGGAGCAGACTGAGGGAATGGAGTGTGTACTGACAAAGCTGGAGATGACATCACAGAAGATCCGTCCCAAGTGGATGGGGAGGAGGGAATGATGGGGTGGGAGACAAGCTCACGCCTGTGTACATATGCCCTGTCCTGATCCCTATCTGCTGCTGCACCAACAGTTACAGCCTGTGGGCGTTCACTCTGCAGCCACAACGACGGCTCTCTGTCAGTTTGGAAGCTGCTAACACTCATACTGCAATGCAATGAAGCCGGTGCACACTTGGCATTGATGCATCCGTTTCACAATTGTATGATATGGCAAATTGGTGACTTTCAAGCATTCAGGCAACATAACAGCCATGTGCCTCAGACAAAGCTGTGATGAGCAACATGGTTTGTCAAGCCGGCAATGCTCATAGATGTAGGAGCATGCCCCTTTCATGACTGTCACCCACAGCTGCTGTACAGGCAAGAAGACTCATCAGTAAGAAGCAGGCTCAAGGCCTGGTGAACATGGTCAACAGTCCTGAATTAAGCAGCTGAATGCAACACCTGAGCCTCATCCTGAACATCATCAGTGGCTTGTGGCTTGGCAGGAGTGTACAGGTTGTCAACACATTCTTCAGCCAGCCCCCTGAGCCAGCGGTTGGCAGACAGGCACTGCTCCTCTACATTCTCCTGACCAGCAAGTGCTGCTGGAGTGAGCAAGACGCTCGCTGACGTTGCCCTGTCATACTGCTTCGACAGCGCGAGGGGGGTCGCTGTCTGGCTGTGCCTGGGGGTAACATCTGCCAGGGGGGTGCTGCTGAAGACTGGTGCACCGCTCTTCTGCTTCTCCTGCCGGCAAGCAATGTTGAGATGTTGAAGGGCCACAGTGTGCGCATTGCAGCTGCAAATCCCATATATAGTCTGGCTGGATCACCTCACACGCAGACTCACCACACACACACACACACACACACACACACACACACCACAGCAATTGTCAAAGGACAAGCTGTTTGTCAATTATGCAATGCCACCTCTTATTCAGTATTCCACTCTCAGGCTGTGTGGAAATACCAAGACACATGAAGCCGCAAAAGCTGACCTCAGAGGTAGCCTTGAGCTTCTTCTGAGCGCTCTGCAGCTGTGCCCGCAGCGCCTGCAGGCGGTCTGTCACACTACGCCAATCTCCCGTCACAACACCTGAGCCAGGCGTGGCAAGCCCTGCAGGACTCCCGCTCAAACTTCCCGCCAGATCCTGCTTGCTGCCAAAACCTGCAAACTTGCTGGCGGGAGTCTGAAGGCCAGTCCTGATGCTGCTCATGCTGGCTGGGGTGTAGAAGGGGGTCAGCATGGGGTCTGGAGATGACGCTGTGGGGCTGAACAATGGGTTTGCCATGTTGGATCGACTAAAGAGGGGATTGCCTACGCTTGACAGAGCAGCTGCAGCTGTGGCCTGGTTGTTGACTGATGCCACTGCAGCTGCGGCAGGAGGTTGGAAGAACTGAGTGCTGACCTTGTTGGCAGGGGTCCTGTCTACACTGCTTGGCAGGAACAAGCTGTTGGCGCCAACACTGGTCCTGTTGGAAGGAGTGGTGTCAGCGCTGCTTGGCGGGAGAAACCTGCTGGTGCCAACAGTGAAAGGCCGAGCCACCTTATGCCTGCCACTCACTCCTTGAGCAGCTTCCAGATCAGCTACTGCCGCAAGTACACTGGACACCTGGCGTGTGGTCTTGACTACTGGGCTGACCTCATCAACGTCAGCAGCTGCGCCAGCAGCTTCCTGTGAGCGAGGCAGAAGGAAGCTCACTGGGGTGGACACAGCCTGGGAGGGAGACTGTGCCTGCTTCCTTGCTGTGGCTGGTGTTGATCTCAGCTG
>JAABUK010006789.1_pt1 | contig 16871 bp, 11 predicted proteins | sample 5559141 | NCBI WGS metagenome assembly JAABUK01 (sample SAMN10711869, study PRJNA513367) | rock metagenome | isolation source: Antarctica rocks | place: Antarctica: Victoria Land, Pudding Butte nord | collected 2016-01-03
CACCGCTCCCACCGCCACCCCAGCACCCCCCAGCACCCCCTGGAGGTCCCCCAGGAGTCTATCCAACTCCTCCTCCAGGGCGCTGGAGGATGCCTCATCATCCAGGACCCGGGCGTCCACCCCGTGGATCGCGGGCATTGTCACTACCGCCCTCCCCCCCCTTTCTCCCTCTCCCTCCTCCCCACTCACCCCGCCCTCCTCAACCGGCAGACCCCCTGCCAAGACCCCATCCCTTTCCCCCCTGCCGTAAAAGGAAGAGATTCCCCTTTCGTCCAGTGCTTGCAGGATGGCGGGAGGGTACTCGGTGGAGGGGTCGTCGAGGGCGAAGGGATCGGCTTCGTCGTTGAGGGTGCTGGTTGAGTCGGTTTCGGAGTGGGGGGTGGATGGGCGAGGTAGATCGGCGCGGACGGGCTCTGTGATTGAGCGAAGAAGAGGAGGTGGCGCACGCCGGGAGGTTCTTTGTGGCCGGGGTTGTTCTTGTTGCTGTGAAGTAGATGTAGACGCAGATGCCTCAGCCATCGCAGATTGGAAGGACCATTGCATCGTGGCGTGCTTCTTTGGTTTCGATTCTTCTTCTTCTTCTTCAGGGATGGCAGCAGGTTTGGAGTCATCAGTTTGTGCTTCGGACATTGCGGACGCGAAGGACCATTCCATCGTCTTGTGCTTTGCTGGGTCTCGAGGCTTGGAAGGTTCCGTAGTCTCAGCTTCTTCAGCGGCTTTGTCTTGTGAGTTCCATTCCTTTGGTGGGAATGAGAAGTCTTGTGTAGCTGGACGTGGTCCGTCGTTGGCAGCAGTAGGTCCTTCGCTTGCAGACATTGATGGTTTTGTTGTCAAGGTCTCAGCGGCAGGGATATCTAAGTAGAGCTTCGAATTGCCACGGTTTGCTTTGATTGTCGCTGCGTCTGCAAGCTTGATCTTCTCATCTTTGGCTTGTGTGACAACAGCGTAATTTGAAGAGTCAAAATCACCGAGATCGATGACTTGGTTGGCAATCGAGTATGGTCTTTCTTCAGTCATAGCTCGAAGAGGTAGATCGGAAACTCGTCGTTGTTGAATGGGAATGAAATCCGTTTTGGTGATGTATTCGTAGTCAGGTTTGTTTTGGTCAAAAATGTTCGAGAGATCGGCTCCTCGTCTGACTCGTTCCTCGAAGTTTGCCTGTTCTTCGGCGGAGAGTTCACCTGTAGCTGCAGCTTTCTGAGCTCTGGGTGTTGAGTCGCCTTCTAGGTTTTGCATGTCGGAGAGATCAGAGAAATCTGGAATGTTGAGGACAGTAGACATGCGGTCTTCAAAATTGTCGGTGGCACTGAAATTCCACTCTTCATCTGAAGTTGATAGAGATCCGGGGTTGTCACCAGCAACTGCACCACCAGGCATGAAGAGAGAAGCTCGTTGTCCTCCACCGTAAAGCCAGCTGTAGTAGACCTTGACGAGCTCACTCAGAATGGTAGTTGGAAGACTTTCCTCGGTGTAGGCAAGATATTCATGTGTTAAGACATCAGTGAATGAAGGCCTTGTTGCCGCATCTGGTGTGAGGGCGTAGGAGACCAAAGAGCGAAGCCCAGATGAATATTTACCATTCTCCGGAAGTTCGATGGACTGATTTAAACGTCGCATTCGACTTCGTAGCTGCTGTGGTTCGCGCACGTCTGCATTTGGAGGTTTGCCGACAGCACATTCATATAGCGTGCAGCCAAATGCCCACACATCAACCTGAGTGAAAAATTAGCTCCGTTTATGGCTGACAAAATTCGCCCAATCAGGAAAAGTCACCAACCTCATCAGAATATTCAGGGTCTTTATCCCACAGCTCAGGAGGCATCCAGTGAAGTGTTCCTATGAATGTTCTCCGCTTGTCGGTCTTCTTGTCAAGTACTGTCGCCACACCGAAATCACAGAGCTGCAATCTTCCTTCTTCGTGGATGAGCACATTTGCAGCTGGAAAGTGAATCACACGTTAGCTTCTGATACCGCGATACAAAATCGCAGCGGATCTTCGCAAACACGAAGACCAAACACAGTTGACATGCGCACGCAACGACTATCCTGGGGCAGAGCGTACCTTTGATATCTCGATGCATTATTCCAGCGTCGTGAAGACCCTTCAAGGCCTTACTGAGTTCTCTGGCAACGACAATGATGTACCGTTCTCCAAGCTTATCGTTTGTGGCACGCATCTAACAGTAGCAATTAGCAACATTCACGAAGATCTCCTATCAAAGAGGACGAAACAAAGACTGTCTGGCTCGCCAACCATCTGTTGCAGCAAAAATATCACCACCATAGATTCCTCGCAATAGGAAAAACCGCCAATGGACGCATCGCCAAAGAGCTCTCCCTATATACGATACGCCGGTTGACAAAACAAGGACTCCCCATGCCCTCAAATCGCGCTCACGTGGACAATAATATGAGAAGGGAGAAAGAAAAATTTCCTCACCAGAGTCTTCACGCTTCCGCCAGGACAATATTCGCAGATGAGCCAAAGCTGAGAATGGATCGGTAGCGCTTCGATCATCTGATTTAGATTTGGCGCTCCTGATTCTTGTGCTTGCCGCAAGATCCTGATCTCCTTGTTGAAGTCGTTGATCTGCTCATCCTTTTGGTCTCCGAAGGCACGAAAGTCCGTATCATCTATATCAATTACTTTGATGGCGACGACCTTCTGGCTGGTAGTCTGACGGCTGATTTGATGTTAGAGCTGAAGCTGCAGGAGGAAAGAGATTCACCCTTTGTACACTCGACCAAACGAGCCCTTGCCAATGAGTTCATCGAATGTGTATCCTGGAGCAGCCGCACCAGATCGCTTACATTTCTCGACGACTGCCGCTTCCTGGCTTTTGGCCATGCGGACAGCTTCACGACGATGTTCGGTCATAGCCATTGCTGATTCAGGATTGAGGAAATCCATATCTTCCGAGGGTAGGCGGCGACTTTGCCTTGGCTCTCTCAGCTCAGGTCTCTTGCCTCTGGCAACCTCTGAGAGAGCTGTTTCGTTGGTATCAGTTTGGAAGACACTCAAAGACAGGCGTGGAAAAGAGGGAAGCTCCAGTCGTGGAAGACCAAGGCCCTTCACTGCGGTTGCTGCTGTTGTTAGACTGGTGTCCTTCGCGCGTCCGGAAGGGGGTTCTGATTCAAATTTGTGACAGGCCTCTTCAGGAGCAGCAGGACTCTGGTATCTCTCTGCAGACAGTCCTTCCGCTGCAAGAGGTGATGAAGAGAAATCCTCTGTGCAGAAACTGAAGGTACTCCCTGGCGTGAAGAAGTGCTGTGCAAGTGGAGATGGTGGGATGCTCTGTGGCGTCCGTGCAGGCGCAGTTTTGATTTTCTGCTCTCCCTGTCTTGGGACAGATGGGAGTAGTGGACGATTTTTCCGGTACGATACCGCTCTTCTTCGAACAAGCGGTGCAGAGGAAGTCGCCTGATGCTGGCTTTCTGTTTTTGGAAAACCGGTAGCAACAGCTGTGGTGTGGGAGATCGGTGCAAACGGCGGTCTGAAGACAAGATCGGTCAGTTCTTCATGCATCAAATGGCTATACAGGTCTTGCCCGGTTAGGTCAGACCTTGGAGAGCCAGCATTGCTCTTCTCGTCAGGCGGTGCCATGTCAGAAAGAATGCGGCGGTTCACAAAGGGGAACAGTGGGAAGGTGGTGGTGGTGGTGGTGGATCTTCAAAGAGAAGGGCAGAGGAAAGGGGAGACGGTTGACCAAAAAAAGATGTGAAGTGAGCTTATTTCCCAAAAGGGCCGCAGATGCCTCGGACCCAGCTCTCTCACAGTGAATTGGGAGCATGCGGTGTTCTCTTGCGGGTGAAAAGCAGAAATAGAAATTGATATGGACTTGACGTGTTTTCTGGCACCGGCATTTTGAGAAACGGTGATGTACTTACTGAGCAACTTCACCAGGTTCAGGCTGCCCTGAGCCAAATCACAAAACCCGAATGCTGTCCTGATCACTATGTCCCGATCGACTAACAGCCAGGCAGCCAGGCAAAGACCACAGCAGAGGTCGTGCAGAGCTCTGCTATATGAAGCGCACTGAACTACAATTCTTGAAGCTCTTCACGTCTTTCTGCAAAGAAGCGGGGAGAACAGCGGCGTAGTCGACTGCTGAAAACACTCCTAATAGACAGAAAGTGGATGTATGTTGGGAGTTGGGTCAGCCATGAAATGGGCCTTCTGTCTGGAGTCACTGTCACTGAGTTGCCGCGGCCTGCCGGAATTTGCCGTCATCGAGATTTGATATTCATCGAACACGACTTCGACTTCGCTACAGTCAATTGGCAAGATGCCACGTTCATCTTCAACAAGCACCCTGATGAATGCCCTACCTCCGTCTTGTTCGAGCCCTATCATAGGATGCTGTAGCGAGCCAGATATGCTGGTCGATCTTATTCTCTGGACCGGGAACCGGCCAGAGCCTGGGCGGGAGCACAGTGCCTCCAATTCCCTTGTTGGATGCTGTTACTGCTACCTTCACACCTGTCAGCAAGTCCCGAAAGCCATAGCAAGCTCGCCAGCGCATCCAGACGCCGCGTTAGCCAACAGGAAGGTCTCCATGGCAACAATTTTTCTCGTCTAAATCATGTTGAGATCTACCAACCCAGAATCGCATTTGCCACAAGAAGAAAAACGATCTCATCAAAGCAGACACCCAAGTGGCAGACGCGCGATTGTCGATGGAGGGAGAAGAAGGACCTACCCAGCCGCACCAATGGCTTGTCTCTGCCCCGATTGCGACGCTTCTGCATACGCTCCTGGAGGTCTTTTGTGATGCTAAAGCATTGCCAGAGCTACTCCGACCACTCTAAAGTATACGCCTGTTGGAAGCGCACAAAGCGCGATGGTAGTTCGGAAAGGAGGATCTGGACAGAACAAAATGAAGCCGTTCCGCTTTCCCTCTTTCTGCAAGGTACACTCTTGGCAACCCTCCGACGATGATTCAACCGCCATGATGAATTAGTTGACCACCTTTGTCTTTGATGGGAATGCACCGTTCAGGCACAGTATTCGGACTTAGCATTAACTACTGAGGACGCGAAAGACGTTCAATCCAAGAGCACCTCATGCTTCTCGTAACGTTGTTCATCCACCGAGCTGAGGAAGAAGGCTACGACCGTCGCTCGCAAGGATCGCCAGTGCAGGGGAGTCAATCAAAAGTCGCAGCGGGTAGAGCATTATCTTCGAACTTGAGGGAAGATTTTGCTAGATGGAACAGTTGCTGGCCAATGTTGATGCCGACGTGGTAGGTGATGGAGGTTGCACTGCCGCGAAGAGCTGCTACCGAATCGTTCGGTTGGATGATGATGGTAGGTGTGCTGGTCTGGGATAGGAGGAGGAGGAAGAAGAGGAGAAGAAGAGGAAGAGGAAGAAGAAGAAGAAGAAGAAGAAGAAGAAGAAGAAGAAGAAGAAGAAGAAGAGAGAGTGGATTCAAGGGGTCACGAGTGGGCCGAGAAGAGAACTTTGAAAATGCTCCTGAATACTAAAAGCGGTTGTAGACTGCAGCAATTGCCGTCAGAGAAAAGACGCGGCAAGAAGATATTGCTACTGCGGAGGGTATCCATCTACAGAATTCTGTGAGTGATAACGACCACTACTGTCTACACAGAAGTCAGCATCAATCCAATACTGCCAAATGCTAGTCCATCACTACCGGACCAGCCATCGAGCATCTGAAAACATAAAGTGTTTGGTACCACAAGAGGACGCAAGGACATGGGTATTTTCATGAAGCATGACCATTTGCTCCATTTGAAATCACCTCTCGTTTTTCGATTTCAAAATCCTCCCGCAACGCCTCCCCAAACCGACTGATCGCTTCCTCCACTTTATCCGCCGGTGCCGCCGCAAAGGTCGTCCGGAAGAAGACATCGGTGTCCGTCCCTTTCTGCGCCCTGAACCAGCTTCCAAGCGAACACAATACGCCCTTTCCAATCGCAGCCTGAAAGATCGAGTCCTCGATCTCCCTCAACTTTGTCGGGGACGTATCTCCATCAAACTTCGGATGTTTGTGCCACTCGATATTGATCCAATGGAACATTCCGGCCATGGGCGGATTCCAGCTCGCCACCTCTCGGGGCAAGTGACGCTCACATGCTCCGACTATGATGTCTCGACGCCTGGTATATTCTGACCGGATGTACATGAGCCATTCCAGGAAGCCGCCATGGCCCCACGTCTCTTCGAGGAGTTTGTAGAGCACGAGCTGCGAGATGCCGCTCGGATTCTGTGTACTGACTTCTGAGTGCCGGATGAATCTCTCCACGAGTTGCTCCGCTCCGGTAATCCAGCCAACACGTGAGCCAGGTGCGATGATCTTGCTGAAAGAGTCGAGGCGGAGGACTCGGCCAGAAGTGTCCATGGAAAGGTATGAGGGGATGAGTGCGTTGAGAAATTCGTCGTGTGGAACTGACTCCACATCCACGGCTGAGTGTGTCCGGCCTGAAGCGTATTCTTCCATCTGGAGGAAGTAGTATGGCTCATCTTCCAGTAGGCAGAGGTTGTGTTTCTCAGCCACAGCATATAGTTGTTTCCGACGCTCATATGACTGAGTAGCCCCGCTCGGATTCTGGCCAGTAGGCACAGTGTAAACAAGGAAAGGCTTCGGGGCCCCGCGTTGAGATTCGTCCCAGCGGGATAAGATGTGTTCAAGATCGTCCGCCAGCATACCTTCCTTGTCCATTTTGACGCCTGCGATCTTGATGCCTAGCGGCGTCGCTGTCTCAAGGGCTGTGGCGAACGTGTACTCTTCTGTTAGAAGATAATCGCCTCTGGTGCAGAACATTCGGAAGCACATCTCCAGAGCAGCCGTACTTCCAGCTGTCAGACAGCAACCCCAATCTGCATAGGGAGGATTGTGCACAATCTCGGTATGCTCCGTGACAAAGCGAAGGAGTTGCGCCGATCCCGTAGCTTGGCCATAGTTCAGACACACCTCAAGGTCATAGAGGGATTGTCCTTCTCGAATATCATGCTTGCCAGCGGTCTGAATGACACCAGTCTGGAAAGTCTCTTGTTCAGAAAAATGCGGTGCTGATGGAACTTTAACATCAATGTGCTCAAATGGAAAATAGTCGCTGCTAGGTAATCCGCCTCCAAGACTGATCAGACCTGCAGTCTTGAGGTATCGTGCAGCTCTCTTCAAACTCGACCCTGTTCTGGAAGTGCTTTCCTGGTTGATCCAGTGATCCCACCTTCCTGCCCTAGGCTTCTTGAGAGATCCAGGACTTTTGAACATGTCAGAGCTTGAGAATGGCGCAACGCCAGGCGGCATTGGTCCACTTCTTGAACGATGGGCATGGACGTCCTTGATGGTGAATGGTACGTGGCCATCGCCCTTCACGACGTGTTTGACTGGGTCTGGCAACATCGCTGAAGTGGTATCCGTCAGACGCTCAACGCCAACCTCAATGGCAGCAGGTCGAGGTGACATGGTTGCTCCGTAGTAAAGGCTTCGATTCCCCAGGGATCAGCAGGCGGCGGCAAAGACTGAATAGCCAATATAGTTTCAGAGATTCGATGACTGAGAAAGATGGGGTGAAAGAGGTAAGGTCAACGCAGAAAGAAAGATCTACGACGACGTTAGTCCAGCTGGGATTTTCGTTTTGATCATTGAAGGGCATAAGCAAGGCGGCAGCATGAGTCACATGTACAGCAGAAGCGCATCATACGTAGGGAAGACAGAGCCAAGGTGTTTTTGTTATTAATAAAAAGACTGTTAGCTTGGCCGGATGTGGAAGGTTATCAGCGGAGGAATTCCGTTCAAATCTTCCCTCCGGCCAAGAGAGGGAGGTCAGATACGAGGGTCACGTGCTCTGGTCGATATCAAATGCCCTTTGGGAAGAGACATGCACAACTCGAGATGTAAGATTGACGTAAAGATTATGATCATTGATGCTTTCCGGCATAATGTACAGATTGGAAAGGACCGTCCCAGCAAAGGCCACGCTGTTCCTAATTTCTTCCCAGAGCGCATTAGATACAACATTTCGAACCCGAGTTCTTGCGGAAAGAGGTGGTGCTGAGAACAACCAGCCCCAATGACATCTACCTTTGATGAGATTAAGAAAAATCCGCTGCTCGAGTGCGCCTTCCCACTCGCGCCGGTTGTCATCCACGTTGCCGGTTGGTTGATCATTCTCCCGGTCTTGCCCTGGGTACGGCAGGTAGTGTAAGTGTTTGTCGTGATGACCCGTACCTGCCTTCGCACCTCTCGTTGGCCTCGTCTCTAATATGACTCGGCGCCGGTGCCGTTGTGACCCGCCGAGACCATGCCGGGGTAGACGTATGGGCCTGTTGCGTCGTGCTCGGATGTATGCAGACCATGCGTCGGACTCAGTATGGTCCCAGCTGTCTCGGGTTGCCCAGCACTGAAGACTGAGGATTGGGTTGCTGCTGGATTGCCGGAGGTGCCACCGACAGGACCCCCTGTTGCGTATCCGCCGCCGGCGCCGCTGCTGGCAGGTCGGTTCTGGTTCTCCCCCCTTGCGGATTGGGTCTCATCCCAATCAGTTCGATGTTCAGAATATGGTTCTTTGTCTAAGTGACAAAGGAGAGGTGAGAGAAGGGTATCAAGACGGAACTCACTTCGCGATACTTTGCAAGGTAGATTTTCAGAGCTTCGGCGTAGTTCTCGAAGCCTAACGATGTCATCGCAAAGAGGATGTCTTCGCCATTCACTGTCTTTCGCTTTTCTTGCTGGCATTTTTCCGACGCTGCACAGCGGCACTTCGGTAAGCAATTGTCAAACAATCTCGAAGGACTCGTTGACATACCCTCGCTGGTAATGAATGAGATGAACTCGCTGACGCATTCTTGCATGCACTCTTTCGCTTCTTTGGCTATCTTGGCGTTCTCCGGAAGAGCTGTCTTCATTATTCGAGCCACTGGCGCAAAGTTGCGGATGTTAGCATCAGAGGCTGCAGCGCCATATAAAGCATCTCTGGATGTATGCTGGCCAGAAGATGATGGGGGAGAGTAGTCAGAAGACATGATGAATGCTATTCGCGGAGGTACTTCGTGACCAACGAGAGGGAAGCTGGGATGCAAATCATGGTTGTGAGGGAAGGGGTGCGACGAATGAGAGGAATCGCCCAGATAGCTTGCTGGACTGCCCGACCATCTGGTTCGCACAATACCATAGTCAAGGCGCAATCTCGCAGTAGAGTCACGCAAGGGACGCGCAATCACATACAACCGAAAGCGGAAGTGCAAAATGGAAACAGAACCAACCATTTGCGATGGGAAGCCATCGATCCTGTTCTTTGACCTCGAAATCTCCGAGACCTTGTTGGACTCCTTCTTGTTCTCTGTCCATCTGATCCGGCTCCTCGCCTGATTGTGCACCTTGTTCTGTTTCCTGCCCATTCTTTGGAGGGGAATCAGACATGATGTAGGTTCTGGATACCTGCGTTCGGGTACTGGCTTTACTCGAAATCGGTTGGCTCTGCAAGGCTCGTCGTGACCACGTCAACTCGCGTCAACCGTCGATTTGCAAGGCCAATTCCGCCTTTGCGTCACTCTGGAAGCAGCCAAGTATAGATCTCTTGCTTCACCACCGCCGGATAGCCTGGGGTATTTCGGCTGGTAAGGCGGATGCGCGCTGCTGGGTTCCCCAATCGGAAGTCGTGAATGCGCCGTTGACCGCAGTTTACTGCGATTTGAGGAGGTTTGGAGCTGCAGGACTTGACGAGGATTGAAGCAATGGAGGCGGGAATAAGGCGAGCAAGCCTGGAATGGATTGGATCGGTTGCCAGAAAATGCAAAACAATCAATCCAGATATGCGCCTATTGATGCAGGTATCAAGACGGCGTTGGCATCCGACTGGGAAGAGGACAGTTGGGCAGCAAAGTAACCTAGAAGCTGTCTGAAGCTAGCACGGGCTTCTCCACCAAGGGTTTTGTGTTTGCGCGCAGAGCAGAATCGAGCGCGAGGAAAGAAGCCTCGCGTTCCCCAGCATTGGGCATGTTATCTTGGATGGGCATAGGGCGATGGTGAGTAGCGATGCCCAATGTCAGCAAGGTTCTGACCTCAGCGCCACCTTGGGTCGTCATCGTGGGGGTGGAATGAGGCGTTCGGCGGCATTCTTCTCAGGCGTGTTTGCGGCATCAATACATAATGCTGGCCTTTGCAGGGGGCCAAACAAGCCCTCCGCCGCAAACACTGAGCATAGATCGAGATGCCTGCAGTGGGCCTCTTACGCTCATGGTGACTTGGGCTTTTCGCGGAGCCATGATTGACAACAGTATCTCGCGCACATTGTTCTGTCGAGTCGTGCCATCTGCAAGACGAGTTGCTAGGGTTGGGCTTGGAAGGCATGCAGGCTCCCGCGCAACGGTTTCTTCAGCACCAGCATTCTACAACAGCCGTCTCGCTTCCAGGCTCAGTGGCTTCCAGCTTCGGGTCGCTATATCGCTCTTCCATCATCCGCGGCAGCCGTCTCTCGACTCTGGAGCAAGCCGGTGCGCTTAGCTCTCCCTACTGGGGAGCCCGGAGCGCAAATACGTGAACTATATCGAACCGAAATCGCGGTGAGTCCACCGCTTCGCTGAAGGCTACCAGCAACCCCGTGACGACAGTACTCAGCAAGGCTCGACACCTTCGCGATGAGAGAAGGTGAGCATCATGATCAATCAACCTTAGAGTGTCAGAAGTCGACAGCTCGAGGGTGAGTTGGCCACTCAGAACCTGGTCCAGGCACAGCGTTCCTGATCTTGCCCAACCCACCTAGCTAATGGAACGAACGATGCGAGCATCTTGAGCAGTTCTGAGCCAATGGCCCATTCTGAATGCGCCAAAACTGACCTCGATTGGGTGGTCAAACAAGGCGACTTTATGGCGTCGGAGCGCCTGTTGACCTGCATGATGGCCAATGCAGGTGTCCTTTGGGTTTAGTCCGGCCACCTCATACACCAGAGGCAGTCAACAACAAGGAGGAAAAAGAGTCGTACCAACGGCGTCTAGACAGGTGACCGCGATCAAAAATGAAACCCCAATTGCTGTGATGGAGACGAGTGGTTAATGATCGAGCAGACATTGGAAATATGAAAGACCATGAAGCTAGGGATGTGTTCTCGTGTTATAAAGCACTCTTGGTGTTGGGCATGGATGCATAATTAGGTGCACCCTTAAATTGCAGCGGCAGAAGAAGTCAGAACGGGATCAAGCTGATCTCTGAATCTCTTCGGCCAGATTATAGCCCTGCTATAGGCATTTGTCACCGCTCAGCGGAAGGGAACCGCTGGCGTTCAGTTTCTCTCTCGCTCGATTCCTTCCTTCACCTACTCCTTCAAAATACTCGACCAATCTTGCTCTCTGATCCAATCTTCAGCACTACCTAGGGCGAGGTCGACTCCGAGCTATCGCAAACAAGAAGTCAGCAGAAACATCCCAGATTCACAGACAATGGAATAGCCTACATCTTCTGGGTAAGTCAAAGTTGGGTCTTCTCGGCCTTCATAACCAAATTCTGCAATATAGGCAGATGTTTCTGCAAGCTCCCTTGCATCGTTGCCCATTTTCGCAAACTCCTCAAAAGGAATCTCGATGTATCTGTAAGGAACATCGTGGACCCTAGACCAGATCGAAATAAAGTCTTCCACGCTGAGCTGTTCACGATACGCTATCAAATTCTTGCCAGCTGAAACCTCAAGAATGAGTGCTCGCACAAATTTTCCAGTATCGACATCACTGGCAATGTACGGGAACTTCTTACTGCACCCGTATGGCACATGCACCTCGTAGATACCGTCATTAGTTTTCTGAGGGGTGAAGCCAGGGAACTTCTGATGGTTTGAGAGGTATCCACCAACTTGAATCACGCTGGTAGCTTTCCACAGCTTGGGATAAGTCTCTTTGATGTATTCAGTCGCAGCTGCCTTGCTATCGAAATGGTACGCCCAGGTGTACTTTCCCTTGCTCCATTTCTTAACAGCAGAGAGCCCAGACCAAACGAAGCGGTCTAGGGATTCGACCTTGGCCACGGCGTCGATGATATTTTTGGCTTGTCGCAGCTCGTTGTAATAGCCCCATTCGTTGATAGTTTGTCCAGGCTTGACTTTGGACTGATTGGCAGGATCTCGGAGTGGACCCCAGAAGTCGGTCACAGAAAAGACGGCGTTAGCACCTTCGACTACCGGGCCAAGACTAGCTGGATCATCGACATCTGCTTTCACAACTTCCACACCTCGAGCAGCAAGCGCTTTAGAGGCGGCGCTGTCGGGGTTGCGAGTAACACCGCGTACTCGCCAGCCAGGTTCCGACAAGAATATTGACACGACTGAGGAACCCTGCATACCGGTGGCACCAAATACAACAATGAGTTTCGAGGACATATTGAACGATAGTGGGAGGAGGTTGAAGACCAAGTTGACGGACGCAAGGTCGGATTGGGGTGTTGGTTAGGGAATTGCAGATAGGAGCCACGAAGCAGATCCCAGGAACAGGATGAGCTTCTTTATAGCCCGACCAAGCAGCCGATTTCCACGCATAGCTAATCTAGCGCGGTTGTAACAAGACGTCACGCTTCCTTCGTCGGTATGTTGCTGACATATTCAAATTCGATCGAAAGTTTCGGCCGATCGAAGGTTTCGGCCGATCGATCCGTGGTCTTAGCACCAACTCGTGCGGTTGCAGCAATTGCAAGTCAGGTTGCTGGAGACTGGATGCAATGAATGGTGGAGAATGGCGAGTTTGAGTGACAAATCATGGAGGGATCCCTTCAAGAGATCAAGTGGACAACCCTAGTTGCTAGATTTCCATTCCGCTAAATGCCAGCCAGGGAGGCCACAGCCCATTTCTGTCGTGATTGGCAATATGTGCTTCGTTTCTTGATGCATGCTTCGCGCTGGACATGTGCTTGATAGAAAGCACAAGATAGGGGTCTTGCGATGTCCATGCCGATGCTGATGGCAAGTTCGTCCCCGAGAGGTTATTGATTTTGCACAACCTGCACATTGTTCTTCTTCTGCAAAAAGACCATCGATGTCAGCCATCAACGTGGTATGAGTGCCTCATACGTTGCGGTAAACAGGCCGATCGGAGTGGAACCATACCTTCCAGCTATCCATTCCGTCCTGCTTGGTCTTGTATTCCTTCAGTAGCTTATCAAGGACTTGTCTCAGCCCGTCGGCATTGGTCCTTAGAGCCGGCAAGATATCGTTCACCGTTCTTTCCACGAGCACGCCATTGATCAAGCGAAAGCATTTGCGATGATCTGGAAGGGGCTGTAGAGTTTCCATGACGAGTCTGAGGGGGAAAATGTGTTAGAATGTTGGGAGACTATACCAAGTAGCGGTGATGGTCTGCAATAACAGAACAAAACTAGTGCTCACTTGTGTTCTTCAATCTCTTGCTCAATGTCGCCGACTTTTTGAGCAAGACTCTGCAGAGTATTTTTGTAATTTGTGTACTGGGCTTGAAGCTCTACGAATCATTTCAGCAATGTGTCTGAGGCTGGGTTGAGATGTCTGACCTTGTTGTTTCTGGACACTAACTTGCTTCGAAGCCATCTCGAAGTAGGCCCAGTGTCCTCGACTAATACTGCTTTTCAACTTGCGTAAGGAATATTTAATGAGTGGTGGTTGCAGCGGATGTTTTCTGCCAGATAAATTTGGAGAGAGGGGTCTTGGGTACAATGGAAACAATTTGGTCACCAAGATTTCGCCGCAGATTTACGAAGACGCAATTGATGTTTGCCCTGTTCAAACGAGTTGTTAAAGGATCCCTCTGAAAGAACCGGTAGCACCCATGCAGCACCAGTTCTATGAAGAACGATGGCCCAGGATGACCGTCTAAAGCGCCGCAAACTTGATAGTAAAAGATACTCCACCCCTCCAATATCAGATGGGTTAGAACCATCTTTGAGACCTGCGATCTTCTCGAAACGACAGCGCTTCCGCGAACCCAGGTCAAGCGGCCACTCACGATCCTCAACACCTCGTGGGAATCGCCATGCCTCCACCCCACGTCAAAGCGAGTTTGATGGACCTGAACCGTTTCTCGCGGACGACGAAACCAATGCTCTGGATAGAGACTGGTATGCTGGAGACGAGTCTGGTCACGCTTTCGGGGACGAGACACACAACCCTTTCGGCGGCGCAGACAATACATGGGCGGATAAGCAGAAGGAGGCTGCTCTCGCAGACAGAAAGCTCAACAAGCGGGCGACAGCCAAAGCGGCTCAGAAGCAGAAAGACGTCGACGCTTGGGAGACGAATCGAATGCTGACATCCGGCGTGGCCCAGAGACGAGACCATGCCGTGGACTTCGAGGATGACGATGACGGAACTAGGATACATTTACTGGTACATGACTTGAAGCCACCATTTCTGGATGGCAGAACGGTTTTCACCAAACAGCTCGAGCCAGTGCCAGCGGTCCTGGACCCTCAAAGTGACATGGCAGTGTTCAGTCGCAAAGGCAGCAAGGTAGTCAGAGAGAAGAGGCAGCAGAAGGAACGGCAGAAGCAGGCTCAAGAAGCTACCAACATGGCCGGCACAGCTCTTGGGAACTTGATGGGGGTCAAGGAGGATGAGGGCGACAGTGCCGCCGCAGCTCCGGGGGAGGAGTCGCACAAGGGAGGCAGCAAATTCGCTGATCACCTCAAGAAGAATGCAGGAGCAAGTGACTTCAGCAAAAGCAAAACCTTACGAGAGCAAAGGGAGTATCTACCCGCCTTTGCCGTCCGAGAAGAACTTATGCGTGTCATCAGAGATAATCAAGTGGTGATTGTAGTAGGCCAGACTGGGTCGGGTAAAACCACTCAACTGACTCAATTCCTCTACGAAGAAGGCTACTCGAAGTTTGGCATGATAGGCTGTACGCAGCCACGACGAGTTGCTGCAATGAGTGTTGCAAAACGAGTCAGCGAGGAAATGGAGGTCGATCTGGGAGGGATTGTAGGTTATGCCATCCGATTTGAGGATTGCACCAGCGATAGGACAGCTATCAAGTGTAAGTTCCGGAAATGCTCTGTGTGCTATTGTGCAAATACTGATCATCTTGCAGATATGACGGATGGTGTGCTTCTGAGAGAATCTCTTGTACAACAGGACCTAGACAGATACTCGTGTATCATCATGGATGAAGCCCATGAACGTGCTCTGAATACAGATGTCCTCATGGGCCTGATCAAGAAAGTGCTTGCTCGCCGCAGAGACCTCAGATTGATCGTTACCTCTGCCACTATGAATTCAGATCGGTTTTCCCGCTTCTACGGCGGAGCCCCTGAGTTTACCATCCCTGGTCGTACATTCCCAGTCGACATCCAATACTCACGCTCTCCTTGCGAAGATTACGTGGACAGTGCTGTCAAGCAAGTTCTCGCAATCCATGTCTCCCAACCAGCTGGCGACATCCTCGTCTTCATGACTGGCCAAGAAGACATAGAGGTCACCTGTGAGCTAGTGGCAGAGCGTCTGAGACTCCTCAACGACCCACCGAAACTCCTCATCCTACCTATCTATAGCCAAATGCCCGCCGACCTACAAGCAAAGATATTCGACAAAGCCCCTGCTGGAGTCCGCAAAGTCATCGTCGCCACCAACATCGCCGAAACTTCTCTCACAGTGGATGGCATCATGTATGTCGTCGACGCCGGCTTCTCCAAACTGAAAGTCTACAACCCACGCATGGGCATGGACACCCTCCAAATCACCCCCATCTCCCAAGCCAACGCCTCCCAACGAGCCGGCCGTGCAGGTCGGACCGGCCCCGGGAAATCCTATCACCTCTACACAGAACAAGCCTTCAAAAACGAATTCTACATCCAAACCATCCCCGAAATCCAACGCACCAACCTTTCCAACACAGTCCTCCTCCTCAAATCCCTCGGGGTCCGCGACCTCCTTGACTTCTCCTTCATGGACCCACCCCCGCAAGACACCATCACAACCTCGCTCTTCGACCTGTGGGCGCTCGGCGCCCTCTCCAACCTCGGCGACCTCACCTCCCTAGGCCGACGCATGACAGCCTTCCCCATGGACCCCTCCCTCGCCAAACTCCTCATCATCTCCTCCACCTCCAACCCGGAGTTCGCCTGCTCCCAGGAAATGCTCACCATCGTCTCCATGCTCTCCGTACCTAGCGTCTTCTACCGGCCCAAAGAACGCCAAGAGGAATCCGACGCCGCGCGCGAGAAATTCTTCGTCCCGGAATCAGACCACCTCACCCTCCTGCACGTCTACTCCCAGTGGCGCAGCAACGGGTACTCGGACGCGTGGTGCGTGCGTCACTTCCTCCACGCGAAATCCCTGCGTCGCGCAAAAGAAATCCGGGAGCAATTGCATGATATCATGGTGCTACAGAAGATGGAGCTGGTGAGCTGCGGGACGGATTGGGATGTGCTGAGGAAGTGTATCTGTGCGGGATATTACCATCAGGCGGCGAGGGTGAAGGGGATGGGTGAGTATGTGAATTTGAGGACGGCGGTGACGGTGCAGCTGCACCCAACGAGTGCACTATATGGCGCTGGTGTGCTGCCCGAGTATGTGGTTTATCATGAGTTGGTGCTTACGAGTCGGGAATATATGTCCACGGTCACCGCTGTGGATCCACATGTACGTTCTTCTAATTCCCCACCCCTCTCATCTTCTTCCCCTCTCCTACTCCTTTCTCCCTCTACTTCCCTACCCTGTCCGGTACTTGGGACGAAGACTAACGCCATGACAGTGGCTAGCCGACCTAGGCGCAGTATTCTACTCCCTAAAATCCAAGACCTACTCCGCGCGCGACAAGCGCATCACCGAGATGGAGTTCAACCGCAAGATGGAGATCGAGACCCAGATGCAGGCGGACCGGGTCGAAGACGAGAAGCGGAGGCAGGCGGAGGAGGAGAGGACGGCGTTGGTGGCGGGGGGGAAGAGACAGGGAAGT
>JAABUK010006790.1_pt1 | contig 16868 bp, 17 predicted proteins | sample 5559141 | NCBI WGS metagenome assembly JAABUK01 (sample SAMN10711869, study PRJNA513367) | rock metagenome | isolation source: Antarctica rocks | place: Antarctica: Victoria Land, Pudding Butte nord | collected 2016-01-03
TGAACGAGTCTGCTGAGCTGCCAGACCATGCCATCATAGCTCTGCTCAAGCGCGAGCACCTGCTGACCAGGGCTAAGCTGAATGCCCTGTACTTTGAGCACATCACAGGGGAGCGCCGCCTCAGAAGTTTGAAGACTCAGCTGCGGCAGGTCAGTCACTGTGCCTCTCACGTGGCCATGTTGCTTGCATTCTGTACCCCAGCTGTCAATGCTGTGCTATGGCGTTCATTACACTCCATTGAATGAAGTGTTGATAACAATCCCTTTTTGGGTATGCTTTTTTGGCAGTGATCTGCCGAATTCCCTTCTGAACTGTCAGTCAATGTGCATGTCAGGAGGTGCATCTGTGTATGTTGCAAGTCCATGCATGCACACGCCGACTTTTGAGGATCTTGCAGCACTCCACAGCTTGTCATTGGCAATGCTTTACATCAAGGCTGTGAGTATGCAGGGTGAGCCAGAGTTTGACCGCCTGAAGCGTGAGCTGGAGGAGGTCAAGAACCAGCCGCGTGGCTTGGAAGGCATCTTCCGCACAGCAGCAGAGATGGAGCGACACCGTGCTCAGCTGGCTGATGCTGCCATTGAAGAGCAGCTGGAGGTCCAGACGGCCTTCAGAGAGCATGGCGCCCGCTTGCAGGTGATTTACAGGGCTGCAATGTTGTGGCCATTGTTGTACATGGGCAGCAATGATTAAGCTCCACCAACCGGTGGCTGTCTTGATGCACATCATCTCACTGACGCATTACTACGCTGTACATTGTGTAGAATGTATCTCACAAAGGCCTAAGTCATTTCTCTCAGAAAAACACAAACTGGATGCAGTAGGTCTATCTCATATACAACTGTTGCACCCGTTTTGTGTTTTCCTGAGAGAAGGGACATGAGCCTGCTGTGTTTGCTGTATCCTGCTCAGCCGGATGTCAACCAACTGAAGCTTGTTTGCAAGGCTCGTCTGATGCTTTCCAGGGCATTTATGACAAGCGGCAGCGCACGGAGCATGAGATGGTCCACCGTGAGCAGGAGATCAAGCAGTTGCAAGGCTGGGCTCAGACAGTCCTGAATCTGATCAACAAGTTTGAGGATGGCCTTAAGGAGCTAGGGCCCTTGGCAGCCATCGAGGAAGCCGAAAGCAGGCCGGCCTCTCCTGATGAGGATGGTTTCCCTCCAGAAGAGGAGGTGCCGTCAGCGGCTGTGGCCACCGCCAGGGCTCTGACCAGCCGTGCTCGGGACCTGACGGCCCACCGCCAGGGCATTGCTAAGCTCAGGCAGCACTTCAGTAAAGTAATCAGCTTGCTTCAGCAGTCCACCCTGTTTGCATCGTTTGATCTTGCAAGCATTGAATGCTCCATGAACAGATTTCAGATGATAGCCGCAGTGCAGTGTCCCAGCTCATGCCATGCTTTCCTCTGTGTCTGGGTGCATGCTGTTCCTACACCCACAGGCAATTAGGTTTCTCTGGTGAATTGCATAGTCACGTAGCTTAACTTCTGCTTGACAGGATGTACGACGCCAGCTGTATGGCGATGAAGACGACCGCAAGTTCTTCCAGTGGGTCCAGTCTCAGCTGAAGCAGACAGAGAAACGCTTAGAAGATGGGAGAGCAGTGCTGCACCACCTGGAGGCCCAGCTCATCAATGTGGCCTGCGATGACCCTGGAGCAGCCATTGGTGCCCAGCTGGCACTGCCACTGCTGCAAGAGCGACTGGACGCCAAGGCTCAGGACTTTGCCAGGCAGAAGGCTGCCCAGGCTGAGGAGGACATCATCAAAATGGAGGTAAGCCAAGTGGGCAATGCATGTTGTGTGAGGGCAAGGCTCGCCACCAACCGTCTGTCAGCACAATGTATTCACCACAGATCTATAACCCAAATGTGCAATATCAGAGAACCCCACCAGCATTTCATAACCACACACAGAGCAAAAGCAAATTTCATAGGCTGGCTTGCATATGGTGCATGCTTATCTCTGCTCAGTCTGAAGAAAGCAAAACACAAATACAGTCAAGGAAATCATGTTTCACCAGGCCAGGGACAATGCACAAGAGCGTATCATTGGCTTGCTTGCTGAGACCAGATTTTGTGGATGTGCAGGAAGAGAAGCTGGAGAAGGAGCGCAGTGAGAGGGAACGCAAGCTGAAGCAGAAGCAGAAGGCCAAGGACAAGGTGCGCAGTGAGAAGGAGAAGCTCGCTGCTGAGAAGGAAGCAGCTGAGAGGGAAGCTCGTGAACGCACTGAAGAGCAACAGCGCCAGCAGGAAGAGCAGAGCTTAGCTGCTAGGTACATCCTTCCTCACTTCAACCTTACCCCTTTGTCTGTTTTTGGTTGCTGTGCCTACTCTATGACTACACCATGGAGCTTAAGCAACCTTCTGTGCATGTCTATCTTGCCATGCCGTGACTGGAGCACATAGTGCATTGAAACATCACTGCTGTTGTCACATTCTGACTACACCAGCAAATAGCTTAACCACCATAACAGGATGCATGGGCTGATGCAAGGAGAGGTTAGATTACTGCTTCACATTGTTGGCAGCGCAGGTGTGCTTGCTGGGTCTGCGGTCCTGAGCTTGTCATGCATACCGCCGTGAAATGCGGCTGTCTAACTACATTACTGTGACATGTTCTGCAGGGAAGCGGCTGCCACGAAGCGTGAAGAGCTGAAGCGTGCTGAAGAAGAGCTGATGGAAGCCCGCAGGCAGGAGCTGCTGAGTGAAGAGGATGGGTACTGGCGGCAGCGCATGGACCAGCAGCAGCTGGTGGAGAAGCTCAAGGCTGAAGTGGCTGAACAGGAAGAGCTCAAGGGCCATTCTGAGGTCAGTCTTGACCCACATATGAGCTGTAACAGTCCATGAGGACGAGTCTCGAGCAAATTGTCTCTTTGTTCATTGGATTAGCCGTGTTGACGCAAAGTATGCTGATGGCTCAAACAAGTTTGCGTGGAAAACACATATACAAAAGTGATGCCTGGGCAGTGCGTCAAACTGGCTTCATGGTAGCCTGACACCCCACAAGACCTGTGTGTCCCTGCCCAACCCTGCTGCAATATGTCCACTGGCATTCTCAGACTGCATTTACTGCAGGCTGCTGACATCTGTTGACGCATCTGCAGGATGGCACAGATGACACCACTCCATCTTCTGCCACCCCTGCCGACGATGCCTCTGACATCAGCCCTGTTGACATCCCTCATCCCAAGCCCAGCGACGTCAAGGACAATGACTCTGCAGCTGCCAGCTCCCCCATGGCCAATGGCTTCCATCTGCCAAATGGGTCTGCTGCAACAGATAGTGACGGCTTCAGACGTCAACACGAGCGACGGCCATCAGCTGCAAACGGACGCGCTGGAGCGCACAATCGCTTTGATCCCCGCGTCCCCAACCAGCAAGCTGATGACAGTTTCAGGTACACTCGCCTACTGCTGCATTCCTTCGTGCAGATCCTGTAGCAGCAATGTGGCAGAGTTGCGTTGGCTGCATTACCTCTGCTGCTGGTTGACAGCTCACAAGATGCTATCCTCAGTCAAATAGAGCATTAAGCTCAGGACCTGCTTTGCATGGTTACCTTGATCTACTGTACATAGGCTGTTCAGTTTGTGGATGTGCTGCTGGTTTTATGCATCCCTGCAAGGGGGCTTGCTACAAGCTGAGTTACACCTTGGTGGGCTGCTTGTGCATGTCATTGTGTCTGAATAGCATCACTGCATAGTGTTGGCTATATTAGAGGCCACCCTTTCAAGTATTCCAAACACGTCTGGCAATTCTGCTTGTGCTTCCGCAGGCAACGTCCCAGAGGAGTCAATCAGCGCAGCGGCAGTCATGACAGAAGTGATGGCATGCTCAACAGAGGCTCAAGCGCAGAAGGCTGCGACCGTTTCCCCAGACAAGGTGTTCCTCTCCATCGAGATGGCAGCACAGAACGTTCAGATCAGGACAGATTTGGCCCTCGCCGTTTCAACAGAGACATGGGACGCAACCGCCGCATGGACAGGAGCCACCCTAGCAAGGAAGCTAGCCGCCCCTTGCCTGCCACCCGCCAGCCGAGTGCCAACAGCACTGTCAGCGCAAGCAGAGGCGCTGATGGGCGCATTGAGATTGCTGCAGAGCCTCCCAGTGCCCCCAGCGCTACACCATTAGTCACCAGAGAAGCTGCTGCAGCAGATGCCAAGCCAGCAGCTGTGAAACCAACACTGCTGCCTGCTGACACCTCCCCCACCAGTCCCTTGCCCCTAGAGGCAGAGCCCACAGCTACAGCTGGAAGCTTCCCTTCTGCCTCCACTCCTTCTGCATCACAGGCACCGGCTGAAGTTGTACCTGCTGAAGGGCATACTGTGTCAGGTCATAGCCCAGTGATTCACGCCGGCAACTCGCTGGCACGGCACGCTTCAGCTGCCGTTGCGCCACCTGCTGCTGAACCATCTGATGCTGCTAAGCCATTGCAGGCGCCTCAGGGCAGCGACACCCTGAAGCTGCGTGCAGAGCCATCAGCTCAGGCTTCTGCAGGTCCTCACCTGACCTTGCATCCTGCAAGCGCAGAGACTTCTCATGCCAATGGTCCTGTGACCCCTCAGTCAGCCTCACACAGCCCCCTGGCAGTTCCCGCCATGATGCAGGCAGCCCAGCATGAACAGCAGCCTAGTCAGCAGCCTCAGTCAATCCACCAACCTCATGTCATGCAGTCTGTGCCCATGCTACATCAGGTTTCTCCTAGTGACCCTGCCTCTGAGGCTGATGCTCTACAGTTGCCCTCACAAGCATCTGCTCCTCTTCAGCAAGCACCCCCTTTCAGGCCCAAAGTAGCCCCTGGGGGTGCTCCAGGCGGGTCTCAGCTACCCAATGGTTACGTTGGACCTCAGCAGCATCAACACCCTTCAGGACTTCAGGCCAATCTGCCTGGACCTAGAATGCGTACATTCCCACCTCAGCAGCAGCAGCAACAGCAGCAGCAGCAGCAACAGCAGCAGCAGCTGCTGCAGCAGCTTCCCCGTCGCCAGCCTGAAAAGTCTCAGATGCAATTCATGCCAGGGCAAGGGCACCATCACCTTCAGAGTCCTGTTCTCCCACCACACATGCAGGGTCATGCCGGTCCACAGGCAGGCGCTGAGGCACAAGGGCAGGGCATGCAGACTGGCCCTCCAGGCCAGGGCAGAAGCATGCAACAGGCCCACTTCCAGCAGCCAGGGTCCCGCAGCTCCTCCATTGGCCAGAAGCGCCCCATGCCTAGTCAGGATCCCCAAGACGCCCTGCCCCATCAGCTGACGTCCCCTCAGCAGCAGAGGGGGCAGCCTTCACCCTCAGGGCCACCCACAATGGGCCACCTGCCTTTCCAAGGGCAAATGCATCCCAATGGCATGCCCCATTACATGCCATCTCCCAATGGCATGCCTCCTAATCTGTCCATGCCCATGAACAGAGCACTCAACGTCATGCCATACTCTGTCATGCCAAATCAGCGCCCCTCCATGATGAATCATGTGCCCATGATGCAAGCCAACATGGCCATGGCCAAACCAGGCCCCTTGCATCATCAAGGCGGCATGCCCTACGGAACCAACCCATATATGCCAGGTATGGGACAGATGCCGACATCCATCAATACCTCCAGTCCACACTCACAGCACCCCACTGGCTCAGCTCATGGTGGACCTCAGCCACACTCACAGCTTCACACCCAGCCACAGATGCAGTCACCAGGGGTCACCCAGGGGGTACCCTCCTTTGCACCCCCTCAGCGCACAGCCTCAGCCACTGGCAGCCTCCCCAATGGTCACATCAGGCCCACTGGCTCAAGCCTTTCGCCTGCCTTTTCTTTAGGCAATGCACTCAGCAAGGGCAGCAGCATTCTGCGTGCAACTGCCCTGCCCTTTGTGCCCGGTGGCATGCCCCAGCCCACATCACCCATGTCTGCCCAGTTCAATCCTGCTGCACAGCATCCCCAGGCTCATCTTCAGAGGGGCCCTCGCCAGCTGCAGTCAGGGGCAGTCACGGCATCTGCTACACCCTTCTTTCCAGGTGCTGACATTGCAGGTGAGCTCTTGAGTCTGTCACAACCTTAAGTCTCAAATTGACCAAATCACCATTAGAGTTGCATGCTGGGGTCGGCATCTGGCAGTATGTTTGTCATTGTGGGTGATCACCTATGGTCATGATTTTGGACCTTTTTTTTTGGTCTGTCTAGCTGTTGAGTGCTGTTGTGCACGCCTACAGGGTCCAGAGCCTTCCCATCAGATGCAGCCCAGCGCCCTGCTGAGTCAGCACAAGGCCAGCTGGAGCCAAGCTCCTCATCTGGTCACATGGCTCACCCAAGCATGCTGGAAGCTCAGCCCGAGTCAGCATCCAATCTTCATGGTGCAGTGCCGAGTTTTATGGCAACCCTGCTTCCACAGGTGAGTAAGTCAACACCTGTTTTGCAGGTTGCTGTACTGGTCTTTCGGGGCATCTTAACTGACTGCCTAGCCCGTCTGATGCAAACATCATCTGTGGGCTGTGAGTGACTTGCAATCTGATGCAATGAAAAGCAGTTGTGATGAAGTATTGTATGTACAAGGGGCAATGATGATTACTTAGGCTCGTTGGCTGAGCATTTCGCTGTGAAGCATCAACTATGGTGTAGACTGAGCTCCCGCAAAACCCATGTAGGCATCATCCTGCAAAGATTCAAGGGACCTTCAACCTGTCAGCGCAAGCATGCCAGACACCATTCCAGTAAACGCATGAAATGTCACATGCAATTTCAGTGGTGCTGCCAATGTCTCAATATGGGTGTTTGCTGTTCAGGATGTACCATCTGCTGCATCCGTGTTCAGCAGGCACCAACCTTCCTCCTCCTCTGAACCGTCCATAGCACCCCCATCTACCCCACACCCCCAATCAGCCCCCACGCCTGCGTCACAGCCCATTCACCCCCACAGGCTCAATGACAGCCAGACAAGCAATGCCAGCACGCTCACAGCTGACACCTCCCAGGCCAGCATACCTGACCAGATACAGTCAGACAGGGGCAGGGCTGCAGCAGATGCCCCAGAGGCATCCACAAGTGGCCCCCAGGGCGACAGCCCAAAGACCCGCTGGTCTCAGGTTGCAGCTGCCACAGAAGCTGGTCAAGAAGCTGGCAGGCCCAGGGACAATAGCCCTTCAGGCATGAACAACAGAGGCGAGAGTAGGCCGGTGCATCCTCCCAGCAGCAATAGCAGTGCTTCTGCTGCCACTCAAGATGGTGTTGCAGATTACAGCAGATCTGACTCTGCCGGGAGCCCGAATAGGGATGTTGGGGTCAGCGAAAGGCGTGCATCTCATGCTGCAGCTGGTATGTACACGCATCTCCCTAGGTACTTGTGTGCATCACAGACACAATTCATGAGTGTCACACTGACTGAGCTCAGTGTAAAGGCTGTCTGGCTCTGTCAGGAGATATTGTGTGCTTATTCCGGTTGCTACAAGACCTAGCATGGGAGCCTGCAAGTGTGCAGCAAGGTGGTCTCCCCCATGCGCAGTGACCCGCAGTATTGTCACTCTTGCTGTTGTCAGCATTATAAGAACATCTGTCCTTGCTGCAGGCACATCCAGCAGTCTACCGAGGGACAGCAGCGCATCAAGCTTCACGTCTGCACCTCATAAGCACTCAACAGGTGTGTCACGACACTTCTTATACTATTGAGCTTGTCCACGACCATGCTGCACAAGCCCAGACAGCCACATGCGCATGAGGCTGTGTTGCCAGCAAAAGCTTGCCTGCGTGAGCTGACATTCGAGCCTGCTTGGTTCTGGCATGTTTATTCTTTTCAGTGTGCTGAAGTCCACAGACTATTACTATACTGGAGAGTCTTTGCCTGAGCACAAAGTTATTGACATGGTCTGTGTAGGTGGTAGGTGTAAGATTGTGAAGAGGCATGGCTTGGTGTATGAGGACAGACATGATGGCATGAGGCGTCTGAAGCTAGTGCGTGGCCTGAGCAACATGTTTGGCCAGTACAACTGCTTCCTCAATGTCATCATTCAGTCCTTGTGGCATCTGCCAGCATTCAGAACTGCCCTCCTCACCCTTCCAAGTGCCCTGGACAATGGGAAATCCTCAACAGCCAACGGGGCATCCCCAAGGGACGCTGCAGTAGTCCGCGCCCTCCATAAGGTCTTTGCAGCGTTCTCAAAAGCGCCTTCAGATGCTCAGCAAACAGCTGCGCAGCGAGATGCGCAGGTCCAGTCAGCATCTGCTGACTCAGCACCTGCACAGCCGCTTCAGCAGCAGGAGCGGGCTGAGTCATCCGCATCTGCAGCAGCTTCTGAGACAGATGCGGCTGTGAGGCAGAGCGTGTCTCCAGATGAACTCAGGGAGGCCTTGAGTGATTTGGAGAAGGGTCAGAGTCCTGTAGAGTTTGAGCTTTCTGAAATGCATGATGCTGCAGAGGTGATTTACACTTTCTTTTGCTTGAATCCTCAAGCTCAACGACGCTGCTCTTGTTGTGTATCAAGGTGTATGCAAAATGTATCTGGCACTGGTTGCCTGCTCTTTGCACAAGCGCAGGCAGCTCTGTTGATGGCTAATTGTAAGTTTGGGCTTCTGCCAGATCCATCAGACTGTCCAGCATTCCTCTCACCGACACAGCTCAAGTGACAACGACCAATTAGTGAATCTTCTACGATGATACTTAAATATCAACACTTTTCAGCTCATGGTGAGCTAGGTACATGCAGGACAAGGCTTGTCTCTCCAGAGCAGCCTATCTAGTGCATCTCTGCAAGGCCTTAGTACACGACAACACTACATGACAAATACGTAATGCAACATGTCTGAAACTTACGCAAGTGCAGCCTGCTAAGCTGACTGAAAGTCTGACTGTGTGTGTGTGCGCAGGTTTTGGGTGAGGTATTCAACTGCCTGCACAGAGCCCAGTTGGGGTCAGCAGCCACAGGGGGTCTGGACCCCCAGCTGCCCCAGCTGGTGAGGGTCCCAACAGCCAGCTCCTCAGGCAGCCTCTCAGCCCTGGCCACCCCTTCTGACCCCACCCCCCGCCACCACTGTGCCTCCAGCATGGCCCAGGATGTCTTTGGCCAGAAAGTGCAGGTAGGCTGCCTGGTGTACAACACTCACAGCCTTCACCAGGCTGCTGGCTTGGCCTTTGTTTTGCTTGTAGCGCTATCTTAGACTATGAGAGTCTTTGCAGGGACTGTTGGTCAGTACCACTCTTGGTGTGATGGCAAGACAGCACCACTTGTAGTTGCTGTCAGCATCTTGCACTGCTGACTTGTGCAGTGAACCTGCTTTTGACATGGTCAATACTGTATATGCAAGCTCAGCCTTTGACATGTCATATTGCTCCGGTCCCACCACACACTTGGCACACGCATGTTGTGTCAAGAGACTCTGCCAAGTAGCACCATTACCTGCATCCTTATAAAGCCCTTGAACACCATAACAGTGTCATGAGTTTCGCTTGGATGCCACAGCAATTGCGGGCTTCAGCACCCAACCACACCCTGTCAGTGAGTGAGTTGGGTCTACAAGCATCACAACATCTATCGGCACAATTTTGCTGTATGGCATTTGCCGCACGCTGTCAGTCTTTAGGCATCCCTAAAACAAACCCCACTCCCATATAGAAACGCATTCTTCACTGTCCCCATGCATTTTTGAGTTCAGACTTTCACTGTAGAAGGGACGTTTGCTGCTGTAACTCACAGCCGTCACTCTGCTTCTCTGCATCCCTGGAGACGCTTTGCTAAAGAAGCTGTCAGCAGCCCCTCAGATATCTCCTCTGGCCATATTGCAATTGCCGCAGAGGTATTGCTGTCAATCTGCTGACGTGCTTATCCGTCTTCTGCTCACACACAGGTTCCATGTCCGCCTGATGACCTGGACTCCCCGGTGTCCAAGAAGGCTCGTGCCGAGGTGGGCCAGTGGCAGCAGCAGCAGAGCCGCTCCACTGCCAGCCAGCAGCGCCAGCAGGCCCAGCAGCAGCAGCAACAGCAGGCAGCAGCCAAGAGGCAAAGCAAAGACAGCAGCATGGTGGACATGCACCAGTTCTGGAAGTACTTCCACCTTGTGCCTGCTCAGGTGGGCATACTACTCATGCACTCCTGCACTGTTAGGGATCCTTCCTTAGAGTCAGCTATACGCAATCCCAGATAGGTGCCTGTGTGAGATCACTTCAGGCGTTGTGGCTGCTTGTGGCCCTTCTCAATAGGTTTTAGTACCTCTGGTGCTGACATTTGGGCGTGCATGCAAGCATGTCTAAAGCACTGTCGCTGCCGAGACTGCAACTGTATGGGCAAGTGTCAGGTGATCACGAGTCAAACACAGCATCACATCTGGCAAGCAGTCAAATTGAGGAGGAGCTGTGCAGAATCGTAGCAAGCCTGTGATTGTGAATGGAGCTGTCATGATGGTGCAGGCAATGCGCATAGCATACGATGGCTTGAACAGGCAAGGCAGCTTTGAGGCAGTGCTGCGTGAGGCAGACTCGGCTGAGGCTCTGCTGAAGCGCAGCCGCCAGAGTGGCGCTGCCCCTCTGCTAGACATCACCCTCCTCAACCAGCCCAAAGTCTTCACCTTGGCCCTCGTATGGGAGTCTGCAAAGGTATGCCTCTGACATCAGACTGTGTATCTCTGTCAGGCACGCCATGCATAGCCCTGCTGACTTTTGCATTGAGTGTGTCCTTTCAGACTGGACAACCTTGCCTGAGCTGTTGCTATCCTGTCGCAAGCACACTGCGTGTTTGATATCCTGCAGCAATTAGGTGTAGCAGCCATGCTTTTTCTGCTTGATGTGCTGCTCATGTCGATAGTGGTAGCAATGTTCATGATTGTTCATCAGCAGAGTGTGTAGGTTTTGACCCTTCTGATGCAATGGTGTCATGTAGGTGGCTGAGGAAGCCATCACCACCACAGTAGATGCACTCCAGGACCGAGTTGACCTCAGCAACCTCTTCAGAGGCGTCTCGCCCCAGAGCAATGCTCGCTACGTATTGAAGAGCATCATCTGCTACTTTGGTCACCATTACCAGGCCTATGCTTTCAGTGAAGAGCTGGAGCAGTGGCTGTTGTTTGATGACACCAACATTCAGCTCATCGGAGACTGGCAGGATGTGAAGCACATGGTCAGAAGCAGCAGACTGCAGCCCTCTGTGCTGTTTTATGAGCGATCATCAGCTTAATCCAGTCGTTCAGTAATACTGGTGTGTCATCAGGAGTAATCTGTATGCTAGTGTTGTGGATTATGCTGCTGGATTGTGTACAAGCTAATGCCCAATGTTACTTGAAATTAGGCAACCTATTGCAAGGTCAAGCAACAATGCTTAGTTTGATCCACCATTTTGTTTCTCTGCCTCAGCCCAATTTGTAATAATCGATCTTAACATATGCAAGCAAAATTATACCCATGATGACTGTGATGAACGTCTCTCGCCTCGAGACATGCGTGCTGTTTGTAGAATGCTCCGAACAGTGACATGTCAATCGGCTGTGCGAGTTTCTTTGAGTCAGCTTTGGGTTTGAGACAGTCAGCTTGCTATCACATTCAAGTTTGCGCATGTGCCGTCATCATCATCATCCCTTATCTATATGTGACCTATCACCATATCACCACATAAGGGGATGGCTTCTCCCCTTATCTATATGTGACCTCATCAATATAGTACTTCCTAGGAAAGGCTTCATCATCCAGTAAAGCTTGATGATGATAGGCAGGTGAGCTGCCAGATTGCAATGTTGCATAGCTGCATAGCGCAGTTGGTGGTTGCTTTCAACCGAATGCTTGTGCTTCAGCAACAGTCATAGACCTGGCAACAAGCTAATGCATCGTGTTCTGTTCACAGGCTATGAACAACTTCCTGACTAAAATAAAGTTGACTACGTCATGCGTTCCAGCAGCCATGTCGTAAGGTATTGTTCAGTGATGTCTCGCGTTGACGTGCCCCACAGCCTACAAGCATTCCCAAGCCACTATATCGCAGCTGCTGCTGCTGCTGCTACTGCAGTGCCTTCATTACTGCACACGAACCCGTATACTACTGTAGTCCTACACTCATGCTACTGCTGCTGCTGCAGCTGCTGTTGCAATGCGCAACTGCCATGCTCTGCCTTGAGGACCTGTTGCAGCTGCAGCAGTGCCCCTACATCACAGCACACAAGTCAAAAGGTGCAATAGTTCCACCAACCAAAGACATCGCCCAGCAAGCCATTGTCACACTACGTTTGCTGTGACTTGAGTTGCGACTGCACTGCTGACAAACGGCAGTGATTAATGTAACTCAGCACATTAACTCGGTAACATGAAGATGTGTGTGCACACAGCATGCCTGAAATGGGAACAAAATAGCTGTAATTGTGCACAGCGGTGACATCAGACAGTCCAATAAAGCATTTGCACGGGAAAACTGCATGCCTGGTGCGTCCAGAGCAGCAGAGCGCAAGCATCTGATGGCAAGCAATGCAGCAAATTGGTTGGGACGTTATAAGACCGCATTGTGCCTACTGACTGCACTGACCTGCATGCAGAGAGGCTGTGGAAGGGGTAGCCTGTCCACATCTCCCATCCAACTCGTCTTGCCCTCAAACTCTGCATGTGCTGCTGTGCTGGGTCTTACGGCAGCGCTGCATACAGCTGCAGAAGAGGCAGCCATAGGCGTCTCAGGAAACACCCCACACTGCTACTTTCCTGTGAACAGTCAACACACACACTTCCAACCGCTAAATCCTGAAGGACTGATGATGCTCAAGTACTGCATACAGCGCTACTTAAGGCAGTGCCTGTTGCTTGATGGGAACAGAGAGGGGAACAAAAATTGCAGGTGTGATTGTGCACAGCTTTGTGACTGGGCTATACAGCACCTGCACATGCCCAAAATAATACACCCAGAAACAAGTCAGAAACAGAAAGGCGTTCCTGATCCTGCCACTGCAGTTGCATCTAATAGGATTCAGCATGCAAGGGATGGAGGTAGGCAAGAGCTTTCTGGTGTGTACAAAGCAGCAAAAATTGCAACATATTCACAGCAAATCGGTGTTGTGCATGCCATATGACCAGCAGCTGTATGCTCGCAATTGTGCTGAGTGACTGTACTGACCTGCGCTCTGAGAGGCTGTGCTAGAAGTAGGCTGTCAGGGTAGGCTGTCAGGGAAGGCTGTCAGGGTAGCCCATCAACATCTCCCTTCCGACTCATCTCACCCCTGAAACTCTGCACGTGCTGCTAAGCCTGCATGGCACATCTTTGATAAGAAGCTGAACTCAAGCTTTAATCACAAAAAAACAATGAGCGTCAACATTGCATTCAGCATGTCTATGTCTGTTATGCCACATGGCATATGTAGTAGGGCAAGAGGCACTGTTGGACCAGCGTGAAATAAGCATACTTCATGCACTGAAACAGACACAAAGCTGCTGCCTGTACATGTTCGGATGACAGAGAACGAGACTTGCTGGGAAGTCTTACCATCGCATTTTGGCGTGATACTCAGCTGAGAGCTGGAAAGCTTTTGAGATGACAACACTGGATGGCTGGCATACAGCATATGTGCAGACACAGGAAGAGTCCTAGGTAACACCCCAGTCAGCAGCAATCATTCGAAAGGAGCCACAGTAAATTACCCAAGCTTCAATGGGGCGCTGGCGTTGTGAGCAGCGCCTCTGAGCAGTTGAGTGATAGAACCTGATTGCACCGCAGACATGACGCCTGAGTGCAATCCTAACTTTGCCCAAGTATGGGTGTGGCTTGGGTTCTGATCAGGAGCCTGGATGGCCATTGTCTCAGAGCCTGGATGGCCCTTGTCTAGGAGCCTGGATGGGCCCTGCCTGGTAGCCTGGATGGCCCTTGTCTAGGAGCCTGGATGGGCCCTGCCTGGTAGCCTGGATGGGCCCTGCCTACGAACCTGGATGGGCCCTGCCTAGAAGACTGGATGGGCCCTGCCTAGTAGCCTGGATGGGCCCTGCCTAGTAGCCTGAGTGGGAAACAGGACAAGGGCTCAACTGGCTCTGGCTGAGAGCCGAGCTGTGAGCTGACTGTCAGCCTAAGTGGGAGCATGGCAGGTCCTGAGTATGAGGCTGAGTGGAGGCCTGCGTGAGGGAGTGACCAGCTGGTGCCCCGACTAGCTGGGAGCTTGAATGGGGTCCAGAGTGAGTGCCCGATGAAGGCTCTGAGCACACTTTTGGAGCCTGAGTGAAAGTTGACAGGACTGGTGCATTGAGTAGGCCTCAGCGAGCGAGTGAGCAAGGCGCAGTTGGGAGGCTGCCTAAGGATATCACAGGAGCCCAACTGAAGCTGATATGAGTTTCTGACTAAGGACATCACAGGAGCCTAAGCCGGAACCTGTGCAGGGCTGAGCATGGGGGCAAACTGAGGGCTAGACTAAGGGCTGGGCGGATGAAGCCCTCAGCAACTGCCATAGGTGACTGCTCCAATGAAGCTGCAGACTAGACTGCTGTAGACTCACATGGCACAAGACTCTAGCAACTGCTGAGACAAGATGCTAGAAGATGGCTGAAGAGATGGCTGGGGCAGCAGGCCATCATAGCTGCTCCAGCATGCTGAGGCGTACCTCCTGCAGGCAAACCAAAACAGTGAGTAAAAGGCAGTCATGAGAAGTGCATACATTTTGCACTTGCATTCACCTGATATGAGCTGCAAGATCTTATACCACTGTCTGTGGCAGCAAGAGTGCAGCGCCGCAACATCTTGAATGCATGCTTTGTGTTGCTTGGGGTAAAGCTTATAGGGTCATGAGGTGTGTCAGCTGACCATTGGTTGCAATCCATTGCAGCAGTGTGGTAGCAAAAGCACTGCTGGGACGAGTCTCACATTGTTGAGTATGACAATATCTACCAAGTCATGTGTTGCACTACATGTGCCTAAAGCATCTCCCCAATGCAAAAAGGCATTCCATTGTCCCCAGGCGTTTCTGAGTTTAGATTGCCAATGTAGGGATGGTGTTTCTGAATCAAAAAGATATTTCGGAATTGAAAAGAGCACAAGCACTGAACAATTGGGACTGTGTGCTCAGCTGCTGTGCAAGTACAACTGCTGATGTCACTAGGATCAAGTGTTGCATCATGGCCTACCTAAGGGCGGCAGCAGGAGGGTCCAAAGCAGAGGGCCTTGCCCAGAGCTGCCCCAGCTGCAGAGAAGCCCTTGCCGGCCTTGGCAGCCAAAGCTGTGGGCTTGTTCAACCATCTGCGCTTCTTGCATCTGGCTCCAGTCTGATCCCTGCTGAACAACAAAGCAGGCATGCTTCATGCAGCAACAAACACAGCCTGACAAGTATCTGCACGAGGTGGAAGAAAGCTCATGCTAGACACACTCAGCTAGGTCGCCAACAAAGCTCATTGAGAGGCATCTTAATAAGGTCATTGAGTGACCAGACACACCTCCACCAAGCACAGTTGCAGCATGATATACCTGTCACTGGCCTGTGCAGTCGGCTGCGCTTGTGCTTCCTGTTTGGATGCAGGCTGCACACCTGCTGACTCTGAATCATCCACAGACATGGTACCAGCCCCAGAGGGTATCTGTTCAGCCTGTGACTGCTCTGTCACTCTGACAGCTGAGACACTCACTCCTTGTGATGGGGCATGCTGCAAGGAGCTCAGACTCTTACACTTTGCTGCACCTTGCTCTGAGTCTTTAGCGCTGCAAAGCTGCAAGCTGTGCTGTGGTGCACTGCCAACCTGACAGCCTGGCTGAGTGTTTTGCTGCAAGGAGGCGTCAGCATCCAGCTTGAATTCACCTTGGGAAGGCCTGAAACCCTGCTTGGCTACCTCACTTGCAGAGGTCCTGATCAAGCCAGCAGTGTTTGGCTCTGCTATGCAACTCAGAGTGCCCCTCGACCCCTGGTCAGCTTCGGCGCTTCTGCCTGGTCGCCGGAATATGTTGAGCAGCTTGGTGACTCGCTGTGTGGTTTTCTGCTTCGTGCTGAGAGTTGTCGGCCTTTGCAGCGGTAGACCAGGTCGCCTTGCTTCAGTTGCTGCGACGTGCTGCGGCTCTGACTGCTGTGCCTGGCCGTTCACGCACATTGATCCGCTCACGCTGTGGCTGTGCCCCTGACCGTCTGCCGCAAGTGTCAGCACCTGGTGATCACAACAGATCGCGTTGTGCCGGCTGCCGGTAGGCGAAGCAGCGCTCTGGGCTGTGCTACTGTCCACATCAGGAACCTCAATGTGCGGTGACGTACTGGGAGAGCCTGTAAGTGCAGCTGAGACGCCAGTATTCTCTGACCTCGGCTGGTGTGATCTGTGCATCCCACCAGCAGACACTGCTTCAGCTGACTTCTGGGCATCAGCAAGGCTGACTGTGGCTCTGGCCAAACCTGCGCAAAGGGCAGGGGTCTGAGAGATGTAGGCATAGTTGGTGCAAGGTTTACTTCTTGTAATGTTGCTTGTGTAGCAAATTGTTGAGCATGCAAATCAAAGTCCAAAGCAATTGTTGAACAGGAACACCAGTTTTGCTGGTCATGATGGGCACCACTGATTTCGCTGCTGTCACTGAGCTCACTGAACTGTTAAGCTGAGAATGCAGAACTGTTGCCAATGCATTTGGACTGCATTCAAGTAATGCTGCTCTCTTGCCTCCCAAAGTTGGAGGTTAGGGACATGTGAGAACTGCAGTGATGCTGGAATCATGACATGTGCTTGATGAACAACAAAAGCATGTGAATTGCACAAGTTTAGCTCACCTGCACGGATATTCTCATTCAAGACACTCAAAATGTATGGCATGGGTGTTGTCACGGGTGCATCCTTGCAATACGCTTCCATCTCAGCACAGGTCTCTGCCACATAAGGATGATCAAATGCATCGGCGCTCATGCGTCTTGATGGATAAGGGTGCAAGATCTGTAAGAAGAAGTCAGCAGCAGCATCTGGGTTGGCGCTGCAGTCTCTGACCTTGTCT
>JAABUK010006792.1_pt1 | contig 16864 bp, 10 predicted proteins | sample 5559141 | NCBI WGS metagenome assembly JAABUK01 (sample SAMN10711869, study PRJNA513367) | rock metagenome | isolation source: Antarctica rocks | place: Antarctica: Victoria Land, Pudding Butte nord | collected 2016-01-03
TCAGGGTCCGATGACCAGTCTTGAAAATATACTGGTCAGGGCGCTCGTAGCGAACACGTCGGGTCGTGCGGATATCCCGGAAGACAGGCTAGTAAGACTTAGCACGGGGGAATGGCAGCCAGGCAGCGTCCCGCATTGACAAAAGGGGCTATCGAGCTCGACGAGATCGTCGACCGTCATGACTTATTACAGCGTACGCTTCTTCCTGAGCCCGCGCCGCAGCTCAACCCCCCCCCCAACGATTGCATGTGAGTGCGTGTCCCGGAAATACCTATGGGATTTAACGCAGCTGTTTTTAGACGCCCAATTGCAACCGTGGTGTGCTTTATATGACTGCGCGTCGCTGAGCGGATGCTGAGTTCTTGTGACGCGACCCTGCGACAAATCTATGTTATTCAGCCGTAGCCCGAGGGGAGATCACACGTTGAAGGCGAGGGCGTAGGTGCTTCGCTGTCTGTCAGCTCGCACATAGACAGGGAGACACAGTCAAGCAACAGACATTCATCCATACAGACATTCATCTATACAGACATTGACCAGCTGACCGTCCTTGCTGCCCGCCCCTTTTCGTTCCAACAGTGGATATCACTCCTTGACTTTGGCCCAGCCCAATCGCACCTTCGTCTATTTCGTCGTCGTCGTCGTCTTTTGCCGTGGCCCTTTGCGTAAGCAACTCACTCAGTCATGACAAGTCCTCACCGCCGCCTCTCTAGCGCTCTCTAACGACGAGTCTGCGGCAGTTGCATTTCCTCGACTGAGAGGAGTACACTTCAAGTTCCCCACATCTGACAGACACAACCTCATCCCGTCCCAAAAAGAGCTTATCAGCCTCGGTGGGAGCCACAGACGTCAGGTTGAGTACCGAGGGACCGAAGGACCCTGCCTCTACTCCTATCCCTATCTCACAGCGCTGGATGTGTGCCCGTCTGCCCGCGGCTTCAAGTGTCGTTCCCATCCATCGCAACAAAGGCGGGCATTGTTTAGCTCGGGATTGTTGTGACTGTGATGATGTCAAGCATTCAGTAGACAGTGCTCGTGTGGATCGAATTGAATGGATTGCCTCGACTGTCTAGAATCTATTGTAGAATTCTCCTGAATCGAAGCAGAATATGAGTCAAAATGAGGCTCAAAATGGCCGGATATTGGCCAGCAAATTGACCGATTGCGGGCCTGAGGTGCGGACGATTTGACAGCAAGGGCCCAGAAATGAGACTGAGTGGGTGATGAGAGGTTGACGAGCTTGAGGGGGGCTCAGTGAGCAGACGGTGATGAGTCTAAGTAGAGGGAGAGGCTGAGCCGAGGTTGAGCCGGGGGAGCAAAACAGCTTAGTAAAGCGACAAGACTACTAAGTTAACCAGAGAGGGCGCCAGAGGACTTCTTCTTCAATTCCTCGCAATACTGCGCAGCAGAGAAGCGAGCTTCCTAGATACAATCCTCAAGCGTTTCGAGGCAATTCAGACCGCAGCGCTGATTCAAAAGCATCAGTCATCGTCTTTTGTACCCGCGATCTCAAGGATAGCCAGCCGATATACAAGTTTAGTCATCATCATAGAGAAACAGCCCTGCTGCATTCTGAGATTCGACAGTTGATCCTCGACTATGACAAGTATCGATAATTCCTGCAGCACCGGAACGAAGTAAAGGGACTTTCCGGATGTTTCGGAAAAAACACAGAGGTGGAGAGGAAGCGGAAGCGAAAAGTCGAAGCTGGGGACGGATTCAGCTTGGCTCTTTGAACTGCAGAAGACGAGCCTGGGTGTTCTTGTGATCGAGGATAAGGCGCAGGCATATCGGACCAGATTGCGCAAGGGGGGGCATGTTCTTGCGTGCTTCACGAGAGATCCTAAGTTAGCAGGCATCTGAATCGTTCAGACTCCGGTAAAAAAGCAATGAAGACCTGCACAGAAGTCACGAACTGCTCTCCAATAAAAAGTTACGCTGAATATGCAATTTTCGAGCTGCCACACCCTGTACCATATCTTTTCTTTGCTAGTGACCGCTGAGGCTCTCAGCTTTTTCAGCAATTTTCCCTTCCTCTCTGTTCAGAACGGACATTTCCCGAGGCTAGCATCCAAAGCTGCTGGATCAGCCAGCGTTTATATGTGGCTTGGAAAAGGTATGCAGTTTTCTTGCCATACAGATCTGCCTGCACATTCACGTATTCATCGCACCTTGTTCGTTAGAAATGGTACCCGATATCATGCCCACAAGAACACGAAGAAAGAAGGGATACAGCACATCATTCACAAGCTAACGGTGCAACATGCGGTAACAGACCGCAAGATCGAGAGTCTCTTCCGCGTCTGAAAGACAACTGGCTTGACCAAATCGTCCATTTCGAAGATCTGGTTACGTCGATCGGTCAGGAGGAAGAAGCAGCAGCCTTCAAAGGGATCGCTAAGGGGAATCAGCAAGCATTGCCCTTCGCAGAGGCTGCGGTGAATGAAGCGACAGATCTGATCAGTGGCATGATCAGGGACTATCCTCCCGAGCGATATGAACAGTATGCATCACTGTCAGCTCTCCTTCCGGTTCTCGGGAGGGCCTCGGGGAGAACCTGGAACGTCAAGCAGGAAGTCCTGGGAGACATTTCGAGGTTCTTTGCCATGCGCCCCGTCTCTGCCTAGAGAAAGATGGTCTAGGAGAACTTCTTGCAGAGAAAGCTGCCATCTGTCTTCCGAAAGGAGTGAAGTGTGGGCGAGAGTGGGACAACATAAGAGGAAAAGAGAAGCCAGAGACGAAAACCGCGAAGCGAAAGCGTGATGCAGAGGAGAGCGATGTTGCGGTATCAACTGAAAACGGGCAAACAAGCGACTCAGAGGCAAGGAGATGATAGTCAGAAATTAGCCTTGATCTCTAATGCTGGACAGTAGAGGAGGCTCGATTGCAAACAAATACGATATTTCAAGCCGGGAATCAATCTTTCAACAGAATTGTATCTCTGCAATACATAAAATACAGCTCAATGAGTCAACCACATTCACCCGTGTATGCGACGGCCACATGCATCCGAAATTAGCCCAGTATTCGGGCTTCGTAGCTCAAGTCTCCCACACTCCAGATTATCTATGCCGCTCAAACGCGAATGGAAACGTGCTACTTCAATCTGTGGCGATCGCAGCGGTGTCAAGAAGCGACAGCGATGTGTTGTCTTCTTGAAGTGTGTTGCTCCAAGGAACAAGGTCTCAGCCTGCCAATCATCAATCGTGTTTGTTCAGATCTACTTTCGGGTTATCAGCTTTCTTGCTCCAAGGATCCCTGAAGCGTTTCCATCGATCCGATATGCTGTCTTTGAATCTTTCCCAGGGGCTCCTGTTCAGCTTGTTGCTCAATTCGCGATAGTTGTACATCTCTGCCCAACAGTCCCTTCCCCACTCACACCCAGCCATGTTGACCATGAAATCGCGATCCTCCTCGTGATAGTGGAATCTCTTGTCAAGGTTCCCATCCTCGCCTCCACAAGCGCCGGGCGGAAACGAGTTGACCTTTCGTTGTGGTATGAATGCTGTTTGAGGCCTGATCCAAGGTTGGTTCGTGTAAAGGTACTCCAGTGCATCTTGCTCCTTATGCTCCCATTCCATGTGCTTCTGCTCATAGCACACAGGATCCCACCAGATATCTAGGAGGCGATCCGTCCATTGGGAGCGGCGCACGAAAAACGTGCCAAGAGTGAAGCCAGAACAGTCCTGCGGCACAATGAGGTTGATACTCTCTGATTTATTGTCTCCAATTGGAGATAGTGCAAGAGGATCGAGGAAATCGCCGAGGGGAGGATGTATAATGTTCAGAGGATTATAGACGTTGATGTCGCGGTAGGTATTATCCGCGAGGTGATTGAAGATGTGGGATTGTAGGGAGTAAGAAGGCTCCATTATGAACGTATTCAGGTCAAGCCACCAAAACCTGTCGTACTGTAAGCAGACAGACTTTGACAAGCATACCCACCGAACTCACCACTCAGCATTAGGATACTTGCGTAGACAATTGCGGATTGTGTCCACCTTCTCCCAGCTTTCTCTCCACTCGTGCGCATAGCGTTTTTTGGTGCTCATGTCTACGATTTCCAGCTCATAGCCCCATTTAGCTGCATACTTCTTCTTGTTTTTGACGCTGTCTCTTTCAATGGCCCACTCACGGGGTCCTTTCCACTCCATAACGCCACCTCCTTGGTTTGCTGCTAGTATCAGAACGATTTTGGATCCACCTCCGAGATGCGCCGCTCGTCTATACCGAGAAGTCATATCTGCACAAGCTGTCAGCATCGAGGGTTGCCTGCACCATCTTTTGTTGAACTTACTACTCTTGGACCACAAAACAGTGGCTAGGGCGATTAACACGATCATGACGATGAGAAATTTGAATTTTCTAAGTAGATTCCCGACCAATGTTCTCAATCTTGGCCATTTTCCACCACCAGCACGTCTCCACCGTCCTCTTCCGAGTTTCTCTGCATTCCAGTCCTTTTGATTCGAGTTGAAGCTGTTGAACCTTGGCAACGTGGCTGATATCTTCCTCTTCTGTCTTGAAAAAAAGCCTTCGTTCCGCGTTGTAAAGCTAGGTGCATTCCGAAGCTGGCTATTCTTGGCTTTCGCCGCAGCCCAGGCGATATCACTCGCCGCAGAGCCATTGAGGTCGCCATAATCTCTCCGTCGCGGGGTACTATGACCAGAGCCGTTGGTCAGTCCAGGGGTGGACCATCCGCCGCCTCGCCGAGGAGACGGTGATCTAGATAAAGACATAGGAGTGGCGGAGACAAGTCGTGAAGAGGCCAGCGCCGGAAGCCCGGACGTGGCCCCAAGGCGTTTTTGTTCTTCTAGAGGAGAGGATGCTGAGTACGTCAGGTTGGGAAGAGGAGTACTATGACTGATGGAGCGCCGGCGAGCATGAGGATGGCCCTGTTCAGAGGAGGTCGCCAGAGCGAGTGGGATGAATCCACGAAGGCGACGAAATGTCAATTATTCTCCGGCTAGACGGCAAGCACTCGTCGTCTTAGGGCAGGGCCATTAGAGGTCAGCTGAGGAAGAAAAGTGTCTTGAATTCCTGGTCTTGCCAAGGCGTTTCGAAGGATGTTTGCAGGTCCAATTTCAACTTGTGAACCTTGCGGAGGCAACGGGGAAGAGTGCTGACTGCTTTCCGGGGTCGCAGGAGGTGCACCCTGGAATTTAGATGGGGAAAAAGCCGTGGACGGATGAGTTGAAGGATAGATTGTTCAGCTGCTGCTCAACCTCCAGGGTCCGGACTATCCTTGCATCGTTAGAGGCGGCTATTTTCTAGGGTCTGCAGAAGCGCCGAAATGTTTCGTGTCAAGTCCCCGTTCCTGTCCGCGTACCAAGGATGACTAAAATGATCAACCACTGGCAAACGGCTAATTTCGACGACGACGACCTTCAACTCCGCCAGTGACTACAGATAGCGAACCTCAGTGCTCCAACTACCGTGTCCGCGTGAGCATCAGATTCATCGTTTCATCCAACTGACAGTCCTCTGAATCAGTGACGATGAAAAGGCCTCTCGTCACACATCGAGGTAGCTCATCAACCAAGCGTCCCTCGCATTCTCCTTGCTTACCATGCGATGCATCCTTTACTGTAAGAACCAGGGTTGGGGTAAGTCATCACATTGATCAGCCTATCCATTAGGTCCTTGCTAGCTGAGAACGCCGCATATTCAGCTCCACGCCATTCCATTTCCAACCCCCCCCCCACAGATAGCCAAAGCAAACCCGTTCAACTTCGTTCAAGTGCTTACGGCAGACGACGCCTTCTCGTGCCATTCCATGATCAAAGATACACAAAGACTGGCCCTTCAGCAGCCACCACACCACAGGCTCATCCTCTCTCCTAACCTTGAGTAGTCTTGGAAGCAGAACCGGACGCAGTCGTCTCCCTACTGTTGGATTTCATGCTCTCTCTTCGCTTCATTTCTCTCTGGTAATAAAATCTCTCCCGCAGTACCTGAAAACCTTTCTCGTTCTCCGGTCGTTTCCTCGCACTATCTCCATAGTGCATGTCGACTCTGAACTTCAGGAATGGGCCCTTTAGATCTGGAGTCTGGAAAACTGTGATGATGTCGCCAGTGTAGATCTTGCCGTAATAGGCGCAGCCTTCCACACTGGATTCTTGTCGTAGCTCAACGTCGTTTACCCAGATACATCTCATTCCTGCGGTGGAAACAACAGTGTGAATGCCAGGAGCAGACTCCCATGGTTGGCCGCTGTCGATGTGAGCCTCCATACCCGGCGCATGGTATGTGATCTGGATTGCGTATAGAGGGATCCGGACATCAGTCTTGTCTTCATACGGGACATTGCAGCCGGGGCCACGTCCCCATGATGTCATGCGGGAGTGGATGTAAATCGTAATGTCAGCGTAGGAGCCGGGTGTGGTGGTGAGTTTGCCAAATCGTCGAAGGGGTTTGGTGAAACCGTCAGGGGTCGTGGTCGACGTCGGATACAATGACTCAAGTGGTGGAAGAACTATTCTTCGTGAGAACTTCTCATCATTCTTCTGAGTGTTACTACTTCCAGGGTCAGCCTCCTGGCCCGTACGCGCATCAGTCGTCTCGGCAAGTTCCTCAGTGCCCAATTTGGTCTGCTCCACACCAGCCAAAGTTTTCGCTTTGGCTTTTCGAGCTCGTCGCTCTTTGGCCTCAGCTTGTCTTGCGTTGAACTCCTTGACGAATTCGGTGTCATGCGCAAGACTCTCTGGAACTTGAAGATCAATATAGCGGCTGAACACGGGCTCTTCTGGAGCTTCACCAGCTGGTTCTTGGCGAGATTTTGTCGCATCTGTCTGTGATCTTTGATTGGTTGCGGGAGTAAGTTCTCTTGTTTCAGGCGTCATTGGATTGCCTGTATCTGGCGTCGTCACCTCAGAGTGTCCCGCTTCTGGCGAGACCATGTTGAGTTGATTGATCTGTGCCTCCGCACCAAGCAGGCTGGGAGCCGAGCTCGATAATGCTCCAGGGATTTCCAGGGTTCTTGGATACTGAAGTGGTTGCTCAGAAGGATCACCGGTACTGGTAGGCGGTTCGCTGGTTTCAAAAGTCACGAAGTCATTGACGCTGATTCGATCGACTTCATGTTGCAGTGCGGGTACGCTCACCAGGGGTGGTGCGGCAGCAAACACGCCAGAGCTCCGGAATGCGGACGATGTGACTTCGCCAAATAGTCGTTCGCCTCGAGCATCCGTCGTAGTCGCGCCCAACGGATTTGAGACCTGTGGAAGGTTTGGGTATGCGATCTGGCCAGTGGGTTCTGCTGCTGCTGCTTTGATTCTGCTTTTAGGAGTAATACGCTGTCTCTTGGATATCCTTTCGCCTGCAGTAGTGAGATACCCAAAAGAGAGGGCTCCTCCAAACCCAAGGACCTGGTCATAAGCTGCATTCTCAGAAGGAGTGAGCAGTTCCTCATCTGCCTCCTCAACTGTAGCAAGGCCCTGACCACGATATGCCGGCATCTCGTCATCTAGATCCATGTAGTCGATCAGGTCCGCCACTTCGGCGATCCACGCGTGTTCGAAGCATGCTTTTGGAGTTGGTCGCAGCACAGGGTTGCGTTTGAGCAAGCTAGAGACGAAGTCAACGGCTTCCTCTGAAACACCGACGACGTAGAGAGGACTGAAGTTAATGTCCTTGGTCATGATGTTCTTGAGCATCTCAGCCCCTCCATTTTCGCGTTCACCAATGACTGGTGCTTTGTTGCACAGAACATGGTAGAGCACGGCCCCAAATGACCACATGTCAACTCGTTCGCTGTATCTCTTGGGTAACGGATCGCCAAGGCGACGTCGTTTTCTCGATTCGGTCTTGTCAAATTCCCCATAGCCTGGATATATCTCAGGTGCGCAGTACAGCAGTGTGCCGCAGAAGGTCTTGAGAAACGTCTCCTGATCTGTGATGCATTTGGACAGCCCGAAGTCCGACAACTTGACCTGCAGCGGATCCATCTCCGAGATCAAAATGTTGTCCGGCTTTATGTCACGGTGAGTAATTCCACGTGCATGCAAATAGGCCAGTGCATGGAGTATTTGACGCGTGATGGTCTGTACCATCGATTCCCGCACAGGCCCGTGCTTGTGCATGAACAGAGAAAGCTCCCCACCTGGCACAAGCTCCATGATGATATAGGCCCAGTCATCATGGTCATGATAATCCTCGTACTGAACGATATTGGGATGGCGAAGATCTTTCATGATCTGTATTTCATTGTGGAACTTCATGTCGAGGATTCCACTTTTGAGGAATCTTCTCTTGTCTAGCTCTTTGGCTGCGTAGACTTGCCCATCTTTCTTGGTAGCCAGTTTGTAAACTGTCGCAAAGGCGCCTTTACCTAGACACCCGACAACGTTGTACACAGAACCCCCATTCCAGTGCATGCCAAACGTAAGCTCAGCGGCGGAAAGGACAAGCTTGGACTTTGCTCCAGGGAGACTATTTACATATTTTTCCAGATTTGCGTTGTACGCATCTTGGTGATCTCCACGATTTGGCACCCGCACAAGGAATTTGATTTCTTCCCCACAATTGCCGAGTACACTAATGATTGTCCCATTTTGTAGCATGCGTGACGATTCATCAGGCCCATTTCCTTGTTTCAATCTCAGACGATTCTCATCGACAATAGTGCCGTTGATTGAATTATCCTGGAGCATCAGAACCCCGGATTTGGTGAAGTAGATTCGAAAATGGCGGTTGCTGATTGTAATGTCGCTCTGATCCTTTGTCAGCAGAACATCGCATCGATCGGCATTTCGTCCGAATGTGAAGCCTAACTCTGGACTCTTAACGTCAGATGAGAGGCGTAAAGCGATCTCTCTGCTCGAATAGGGGATCCTGGCAGCTGGGTCAAAAAGCGAATCGTCATCTTCATTAATCAGATCAGCATTTGGGATAATGTGGTTCGGGTTCAGCTCGACCGTTGCTGCCACAGCGTCATGTGCTACGGGAGAGCTTGGATGCAGGATGCAGATCACGTTAGCAGCGTCATCTTCACTGATACCGGATCCATGAAGACCTAAGCGTCGCGGATCCGTGTATGGCTGCGTGGCTTGGGTATTGAAGTCATCGACCGCCATCGTGGCGAGCAAAGTCGGGTCAATCGGGGCAGGCACCTCTGAACGTCTGGCTGCTCGTTCACGTTCTCTTGCGGCTTTTTCGGGAGCGTCAGGCGCCCACCGCAATTTCGTTGCTGTTTTCTTGCTAAATCTCTCCCACTGGTACCGTTGTCAGCAGTACACAATGTAGCTTCCTGAGAAGGGTAGGTGTTTACTGGATGGTAGTTGCCGAGACCAGGATTTCGCCAATCAAACGCGTGTTGAGGACCTGCTGCGGTTTGGGCGGTACTCGGAGATCGTTCAGAGTTGAACCTGGAGTTCTCACCTGCTCGGAAATGAGGATGTGGAAGTGGCAGATCTCCTTGAAAAGCTTTCTCGCCCTTCAGCTGCCGCCGGCCTGTAAAGCCCGATTCATCAGCTGCCGCCATGGTGGTAGGATAGCAACATGAAGAGTGATTTTGTAGAACAAAGCTGCGGATAGATGAAGGAAATGTTGTGGTTGAATGGTGCGGAGCCTGAAAGCGGGCTGTTGGACGACATACCTTACCCACCAAAACACGCACTCCGGACCCCTAGGTCGATCTTATTGCATAAATTAGTCAGTAAAGAACACCATCATCGTCTTTGCTGTTCCCATGTATGATACACAAGCAGGCAATCGCTCAATGTGGCAAGCCAAGTGATCTCTGCCCGGTTGTGCCCATCAGACGACCATACGGAACAGATCCACATGGGGGACAGCAGTACAGCATGCTGCACTGGTGTCTAGCTTGCTCGAATTCGCGTGCGTTCATGATCCCAGTTAGGCATCAGCACGATTAGCAGACCTTGCTCTCCATGAGCATACGGCAGCCCGAGCAGCGAAAGGTAAGAAACAGCATCTTTTCCACAACGCGGGACAGGACAGCTCTTTGGGTGATAAAATTGTCCACAGTGCTTGCGGAATTGATGAACGAGCAGTTTGAGGAAGAGCTAGAAGAGGTTTGGTACGCACTCTATGCAACCCTCACCAGTCTACTCCTATCAGTCACGGTGCAGTACGCTGACAGCAGGGATACTAACACAGTCTCAGCTTTGTCTGGTCTTGTGCTTCCAGTGACCGCAGGAGGTCAGATCTATCGTTGGAGCCGCTCGGACGGGCGCAATACCCTTGTTGGGAGAGAGAATGAGGATGAAAATGCGCAAAGGTGAAAGGTGAAAGGTGAAAGGTGAAAGGTGAAAGCCGACAGTGTTGATTTGGAGTCGTGCAGAAAATCCCAGGCCGAGAGGGTGGCCCGTGCGTCTTCCCCGCAGCGTACCTGACTAACGCAAAAGAGCGGTGGTGATAGGTGGCGCTCAGCAGAGCCGCGTCCTTAGAGTCAACCCCCGAGACCAGAATCCTTCCGGCAGCATTGCCTCTGGTGGACCTACGCAGTGGTCCACCACGAGGAGATGCCAGAGGAGATCAACGTCTGTCAGTACCAGCAGGCTACGGTCTGCAGCACAGCAAGACACTGCCAGCGAAGTCGAAGCACCCAGAAAGCATCTAGGAGACGGTACCTGGGATGGCTAAGCTCGTAGACTGGGCTGACACCGCCAGTAATTCTCTTGAAACCATCCGGCGGCAGCCTCGCTGGGAGGATCTCGCATCTCAAAACAGCCAGCCTGTCCGTTCTGGATCTACGCAAAAAGAGTTCTGGGGAGTGTGGTACTCGGCTGGATCTGATGAATGCAAAGGCTGCCGTTGGAAACGTCTCATGGTACTTCTATATCTCTATTCCGCCTTGCGACTCCTGGAAAGCATCTGACCGACCATGAAATGATTCACGTCTTCATCCGCCCAATAGCTAAGATGACTCGCTATGCTTGCTAGCAGACTGATGTCAAAAGTCCCTTCCTGGATGCTGTAATCAACCCTCCCATTTCCATTCAAGGCCCTGACCTTCGCCTCTTCACGCTTCATCTTCCGCGCTTTCTCTTCAGTTTCATCAAATCCGATGTCTAGTGGATTCGGACTGCTCGATCGATGTGACAGTCGCCTCTTCTGGAAACCGGCGTAGAGCGTTTCCAGCTCTGAATCAATCAGAGTGGGCAAATGATCGGCCGTCTGCTGGTCAGAGGACGGTCCTGACAATTTAGCCTCAGCCAAAGCTTGCTGGCGCTTATTATCGGCTATGGGCATCTGTGAACCAGGTTGAATCTGTTGCTGGCTCCTTTTGTCTAGGTTGCCTTGGAATTTGTTGTCCTGGGAGAGTGCCTGCTCTTCACCAGTAATGCCAAGGCTGCGGTTCAAGAGACTCGATGCTACCCCCGAAGTGAAATTGAACCACATTGATCCCACGGACTGACCAACACGAGCACCGATGTTTGCAATGCCTGGAGCACCGAAGAGCCCTTTCTTGGTGTAAGGCAGCAGTTGAGGTTTCAAAGATGCCATAGCCGGAGAGATGAGGGGTTCGATACGGTACGATATAGGATCTGTAGGGTGAAAGATATTAAAGAGCTGGTCGCATTTAGGAGATGAGACACTGATAGGGATGATGGTCTTCTCTTCGCGGGTAAAGTGCGAGTCTTTTACATACGAGTCCATGGGATCAGGGTCGAAGGGGCTTTGCGCAGCCGTACTATCCTCATTATGGTGACGGGCTGCTACCGTTCGACCTTTCAGCATCTGGAACAGTGCGATTGGCGATCCCAGAGCAAAGAAATTCTCGCAGCTGAAAGCAAGCTGCAGATTGCCCTTCTCACGATCGACATCCGTGGAGGTCTTCCTCAGGGTTTTCAGCCGAGTATTTCCAGAATCTTTCTGACGACAGAGGATGTCAAAGATGATGGCGCTGCCCAAGGAGTGCCCACAAAGACTGACTCTCCCTGAGAAATCTGGATTGCGTTCTGCAAACAGTTTGTAAACCCGATTACACTCGCGCTGGACAATCCCAGCAATATGCTCACGGTACGCGGATTGGTACAGGAGAACGTCCATGGCCAAGTCAGTGATTAGATTGCGGACCGAAGGGACACCATCAACTGTGATATCCGACAGGCTTGGGTAATCATCCTCATCTATTGCCTCGGCGTCCGCTAGATCGGATTCCTCTTTGTTCTGTCTGAGGCTCTGCTTTGGAAAGTCCAAGAGGTGGCGCCACACAATTGGAAGGCATATAACTCGACTATTCTTGTGTGAATCCTTGTACTGGGAATTAAGGCTCTGGAGGTCCGGTGAAGTAGCATACACAGCCTTCATTGTCTTTCTCAACGTGTTGACATCGTGGATGAAATTGATGCTGTCAAGTCGCAATCCAAGCCTCTGCCCAATGCCATGCGTCACGAGCACAAGGTGCTCGATTGGACGTCCTTGGTCATCGCCGTCGACCTCTTTGTATTCCTCCATTTCTTTTTCTTCTTGTTGCCGCGCCTCCTCCGCCAGCTCCTCGGAGTTCTCATTGCCTGGTGCACCTGCCAAGGAAGACAACTGTCGTTCCAGAGCACTTGGCTTTGGAGCCACAGTGGCCTCCTCTTCATCGCGGTCTTCTTTCTCTCCATCGTCGTCTGCCTTGGACAATGTCTCAGGAGGAGCAGACTTACGTTTGGCAGCGATCGTGTCCGCATCAGACGTTCTCAATGGCTCGGTCGTCTTGGCTCCAACTGTCTGAGAAAAGCCTCGCACAACCTTGGTCCCGGAGAATCCTCCAAATCTGCCGTAGCCTGCTAATGTGCTGCTCATTCGAGACATAAAATCATCGGTTGCAAGCCATGCGGTGTGGCTGTCCTGATATGAGACAGTTGTGTTCATGTGCGTGCCGAACAAGCGATAACTGTTTGGTGCTTGCTCGGGTTTGCTAGAGTCTGCGGCCAATAACTTGGGTGAGCCTGCAGTGACAGGAGATGTGCCTTCGGACCCGCCAGACGGTTGTCTCGTGTTTTCAACGATCATGGAAGAAGGGTGCGAGCGTGGTTGGCTAGCTGATCGAATCGAAGCAAGTGGGTGTTGACGCCATGGGGCTATCTTCAAGTAACCCTCTTCTAATTGATTCGCTAGATTCTCCTCGCATGGTCTCGGATTTGATCCTTCCGGATAGAACCAGCTACCGCGGCGGACCTCGTAGACCGGCCCCAGCCAGTACACTGGCTGAAGTTCACGCTTTTCGATGACTACGTCAAACAGATAGTCCTCGTTGACTGGCACTTTGGTCACTTTCGCCGAGGCTTTGCTACCCACAATATGCTCGCTGTCATCTCGATGGGCGAGCTTTTGGAAAGCAGTCTCGATTGAAGTCGAATCACTCGCGGAGAAGGGAGTAAACTTCTTTGGAACAGGAGCAGGCTTGCTCGTTTCGTCAGCATTCTGCTCGGCTGAGAGAGGCTTTCTCTTGGGCACATCGACAGCGTAAAACCACCTCGGCTTCAGCGGAGGACAATCAGGAGGGTAACGTCGCGGACTAGGCGAAGGTCGATTGCTATGGGTATGGTCTTGGCCGCTTGATCTCCTTAGATGTTCTTCCCTTCGCTTCGCATCAGTGGTTTCTTCTGTGGGCTTTGGCGTCGTTACTCTGGAGATGTTCCAGGGCGAGATCGAGCCGAGAAATGAACTCTTAGGATCTGTGGAAGCCATAGTCCTCCGGAACAACCGGTCAAATCTTGTGTGGCGAGCCACTTTCAGATCGCCGGAACCACGGTATCAAAAGCAAAGTCAGCACATGCCATGTTGGTAGTTGCTGATTTCATGTCAATGCTGGCAAGGGAATCTGAGCGAAGTGCCGTTCTCTTCAAGCGTCTGGGTGATCATCGGGAAGCCGCGGCGGCCTTGAGATAAGCATTTTGTTGTGTATTGAACATCTGTTCTCTGCGTCGTTCAGATTGGTCGTTCAGATTGGTGAGAGGTCTGGCCCCTTGGTTGTTGAGGGTGCTGTCCTGTACCCTTGTCTACAAACACACCCTGGCTGACATCTTGTTGGTGACTCAGGCAATCCAAGTGAAGCTTGCGACGCATCTAATACGGCGGACCATTAAGGCCATGCGCATCATCGCGCTCAGCCCCGTCGTTCGCCGCAACTGCGTCACCCTTTCTTTCCCTCGTGGTGCTTGGGCTTCCTCAGCTTCGCGCCGAGAGCAGGCAGACAGAATTTTGCACTGTCCGACATACATTTATCTTAGCAACCTCTCGTCTAGCTACTCGTGTTGACAGACAACGCCTGAGACTTTCGGGAGTGGTAGAATCGCACAAACCCCACTGCCCCGCCACCAGACTTCCAGGCGAGATACAGGCGCCGCCCAACATGAATGTGATCAAGCTGCAGAGGTACGTGATCTGGAGTGCTCTACGCAGCACTCTTATTAAAGCATACATGCTGATAGCGGGCTCAACGCAGAAAATATCCCCAGTTTCCACAAAACGAAATATTCGGTCTTCAAGATGCGTTTCGTAAACTGGATGTCGAGGACAAGGGCTACCTCGACGAAGCAACAGTTATTAAAGCTACACAGCAGTCGGAGAGGCAATCGTACGATGTTGTTCGTCAAGCGCTGAAGGAAGTCGAGCTGGACAGCTCAAGGCGCGTGGAGTTGGAGGACTACGTCGACGTGAGCTGCGCCTGATTGGAGGGTCCTTCCCAGAACCTCTTTCTGACACATATTACTAGCTCATCTCCAAGGTGCGAGATTCTTCACCGGCACAGCAGCGTATTTCTACGGGTCCAGCGAAGCATACCGGGCTAGGAGGGCAAAACGCCGGCGCTCCATCACCCGGCCATGCTTCGAAAGGCAGCGTAGGTGGGGGCGCGGGAGGTCGAATTCAGGTCCAAGGCTCTTCGGCAAACGTCACGCATACAATCAATGAAGACGAACGAACAGAATTTACCAGACACATCAATGCTGTCCTTGCCGGCGATCCCGATGTAGGAAATCTCCTACCATTTCCAACCGACACTTTCGAGATGTTTGACCGGTGCAAAGATGGACTCGTCCTGGCCAAGCTTATCAATGACAGTGTGCCCGACACCATTGACGAACGTGTGTTGAACAGAGCCGGTAGGAAGATCAAGTCACTTAATGCATTTCACATGACCGAGAACAACAACATCGTCATTAACTCGGCGAAGGGCATTGGGTGCTCGGTGGTCAACATTGGCAGTGAGGACATTATTGCGGTGAGAGAGCATCTGATACTGGGTCTGATCTGGCAAATTATTCGAAGAGGTCTTCTCGGCAAGATCGACATTAAGCTGCACCCTGAGCTGTATAGATTGCTGGAGGACGATGAAACCCTTGAGCAATTCCTGCGACTACCACCAGAGCAGATTCTGCTGCGATGGTTCAATTATCACCTTAAGAATGCAAAGTGGGAAAGGCGAGTCAACAATTTCTCGACAGATGTCAAGGATGGCGAGAATTATACTGTGCTGCTGAATCAGCTTTCCCCTGAGACCTGTTCGCGAAGCCCATTGCAGACCCGAGACCTACTGCAGCGTGCTGAGCAGGTCCTCACTAACGCCGAAAAGCTGGACTGTCGAAAATTCCTGACTCCCACCTCTCTCGTCGCCGGAAATTCTAAACTCAACCTAGCCTTTGTTGCAAATCTCTTCAACACCCATCCTGGTCTCGAACCTCTGACTGAAGTAGACAAACTCGAAATAGAGGATTTCGATGCCGAAGGAGAACGAGAAGCCCGTGTATTCACCCTTTGGCTCAACTCACTTGATGTCCAGCCAACAGTCAATTCTCTCTTCGACGACCTCCGAGACGGTACCATTCTTATGCAAGCTTATGACAAGGTCATACCCGGCAGCGTCAATTGGCGTCATGTGAACAAGCTTCCATCGCACGGAGGAGAATTGTCACGCTTCAAAGCAGTTGAGAACACCAACTATGCAATCGAGCTTGGAAAGCAGAATCGGTTTTCTCTTGTTGGCATCCAAGGCGCTGATATTACCGATGGGCAAAGGACGCTGACCCTGGGCCTTGTCTGGCAACTAATGAGAAAAGACATCACCAACACTCTATCCGCATTGGCACAGCGCCTAGGCAAGCGTGAGATGACTGATCCCGAGATGGTAAAATGGGCGAACGATATGAGTCGAAAAGGTGGCAAGAACTCGAGCATTCGATCGTTCAAGGACCCGGCAATCGGGACGGGCATAGTCCTGCTCGATGTGCTGAACGGTATGAAGAGTTCATACGTCGACTACGACCTTGTGACGCCAGGGAAGAGTGACGAAGATGCATACGCGAACGCCAAGTTGAGTATCTCAATTGCACGAAAGTTGGGAGCGACTATCTGGCTGGTGCCAGAAGATATCTGCCAGGTGCGGTCGAGATTGGTCACCACTTTTATTGGTAAGCGCCAAACTCTGATTGATGTAATTTGTATGATATGCTGACTATCATAGGTTCTCTTATGGCCACGGCTGAGAAGATGTGATTTTCCGCCCTGTTTCAAGGCGGCAGATGGTCTGCAGGACTTTCGAGTCTAGGGTTATCCTTCTTCAATAGCCTTCTGAATAGCATGGCCTGATCCTGACTTTTCTCTGCCTTGAAAGCGATCCAAAGACCAGTTCCGTCTAAAACTCCGAGACCCCACAAGCGACGATTTGCCAAACCAAACGCCCGTCAACGTAGACTTCCACAACCTAACTTCACCCACCCCCTCCATCCAAACACCCACACCTCCCCTCCGCACAAGCCCTCACATCCCTCTCAATATCCACCTCCCTCAACCCGGCACCCAACAACGCCCCTTGTCCTTGCCCATCCAAGTCCAACCCCCTCCCCACCATCGCAACCACAAACTCCCTCCCAAACCCCACAACCTCGACCCTCAACCCCTGCACCCTCAC